>Ga0210393_10001152_pt1 | contig 22644 bp, 16 predicted proteins | sample IncBWC27OmetaG_FD_160068 | JGI IMG/M metagenome (GOLD analysis project Ga0210393, IMG submission 160068) | Forest soil microbial communities from Barre Woods Harvard Forest LTER site, Petersham, Massachusetts, United States - Inc-BW-C-27-O ... | reverse complement strand
ATGTGCTGCCCACGCCATTCAAAACTGCCCTGCCCGATGCGATTCGAATACGGCACCAACGGGAAGCCGGCGGTGGCGAAAGGATTGCGCGACGCGATGCCGGACTCGCTCGCCGTCCGCAGCATCTCCTGTCCGCCGACCGACCAGCTGCCGATGCTGCCGCCCACTTGCGGCAACAGGTCGCAGCGCGCGGCGCCGTGGGTCAGGGTGAGGGTTTCGGTTGCGGGCGAATCCAAAATCACGATATGGCCTTATGATGCGGGCATGCAGCCCAACGGTTAGACTCCGCCTATGATAGCGCTACCAGAATTCGCCGTCAGGTGCTTTGTGCGAACTTCGAGGGGACCGGGGTGCACCGTAGGACGTGCGGCGTGGCTCTGTTGGTTGATCTGCGCCTCGAGCGCGCATGCCGAGGACGGCTACGATCTATGGCTGCGCTACCACCCCATCGAGGCGCCCTGGGCCGCGCGCTACCGAAATTTCGCCACCGAAGTGGTGGCCGCGCCTGGGGCGGGCGTAGCCGCGCAGGAATTGATGCGCGGGATGGCCGGCCTGTTGGCCGTTACGCCGATCAGGGCGAGCCGCATCACGCGGGACGGCGCCATCCTACTGAGCACGCCGGGCTCCGGAGCCGATCTCGGGCCGCCACCCGCGGACCTCAAGAGCCTGGGGCGCGAGGGCTATGTGATTCGCAGCATCACAGTCGACGGCCATCGCGCCACGCTCATCGCCGCCAATTCGAATGTCGGCGCGCTCTATGGCGCCTTTGGCTTGCTGCGTCTGATGCAGACGCGTCAGCCTCTGCAGGCTCTGAACTTACGGGAGTCGCCGCGCATAACCCAGCGGATCCTCAATCACTGGGACAATCTGGACGGTACGATCGAACGCGGTTATGCCGGTGCCTCGATCTGGAATTGGCAGACGCTGCCCGGATTTCTCGAGCCGCGCTATGCGGACTACGCGCGCGCCTGCGCATCCATCGGCATCAACGGTACGGTGCTCAACAATGTGAATGCGGATGCACTCAGCCTGACGCCGCAGTATCTGGAAAAGACGGCGGCACTGGCCCGTGTTTTTCGCCCCTATGGCCTGAAGGTTTATTTGTCCGCGCGATTCACTGCGCCCATCGAGATCGGCGGCCTGAAGAGCGCCGATCCACTCAACGACGCGGTGCGCGCGTGGTGGCGGCAAAAAGTGGATGAAATCTATCGATCAATCCCCGACTTCGGCGGGTTTCTCGTCAAAGCCAATTCGGAAGGACAGCCGGGTCCGCAGGACTACGGCCGCTCGCATGCCGAGGGCGCCAATATGCTGGCCGCGGTCCTTGCGCCCCACGGGGGAATCGTGATGTGGCGCGCGTTTGTCTATTCGGCGCATCAAGATGAGGATCGGGCCAAGCAGGCCTACGATGAGTTCGTGCCGCTCGACGGACGGTTCGATGCGAATGTGCTGCTGCAAGTGAAGAATGGCCCCATAGACTTTCAACCGCGCGAACCCGCGCATCCCTTGTTCGGCGCCATGCCGAGGACGCCGTTGCTGCTGGAAGTGCAGATCACCAAGGAGTACTTGGGCTTCGCGACTCACCTGGTTTACCTGGGCCCGCTCTACGAGGAAGCATTGCGATTCGACACTCATCGGAAGGGCTTGGGTCCGAGCATCGCCCAAGCCATCGACGGCATGGCGGGCGTGTCGAATATCGGCGCGGCGCGCAACTGGACCGGTTCGCAATTCGATCAGGCCAACTGGTACGCCTTTGGGCGGCTGGCGTGGAATCCGGAAATCTCCTCTCGCGCGATCGCCGAGGAATGGGTCCGCATGACATTCTCGAACGAGAGGCGCTTCGTCGCGCCGACGGTCGCGATGATGATGGGCTCGCGCGAAGCCGCGGTGGATTACATGACGCCGCTGGGCTTGGCGCACTTGATGGCGGCGGGGCACCACTACGGACCCGGCCCCTGGCAAGGCGGCGGTGCGCGTGCCGACTGGACGCCGCCCTACTATCATCGCGCGGATGGTGCGGGAATCGGAGTGGATCGGAGCACGGGCGGCAGCAATGCGGTTTCGCAATATGCGCAGCCGCTCGCCGCCGAGTTCAACGATCCGAAGCTCACACCGGAAAAGTATTTGCTGTGGTTTCATCACCTGAGCTGGGATTATCCGATGGCATCCGGCCGTACGCTCTGGGATGAACTCGTGATGCATTACTCGCGCGGCGTCGAGTACGTTCGAGAGATGCGCCGCACCTGGGCAACGCTCGCGGCGTATGTCGATTCCGAACGCTTCGCAGAAACATCCGCCTTTCTCGCCATTCAGGAAGACGAGGCGCGCTGGTGGCGCGATGCCTGTATTGCCTACTTCCAGAGTGTGTCGATGCGGCCATTGCCTGACGGCATTGCGCCGCCCATGCATAGCCTCGCGGAGTACGAAGCGATTTCCACTCCCTACGCGCCGGGTAATCCCGGCTGGACCGCCGCGCCCTTTCGGCATTGACCCAACCTCAAGCAATACGAGTCATATGAGCATCAATCCGCGTCGAGTGTTGCGCAGACATTTCCTCCAGGCAGCATCCTTGGTGATTATCGCACCGCCTGCGAGCCTCGCCGAGCCTGCTCCGCATCCGCTGCTGCATGAAATTTTCCAGGATCATGCGGTCTTGCAACGCGACCAACCAATCCCGGTGTGGGGCGACTCGGCGGCCGGAGATCGAGTCAACGTGTCAATCGACGCCAGGACGGTTGAGGTGCGCGCCGACGCGGCCGGTCATTGGCGTGCTCAGTTGCCGGCGATGCGCGCCGGCGGACCGTATGTACTCACTGTGCGCGCGCGATCCGGCGCGGCCCAGTCCATCAGCGACATTCTGGTGGGCGATGTGTTCCTGTGCTCCGGGCAGTCGAACATGGAACTGCCGGTCGCGAATACCTTGAACCATGCGGCTGAAATTGCGCGTTCGACGAATGATCGGATCCGTGTGTTGACCGTGGCGCACGCGACATCGCCGGAGCCGCTGGCACACTTTCAGGAGAGCGTGGCCTGGGCCGCGGCCGGCCCCGAATCAATCGGCAATTTTTCGGCCGTGTGCTATTACTTTGCGCGCGAGCTGCAAAAATCCGTGGCGGTGCCGATTGGTCTGATTCATTCCTCGTGGGGCGGCTCGCGGATCGAGCCGTGGATCAGCGAGGCGGGACTGCGTCGGGTGGGCGGATTCGACGCCGCGCTCGAGCTGCTGCAAGTGTACGCGCGCGATCCCAAGGCTGGGAATGATCGGCTGGGCGAGATTTGGGAGCATTGGTGGCACGAGCATGCGAGCTCGACGCCGTGGACGGAATCGGGCGCCGACTGGCGGGAAGTGCCCTTGCCGATGCGCGATTGGAAAACTTGGGGCATTGCGGAGCTTGCCCATCACGACGGCATGGTGTGGTTTCGCCGCGATGTGACGCTCACGGCGGCCCAGGCCGCAGGCGCCGCGACGCTCATGCTGGGCGGCATCGACAAGGTCGATGAGACCTGGGTGAACGGCAAACCCATCGGCAACTCATTTGGCTATGGCACCGAACGGCCGTATGAGTTGGCGCGCGGCGCGCTGCACACCGGCAACAACGCCATCGTGGTCAATGTTTCGAGCAATTGCTGTGCGGCCGGGATGTATGGGCCGCCCGATCACATGGGACTGCGCCTCAGTGACGGCGAAACGATGCCGTTGGGCGGTCAGTGGCGCTATCAATTCGTCCCGGAAAGCACCGGCTTTCCGCCGCGCGCACCCTGGCAGTCCGTCGGCGGCCTGACCAGCATCTACAACGCCATGGTCGCGCCGTTGGGCGCCTACGGCTTGCGCGGCGTACTCTGGTATCAAGGCGAATCCAATACCGAGGACGCCGAGCAGTATCAAGGACTCTTGTCGGCACTGATGGGCGATTGGCGCCGGCAGTTCGGCGGCAATCTGCCGTACCTCATTGTCGAGCTCCCCAATTTTGGCGCGACCCCGGCGGCGCCCAGCGCATCCGACTGGGCGAATCTACGCGAAGCGCAGCGCCGCGCAGTGCTGAATGACGCGCATGCTGCGCTCGCCGTGACCATCGATGTGGGCGATGCGCGGCAACTGCATCCGCCCGACAAACAGTCCGTGGGAGCGCGCTTGGCGCGCGCCGCGCGGCATTTAATTTATGGAGAGTCCATCGCGCCATCGGGTCCCGTGCCGCGTACCGCCATGCGTGACGGCGCGCGCGTCGTGGTGAGCTTCGACGGCGTTGACGGCGCGCTCGTGGCGTACAGCGCCCTTCGCCCGACGGCGTTTGAATTATGCGCGGCCGAACAGAGCAGCTGCCATTTCGTCGATGCGGCGCTTCAAACCGATCGGGTAACGTTGGATGCGGCTGGAATCCAGAATCCCACGCGCGTGCGATTCTGCTGGGGTGATGCGCCCATCTGCAATCTCTACGATCGGTCAGGCCTGCCGGCCGGTCCGTTTGAGATTGCCATTCCGCAATGAGCGCCTCGAGCGCGTGACGCTGGAGAGAGAAGAGAGAAGACGGAAATGTTGCCGGCAACCTTCGAGGGGGATCGATGGACGTCAGCCGGCAACACTTCCTAAAGCGCGATGTTAGCGCTACCATTGGGAAAAATACAAGTATTTGTGCGAGACTGAGCCAGGGAGATTCATGAATACGTCCGTCAACGCGACCGAGAACCTGCTGTTCGTCACGCTGCTACAGCTCATCGTGATGGTAGGCGCCGCGCGCTATATGCATACCGTATTTCGCCGCTTCGGCCAGCCGGGCGTCATCGGCGAAATCTTTGCCGGCCTCATCTTGGGGCCGTCGTTGTTGGGACATTTTTTCCCGCAGATCTCACTTTCGCTGTTCGGCGAGCATGCTTCGCAACCGATCACCATCATCAGCCAAATCGGCTTGATCCTGCTCATGTTCCAGATCGGCATGGACTTCGAGTTTGGACACCTGGGCTCGCGGCGCAATCGCAACGCCACCATCGCGGTCACACTGTTCTCGATCAGCGTGCCATTGGCTGTGGGCATCTTGGTGGGACGGCTATCGTCGGGCACGCTCGCTCCGGCGATCGACCCGATACGTTACAGCTTGTTTATGGGATTGGGCATGGCAATTACCGCGGTGCCCATTCTGGGGCGCATCCTGCGCCAGTACGGGCTGACCAAGACCGAAGTCGGCGTGGTGGCGATATCGGCCGCAGCCGTCAACGACGTCATCGGCTGGTTGTTGCTGTCGATGGTGTCGGCCTATGCCGCATCGATATTCTCTTCCGGGCACGTGGCGCTGCAGTTCGGCGGCTTGCTGACGCTGGTATTGGTGTTGTGGTTCGTGTTGCGGCCGCTGGTCAATCGTTTGATCGCGCGTTTCCCGGCGCGTGCCGGCGAGTTGAATCCGAATCTCATGGCGGTCGTCGTTTGCCTAATCTTTGCCCTAGGGATCTGTACTTACCGTCTGGGGATTTTCGCGATCTTCGGCGGCTTCGCCTGCGGCGTGCTGTTTCACCGCCATCGCGAGTTCGTTGAAGCCTGGCGTGCGCAAGTCGGCCGCTTCGTCCTGGTGTTTTTTCTGCCGGTATTTTTCACCTACACGGGGCTGCGCACCAATGTGCTCGGGCTGTCGAGCGCCTCGGATTGGCAGTGGTTGGCCATTATTTTGAGCGCCGCCATCTCGAGCAAGATCGTGCCGGTGTACTTCGCGAGCCGCGCGTGCGGCTTCAACCGGAACGAATCCGCGATGATGGGCACGCTGATGAATACCCGCGCATTGATGGAATTGATCGTGCTCAACATCGGCTTCGACCTTGGTCTCATTCCGCAAAAGGTCTTCACCATGCTGGTGATCATGGCGGTCGTCACGACACTGATGGCCGGACCAATCCTGAAGCGACTGCTGGCGCGCAGCGGGCACGCGATTCCCATCGGGCTCGAGGCTTAAGGTTGAATCGCTTCACGCGGCGCGAGTTTGCCAAGGCGATCGGCGCTGCCGGCGCGGCGGCCGGCGCACCATTGCCCCTGGCGTTCGGCCAGTCGCCCGCGGCGAAGCCCTTGGGCTTTCCGGCGAATTTTCTCTGGGGCTGCGCCACAAGCAGCTATCAAATCGAGGGCGCGGTGGCCGCAGAGGGCCGCGGGCCGTCCAATTGGGACGTTTTCGCACACACGCCCGGCAAGACTCATCGGGGCGAAACCGGCGACATCGCCGCGGATTCGTACCATCTCTATAAAGAGGACGTAAAGCTGCTCAAGGATTTGGGCGCGAAGACCTATCGGTTTTCTCTCTCCTGGTCGCGCATTTTTCCCGTTGGCCGCGGCACGCCGAACGAGGCCGGGCTCGCCTACTATCAGCGGCTCATCGATGAGTTGCTCAAGAATGGAATCGAGCCGTACGTCACCTTGTTTCACTGGGATCTGCCCCAGGCACTGGCCGGCGGATGGCAGTCACGCGAAACCTCGAAGGCTTTTGCCGACTATGCCGGCTATGTCGCGCGCAAGCTTTCGGATCGCGTGCGTCATTTCATGACGACCAACGAGTTCGTGTGCTTCACCGATTTAAGCTACCAAATCGGTCAGTTCGCACCCGGCCTGAAATTGGCCGCCGCCGATGTCAATCAAATCCGTCATCACGGACTGCTCGCGCACGGACTGGGCGTACAGGCCATTCGCGCCAACTCCTCGAGCGGTACGCAGGTGGGCCTGGCCGAAAACCCGAAAGTTTATGTGCCGGTCATCGAGACCGCGGAGCACATCGAGGCGGCAAAGCGCGCCTTCCGCGAAGAGAACGCCGCTTTTCTCACCGCCGTGATGGAGGGAAGGTACACCGACGGCTACCTGCAGCGCGAGGGGGCGAACCAACCCAAGGTCGAGGGCGATGACTTGAAGATCATCGGCAGCCCGTTGGATTTCGTCGGGCTGAATGTCTACCAACCGGAGTATGCCCGCGCCGACGCCGGCGCGTCGGGCTACGCCGTCGCGCGCCGGCCGACCTCCTTTCCGCACATGGCCTCGCCCTGGCTGTTCATCGGCCCCGAAGTGATCTATTGGGCGATCCGCCACACCAGCGACTTGTGGAAACCGCACGCGCTATACATCACGGAGAACGGCTGCTCTTGCGAGGATTTTCGCGAGCCCGAGGGCCGCATCGAGGACACGGACCGGGTCATGTTTCTGCGCAGCTATCTGACCCACCTACAGCGTGCGGCCGCGGAAGGCTATGCGATCAAGGGCTATTTTTTGTGGAGCCTCATGGACAATTTCGAGTGGGCCGACGGCTACAGCAAACGATTCGGCATTCATTACGTTGACTTCAAGACGCGCACGCGCACGCGCAAACTGAGCGCCGATTGGTATCGCGAAGTGATTTTGCGAAACGCCGTGGTATGACATGAGCCGTGGCTTGTATGACGAGCACGACGCAACTCACCGGCGTTCGGCGCTAAGGCAGCGTGACCCCTTTGCGGCCGCGGCATTCGTTTATTGTTTTTGAGTCTCCGGCAGCGTGGCAGCCGTCACCGCAGTCTCAGCGGCACGGTCAGCGCGCGCTGACTCAAACTGATTCTTGCATGCCTTGTACGCGTCGCGGTATGGCTCTGCCGCGTTGGCCCGGGCGCGCTTCATCATGCAATGTGCCATCTCTCGCGGCGTGAAAGCCAGAGAAATCGCATCGCCGGCAAATGCCGGCGATGCCGTGGCCAGACCGATTGCGACTACGATTGAGGAATGTCGTCCACTCATGGAGCACCTCCTACGGAGCGCCTCAAACAACCTTAGGCCGCACCCCCCATCGCGGGTGCAATCTCCTAGGGGCGTCGATCAGCGTCCTTGCGCTGCGCATCTTGCCGGGCTTTTTCGTCCTTGTAATTTTCCTTGACCGTCTCCTTCGCATCACCGAATTTTGACTGCGCTTTTCCGGCGACCTGATTCGCCATGCCCTTGGCTTGTTCCGACAGGCTGCCGACGGCCTTGCCGGCCACTTCCTGCACTTTACCCGCCACTTCTTTGGCGCGGCCTTCCACCTGATCTTTGTTGATGCCCATGGTCCAGCCCTCTTGTGTCGATGTCGTCACACTATGCTCGCGAGGCGATGGCTGGGGCGTAGGAGAGGAGGCCGATTGGCTGTGGGAATGGGGTCCTACGTGGTACGCTCTTTATTTCGCCAGGCCAAGGTATTCCATTGAAAGCGTTACTTATTATCTTGCTGCTTTGCGTCTCGGGCTGCAGCTGGTTTCATCGCAAGCCCCACGCACCCGATCCAACCGAGCTGGTTGTCGTGGGTGCGCCTGTGGGTTCGATTGTATTCGTCGACGGCGTGCAAGCGGGTCCGGCGAAGGAAGTCGCCAAACAGCCCCAAGAAATAGTCGTCGTGCCGGGCACTCACGTCGTGGAAGTCAGAATGGGCGACACGGTCGCCTATCGAGAGAACACCTACGTTACGCCCGGCGAAAAACACGCGATCTCGGTATTGTCTGGCCGGTACTAGCGCGATGTTGCTTATAAAATAACAACCCGAGAGCTTCCTCCGGCATGTCATGGAAGCATTTGCGCGATACAAAACAGAAATACTCTCTCTTGACCCTGCTGCAAGGCGCCGCCTCGCTGCATCGTCAGTGGGCGCCCGCGTGGCGTGATGCGCAGCCGAAGCCGGCCTACGACGTCATCATCGTCGGCGGCGGCGGCCACGGATTGGCCACGGCTTACTACCTGGCGAAAAATCATGGCCTGACCAATGTGGCGGTGCTCGAGAGGGGCTGGATCGGCGGCGGTAACACGGGCCGAAACACGACGATTGTTCGTTCGAACTATCTGTATCCCGAGAGTGCCCGCCTCTACGATTTCTCACTGAAATTGTATGAGAACCTGTCGCAGACGCTGAACTTCAACATCATGCTGAGCCAGCGTGGCTTGATCGTACTGGCACACAGCCGCCACGACTTGGAATCCATGTCGCGATGGGCTAACGCGATGCGCATGAACGGTGTGGATGCGGATCTTTTGACGCGCGAGCAAGTCAAGCACCTGGCGCCGGCCCTCGATACGTCAAGCCATGCGCGTTATCCGATTCTCGGCGCCCTCACCCAAGCGCGCGCGGGAACCGCGCGACACGACGCGGTTGCATGGGGCTATGCCCGCGGCGCATCGGCTCTGGGAGTCGACATCGTACAGAACTGTGAGGTACGCGGTTTCATCGAGGAAGCGGGCGCGATCGTGGGCGTCGACACCAGCGTGGGTCGAATTCGCGCCGGCAAACTGGGCATCGCCGCCGCTGGACACAGTTCTGTGCTGGCCAAGATGGCGGGTTTCAAATTACCGGTCACGAGCTACGCGTTGCAAGCCATGGTCAGCGAACCGGTCAAACCGATGTTGAACACCGTCGTCATGTCGGCGGCCATCGGCTCCTACGCCAGCCAGTCGGACAAAGGAGAAATGGTCATCGGAGGGCCGCTCGATCTTTTTCCGTCGTACGCGCAACGCGGCAGCTTTTCTGTCGTGCAAGACGCCATCGCCGGCACGCTGGCCTTGTTTCCTTCATTCAGCCGCCTGCCGCTGCTGCGCCAATGGGCGGGCATCGTCGATGTGGTGCGGGATTCAAGTCCGATTATCGGCCGCACACCGCTCAAAAATCTCTACATCAATTGCGGCTGGGGCACGGGGGGCTTCAAGGCCATTCCCGTGGGCGGGTGGACGTTCGCCCATGTGCTGGCGACGGGCAGGGACCATGAGTTGGCCGAACCGTTCCAGTTGGATCGATTCAACACCGGCCGCCTCATCGATGAAGCGGCCGGCTCGGGAATCGCGCACTGATGATGCAGCTCAATTGCCCATGGTGCGGCGTGCGCGATGAACCGGAATTCGTTTGCGGTGGAACCACGCAAATCGCGCGTCCCGCGGCCGCTTGCGCCGATCAGGAGTGGGGCGACTATTTGTTCTTCCGTGAAAACCCCAAAGGCCTGCATCGCGAGCGCTGGCGTCACACTTACGGTTGTGGCCAGTGGTTCAATGTGGTTCGCAATACGATGACGCACGAGATTCTCGCGGTCTACGGCATGCAAGATCCTCCGCCATGAGCGCACGCCGATTGACCGCGCCGAACGGCACGCGGCTCGATCGCGGCCGCGACATCCGGTTTACTTTCAACAATCGAACCTACTCGGGCTTTCAAGGCGACACCTTGGCCTCCGCGTTGCTTGCGAATGGCGTGCAGCTCATCGGACGCAGCGTCAAACTGCATCGGCCGCGCGGGATCTACAGCTGCGGCATTGAAGAACCCACGGGCTTGGTCGATGTGGGGTCGGGTGCGAGACGCACGCCCAATGTGCGCGCCACCCTGCTGGAAATTCATGAAGGCCTGGTCGCGAGCAGCGTGAACTGCTGGCCCAGTGTGGGATTTGACGTTGCAGCGATCAACAATTGGTTTGCCGCGCTTTTGCCCGCGGGCTTTTATTACAAAACATTCAAATGGCCGAATTGGCATGTCTACGAGCCCAGCATTCGGCGCCTGGCGGGTTTTGGCCGTGCATCGCGGGAATCGGATCCGGATCGCTACGATGAAATAGCGATCAACGCGGATGTGCTCGTCATCGGCGCCGGCGTCACGGGACTTGCGGCCGCTATCAGCGCAGCGCGTGGCGGCGCCGACGTCCTGCTGCTCGGCGGCTCGCCGCATTTAGGCGGCCGGCTGGGCTATCAGAAGAACGACGCACGCACGGCGGCGCTGATCGAGGAGGCGCAACAGCTGGGCATTCGCATCTTGACGCGCACGCTCGCATTCGGCGTCTACGATCACAACTTGGTGTGTGCGCGGCAGGTCCTGGTCGACGGTGTCAATTCGCCCAATGCGCCCGGCGTGTTGCGCGAGCGCTTGTGGAAAATCCGAGCCCGCGCGGTCATTGCCGCCGCCGGCGCATTCGAGCGACCCATGGTATTTCCGGACAACGATCGCCCCGGTGTCATGCTCGCCGGCGCGGTCGAGAAATATGCTCAGGCTTATGGCGTCGCGTGCGGCAGCCGCGTGGTAATTGCGGCCAACGGCGATCAAGCCTACCGAGTCGCCGCGACGTTGGCAGCGCTGGGCGTCGAGGTGCCGGCGATCGCCGACTGTCGGCCGGACGGCTGGATTGCCGCAGAGGCGCCAAAGGGCACCCGACGTTTCAGCGATGCTGTGATTTCGCGGGTTTCCGGCTATCGCGCGGTGCGCGGCTGCAGCATCGTGTCCTCCCGATCCGCAACCCAGGCCGCGCACTTTGACTGCGACTTGATCTTGAGCGCGGGCGGCTTCGCGCCCGCCGTTCACCTTCACTCGCAAGCCGGCGGTAAATTGCGCTGGCTGGCAGAGTCCGCGATGTTCGTGCCGGACGGAGCGGCCCGAGAACTTCACAGTGTCGGTGCCTGCGCGGGCGTCTTTGAACTCGACACTGCACTGGATCATGCCGCCGCTGTCGGTACGGCCGTGGGCCGCAGGTCCGCGGTGCCCGCCGCGCCGATCGGCGGCGCCGGCCGGTCGCTCGCGAATACTTATGCATCGCGCTTGGGGAAGCCGCAGTTCATTGACCTGCAAAACGATGTGACCGCGGGCGATGTGTCACTGGCGGCACAAGAGAACTATCGGTCGGTCGAACACCTCAAACGCTACACCACCACCGGCATGGGAACCGACCAGGGCAAGACCAGCAATATCAATGCGCTGGTACTGATGGGCGAGCAGACACAACGCGCGCCGCCGGACGTGGGCACCACCAAATTTAGGCCGCCGTTTGCGCCCGTCACGATGGGTATGCTGGCGGGACGACGCGTCGGCTCTCTGTACCGCCCCTTGAAGCGCTTGCCGGCGCAGGCTTGGCATGGACAACGGGGCGCCGTGTTCGAGGAGTATGGAGGCTGGTGGCGGCCGGCGGCTTATCCTCGGGTAGGCGAAGGGATCGAAGCGGCGGCGCTGCGCGAGGCGGCCGCCACGCGCAAGAACGCGGGGATATTCGATGGATCGCCGCTGGGGAAGCTGGAACTGTTCGGACCGGGTGCCGCTGAATTTCTTGACTTGATGTACGTCGGGACTCTGTCGACGCTCGCGATCGGTCAGGCTCGCTACGGATTGTTGCTCAATGAGAACGGCGTGCTCGTCGATGATGGCATCGTGGCGCGCTTGGGAGAGCAGCACTTTTGGGTCAACACCACGAGCGCCGGCGCCGAGCGCACGGCCGATATGTTCGAAGAATGGCTGCAATGCGAGTTCTTGGATCTTAAGGTGCTGGTCACGTCGGTCACCGCGCGCTGGGCGAATGTCACGGTGACCGGGCCGCGGGCCTGGGACTTGCTGGCGGCCGCCGGAGTCGACGGTGCGCTTGCGCCTTCCATAACCAAGCACCTGAGCATCGCCGCGACCCAACTGGACGGCGTACCGCTGCGTGTGCTGCGCGCCAGTTTCAGCGGCGAGCTGGGTTATGAACTCAATGTGCCCGCGGACCACGCGCAGGCTTTGCTCGCCCGCCTTTGGGCGATTGCGCCGGCATTCAACGCCGCGCCCTATGGCGTCGAGGCATTGCAAACCATGCGGGTGGAGAAGGGGTATATCCATGTCGGCACCGACACCGATGGAACAACCCAACCGAGCGATATCGGGTTTGGCCGCGGCATTGAAAACAAACGTGCCAATTTCGTCGGCCGCCGCTCCTTGAGTCGCCCGGTTGCGCGCGATGCGGGGCGGTTGCAACTCGTGGGACTGATCCCGACCGATCAGCGCACTCGGCTGCCGGTCGGCGCCCATCTCGCCAGAACGCCGCCGCCGACTCGCACCGAGGGGCACGTCACCTCCAGCGTCATGAGTCCGGAGCTCGGGCGACCGATTGCGCTCGCGATGCTGGTTGACGGCGCCGCGCGCCGCGGCGAGCACATTGGTGTGCATCACTTAGGCTCGACGATCGAGGCCGAGGTGGTCAGCCTGCCCTTCGTCGATCCGACAGGCAGCAGACTGCATGGCTGACAATCACGACTTGGCACCGATTGAAGCCGCAGGATTGCGCGTGGTGTTTGAAGCACGGCTGCAGGTCGCGAGTTTGCGCTACTTCGATCGACAGGGCGCCTTTGCGCGCGTGCTTCACGACGTTACCGGCGTGACTTTGCCTGAGCAATTGCAGGCGCTGCGTCGCGCCGGGGACCTGGGCTCGGAAGCCATTATCCTCGCTTGGCGCAGTCCCACCGAGACATCGATGATCGGCGCAGCACCTACTCTGATCGAGACATTGCAGAGGACGACCGCGACCCTGACTGACGGCTGCATGGTCGATCAGGGCGGCGGCGCCTTGGTGTTTAGCGCCAGCGGCGAAGCAGTGCCGGATTTATTTGCGAAGCTGGGCGGACAAGGGGCAGGCCCTGCGACCGGTGAATCGCGACCAACCCGGTTGGCCGACGTGGCGGTTCTGGCGGTGAAGGTGCAACCCGAGGAAACGTTGTTGATTGTCGAACGATGTTATGGCCCGCACCTCATGGCCGCGATCCGGATCAGTGCGGCCGACCTGCACTGAGCTGCGCGCGGTTCAATATATATTTGCCGCAAACACAGCGAGGATGGCGAGTGGGCATAGGTAGCGCAACAGCGCGACGCACAGCTTACGTGCGAGCGGCGTGGATTCACTGAGTTCATCCTGGACGATTGACCGCGCGACGAACCATCCGATGAACAAACTGGTTGCCAAGGCGCCGATGGGCAGCAGCAAATTCGAGGAGATGTAATCGATGCTGTCGAACAGCGATTTATTCTGAAAACCCGGCAGCCAGCGCAGGGGCCGCACATCGGCCCAACGATTGAAGGACAGCATCGCGACGATGCCGGCCAGCCATGCAGCGATCGCCGTGATGCCGACCGCCGCGACGCGGGAGATTCTTTGCCGTTGCTGCAACCAGGCGACCAGCGGTTCGATAGCGGCAAGACTCGGCGTCAGGGCGGCGAATACGAGCAGCAAAAAGAATAGCGTGCCGATCAGTCGCCCGCCGGGCATCTCGGCGAACACAGTTGCCAACACGTCGAACACCAGCGCAACCCCTTGCGCAGGATCCATGCCGTAACGAAAAACCAACGGGAACACAATGAGGGTCGCGAGCAGCGAGACCAGCAGAATCGCGCCGCTGATGATCAGCGAGGAACGCACCAACGAGGTCCCGCGCTTCTGATACGAGCCGTAGGCCAGCATCATCGCCATCCCGACACCGGTGGCGTAAAAAGCCTGGCCGATCGCCGCCAAGATAACGGACGGCGTGATGGCCTTGAAGTTGGGCGCAAAGGCGAAAGCGAGTCCATGGCGCACATCACCGGTACCAAGCGAATATGCCACCAGAATCGCCATCAAAATCAACAAGACCGGCGCACGAATCTTGTTGGCCAATTCCAAGCCTCGGGTGACGCCGCGCGCGGAAATCAGCGCCACCAGCGCTACGAATGCCAGGTGCCAACCACCCAAGGCCCAGGGGTCGGCGAGAAAGGCCTGCCACATTGCCGTCACGGCGGCATGCGACAGCCCGGAAAGTGAGCCGCCGGCGCACTTCCACGTGTACGCCATGACCCAACCGGCAATGACGGCGTAGTACGAGACGATCATGAATCCCGCGACGGTGCCCAGAATACCGATGAGATTCCAACGCTGCGACAGAGCGGATTGTGCGGCGAGCCCGCCCGCGGCGCGCGGCGGGCTGGCGCGCGAATGACGTCCGATGATGAACTCCGCCGCGAGCAGCGGCGTGGCGATCAATAGACAGGCGAGGAAAAACGCAAACATGAAGGCGCTGCCCCCGTCGCTACCCACCAGGTACGGGAAGCGCCAGATGCTGCCGAGACCCACGGACGCCCCGACGGTCGCCAGGTAGAAGGCGAAACCGGATGACCACGCGGGTCGAATGGATTGGTCGGGCATGAACCTGGATGCTTGAGGAAAGGTATCGTAGCGCGGACGACCCTGGAATGGGCGAAATGCCCTAAGGTTCGGACACGCTCGGCGCCTACTAAGCCACTGCTAACCTGGGCTAATCCATTGCCACGCCGGGCGCCCTGGGCCAGCGTCGTTCGATGCGCTGCGCCGCCAAAACATAGGCGCCCGCGGCGAGCAGTACCGCAAAGATCCATTGCGCCAGATGGTAGAAGCCGGACATCGTCATGGCCGGCCAAGGGATTTGCCACAGCAGCGCCAAGCGATCGATCATCCAATGCCAGGAAGCATGTGCCACGAGCGCCGACAACACGATGATGCCGATTCGTCCGGCCCGCGCGCCGCGCAGGATCAATGCCAATCCCACGAAACTCAGCGCAAAGGCCAGCATCGCCCCGAGATCAACGCCAAGAGCAAAGAACCACAGGGCAATTTGCGAATGAGCGCCGGCGAATTGCAGCCGCTCCGCCAGAAGCTTGGCAAATTCGAATCCGAGCATAAACCCGAACAGTCCCGTCCACAGCCTGCGGCGCTGCAAATGCGCGCCGAAGATATTGCCGAGCGCCAGAAAAAATATCATTACCGCGGACACACCCGCCGCGAACACCCCAAACCAGACGCTGTCCGGCGCAAATCCGAATGCCGTGCCGGCGAGCGAGACGAGATTGGCCAAAACGAACGCGGCGTAAAGCGCGCCAGAGTCACGCGCGCGGCGGAACGGAATCATCAGGCAGAGGATAAACAACAGACAGTCGGCGTTCGTGAGAAGGTTCTGCATACCGACCAACACAAATCCCAGCGCGGCCTGTGCGCGGTTGGGATTGAGCGCCACTCTTCCCGACTGCGCGCTGATGGTCATCGCGCCGCCCCGGTTGGTGCCGCCGGGGTCGAATTGCACGATGAGTTTGCTGAGATCCTGGAGATCTTCCGCTACTCGCGATTGAATCGAAAACACCGCCGGCTCCGGACGGAGCGGATAAATCAAGTGCACATCGAGATAGCCGAGATCGACCGCGATCTTGAGTCCCGCCGCCGTCGGCTGCGCGATGTGGGCCGCAGCCGCCTCGGGATTGGCGAAGGACAAGTCGCCGAGCGCCGCCAACTGTCCCGAACTGCTCGCCGGCGTTAGCCGCTGGCCATCCTGCCAGATCAGAATGGCGTGACCCAAGGCATCGACCGCCTGATTCACCGCCGACTGCGAGTCGCCGATCGCGTAATCGCCGTGATCCGTGGGCCAGGAAATTCCATGCAACAGATCGAGCGGAACGCGAACCAGCAAATGCGCTTCGCTACCCCGCACCCGGAAGAACGCGTGCATCACCGTGTCTTGCGGCAAGTCATGCATCAATGGTTGGGCGGATGCGCTCAATATGAGGCACAGGAACACCGCTGCAATCGCGCCCGATGAGCGTCCTCTCATATGCGCCGGAATCCTTGCGGCGGCGGCCGGGACAGGTATTTCCCCGGCCGCCGACTGAAGTTAAGGCTTGAACACGTTCACTACAAACCGGCACCCTGGATTTTGGCCGGGGCGGCGTCCTGATCTCGATGGCGATTGCCGTCCGCGGGTACGAATTTTTGGATGCGCCGTCCGGTGATGGTCTCGCCTACGTAGACATTACCTTTTGAATCGACGTTGACCATATGACCGAAAGCGAAATGGCCCGCATTGTGTCCCGGACACGGCGCGATTCCGCACACGCCCAGCGCACCGACGACCAAGCCACTGGCCTTGTTGATAACCCAGGTGTTGTCGTTGCCGAGATCGACGTCAATGATGGTTTCCTGGTTGGTCGGGCTCTTGTCCGCGAGATAATCGATGTTCGGCCAGAAATCCATATCGCAGCCGCGAGTGCCGGCGAGCAAAATGGCTGCGCGGTCATCGGCTGAAGCGGAATTGAAGCCGCTGATATTGATGATCCGTACCGGCTGGCACACCGGTTCGGGATTCGCAGTGGTCGATGCCACGGCACACGTCTTGTTGAACACCTGAATGCGGCTATTGGGACGATCGCATACATAGACCAAACCGTCGTTTCCCAACACCACACAATGCGGATGGCCGCTGCCGGTTGCGCCGAAGGTGCCCGGCGGGCAATTCTGGCCGATGCTCGGGACGGGCGTGCCGCTCGGATTGTTGGCCGGCGGCAGCTTGCACGTGGTGCCCCACTGTCCGATGTAGTTTCCCTGCGCATCGAACACCACCACCCGATGATTGCCGTAGCCGTCGGCAATATAGGTATCGCCGGGTGCATGCGTGATGGGCCCGGGCAGCGGGTCGACCGTGATGTCGGCCGGCTCATTGAGTTTGGTGTGGGAGGAATTGAAGTCGTTGGTCTCACCGCAGGAACTGAATGGATTCGTGGTCGTTTGCGTGCCGTCGCACGCGCCCTTGGTGCCGATTTGCAAAACGAAGGTGGCATTGGCACCGGCGGCCGCCGCTTGAACCGGATTGTATTTCTGCACGATGCCATCGCCGCTGCCTGCGAACCACACGAAGCCCTGATAATCAACAAAGCAGCCGTGCGCCGATTGCGACATATAAGCGGCAAAGCCGTAGTCCGCGCCGCTCTGAATCAAACTCGGATTGCCCCATCCGGCGATCACCTTGCCGTCGGAGTTGTAGACCACCACGGGAGGCGATGGGATCGCCGAGGCGCTGGCATCTTGTCCGACGATGCCGCCCGACAAATTTCCTTGGAGCACGCCGTTTTGCGTGACACCCACTTCCCAACCGCGGTTATACGTGTAGACATTGTCTTTTTGGTCGGTGCAGTTGCCGCCAACTTCTCCGGTCACCCAGGTGTGGGCAACACCGTCGGAGGTAACGGTGGCAGGCAAAGGTTTTGGCCAGTCAGGATCGACAACAAAGGAGGGAGATCTCGAGGAACCGAAGTCATCGGCTTGCGGTTTCAACGCGCCGAAGACACTGATGATGCCCGCGGCTAGAGTTACAGCGACGTAGATGTACCATTTTGGATTCTTCATGGACGTAATCCCCTGGTAAAAGCGTTTCAGATGATGGTCGTTAGGCGTCCTCGCGTGGGATGCGCGGTCTTGGAGACCGGGAAAGAAGAAGGTTGGCGCGTACGAATACTAGATCCTGACCGGCGAAACCACGTTGCGGTCGAAACTGATTCGTTTGTCAGCCTAGTCTGACAAGGAAAACCTTAATTTGTAGGTGGGCGCGCTACGGATTCCAACCGGATGAGGACGGTTGCAGTTGTTGTGAACAACGGGCGTCAGTCCAGCAAAAAGCCCTCAACCCCTTCGATCCATAGAGCCCGTTCATCTGGGACGCATAAGTACCGTCCATCAACTGTGCTGGATCTAGATTTTCCGGCGAAAGGTGCAGGCCTCGCCTGCCGAAATCGGGCTCAGACAACTGCGACACGTAATCGGTGGCGCACGCCGAGAGCCCAAGACAGATGATCAAGGACGAAATTAGCTTCATGCCGGTTCCCCAATGCGGTTTGCATTTCGAGCTCTGCGGCAAATCAATAACACGATCGTGAAAATCAGGCAACGGTCCGTCGACACCGACGGAGTCCTGCCTCTCGTCAGCGCTTGACGACGCATTCGATATACGCCGCCAGCATCTTCCGGACTTGCGGCACGAGCGGCTGCCCGCCATCCTCTTGCTCTTTCGCCAGCGTCGGCACGAGCTTCAAAACATGGCCAATCATCGCGGCGGCCTCCGCCGCGGCTTTCTCGCGCAGCCGGGGACTGGCGGCGCGCAGGATTGCGGCGATTTGACGGCGGGTCGCGCCGCGCAGCGATTTGCGGCGCTCGACGATGCCGGAGACCGAACCCGACAGCGCCGCGGCGGAGTCACGGTCCGAGCGGACCTTGAGCATCAGGTCGATGAGCCGGTCCGCCAGGCGCGGCGGCGGCAAGCCCGGCGCGCGCTTCGCCAGATCCTCGAGCATTGACGCGACGCGCTCCACGTAGCGAACAAACAGCGCTTCCGCGAGCGCCTCCTTCGATGGAAAGAACTGATACAGCGAGCCGATCGATGCGCCCGCGCGCTGCGCGATCTGCGTCATCGTGGTGGTTTCATAGCCATTTTCCGCAAACAACGCGGCACCGGCGTCCAACAGCTCTGCGACGCGCTGCACACCGCGGGCGCGCTGGGGCGCCTTGGCTATCGGCGCTTCGATTGACATTTGTGAGGATCCCTCATAAAATTATATTTATGAGTCTCCCTCATAAATAGCTTTTATACAAGGCCTGCGGTGCTGCCCGCGCCGCCCTCACCTTGGAGCCTAAGATCATGATCGAACTCGATCCTCGAACATCTGCCCTCGTCCTGATCGACCTGCAAAAGGGCATTCTCGGCACAGCCCTTACTCCAACGCCAATGGGGCGCGTTCTACGGTACCGAGATGGACCTGCAGCTGCGTCGACGCGGTATCCGCACGATCGTCCTGGCCGAGGGCCATGACATGTCGATGAAGCACATCATGCCCCGACTCGGTCGTATCGTGCAAAGCAGCGATATCACGCTGACTCGCCGCTAGCACCGGATCGAGCGAAACCGTTCCGCCGCAACATGGATCAGCCGGCCAAGCGCACCACATTCAGTTTGCACGACACCAAGGCGCCGCTGAAGTGGACCATTCTGCTGCTCGTATCGCTCGCCTTCATCGTGCCGCTCGAGTTGATACACCTCCCCGCGGCGCTGCTGCTGGGCGCGATGGCGGCGGCGATCCTGGTCGCGGTCTTCGACGGCAAGCTCGCCGTGCCACAGTGGCCCTACGTCCTCGCGCAAGGATTGATCGGCTGCCTCGTGGCGCGCAGCATCGGTCCCGCCATCCTGGTGACGGTGGTTCGGCAATGGCCGCTGTTTCTCGGCGGTGTTTGCTCGGTGCTGCTCATCAGCACCTCGCTCGGTGCGCTGCTCGCGCGCTGGAAAGTCTTGCCCGGAACGACCGCGGTCTGGGGCTCGTCGCCCGGCGCGGCTACTGTCATGGTGTTGATGTCCGAAGGCTTCGGCGGTGACCCGCGGCTGGTCGCCTACATGCAGTTTCTGCGCGTGATGCTGGTGGCCCTCGTGGCCTCGATCGTTGCGCGGCTCTGGGTCGCGCCCGGCGGCCTCGCCAGCGCAGCGATCGACTGGTTTCCAGCGGTCTCGGCGGGACCCTTGTTGGAAACGGTGGCGCTCGCCGTGTTCGGAGCAACCGCCGGCGCCAAATCCAAAATTCCCGCCGGCGCGCTGCTGGTCCCACTGTTCGCCGGCATTGCGCTCTCCTGCACACATGTCATCACGATCACCCTGCCGCCCTGGCTGATGGCCGGCTGTTACGCGCTGGTCGGCTGGTCCATCGGACTGCGATTCTCGCGCGAGATCGTCATCTACGCCGCACGCGTCTTTCCGACAATCGCCGCCTCGACCTTGACGCTGATCGCGTTGTGCGGGGGTTTGGCGGTGCTGCTGCACCTTATCGTCGGCACCGACCCCTTAACTGCCTACCTCGCCACCAGCCCCGGCGGTGCCGATTCAGTCGCGATCATTGCGGCCTCCTCCAATGTCGATGTGTCATTCGTGATGGCCATGCAGATGGCGCGGTTCATTCTCGTGTTACTCGTGGGACCCGCATTGGCGAGAGCGGTGGCACGGTGGACGAAAAGTTGATCGGCACCCATGGCGATCCATTGGCGCGACCCTGGCCCGCCACTCCGCACGACGCGCTAGCTGTGCGGCAGGTATAGATTGAGCCACTCGATCCAGCGCCGATACACATCGCGAATGCGCACCGGATCGGCGGGACTATGCCCGCCGATCGGATAGGCATAAAACTGGGTCGGGATCCCGCGATCCTTGAGGGCGTGATACAGCTCATAGCCCTGCGTGATGGTGACCCGATAATCGCCCACGTCCTGCAAGACCAGAGTGGGCGTTTTCATCTTCTGGTAGTAGGTAATGGGCGACTGTTCCACCCAGTGCTTCATCCAATCACCCGTGTAAGGCGAGCCGCCGATGGACGCAGCGCGGGCCACGTTGGCATCGGACAAGGTGTATTGATCGAGCAGATTGGTCACCGGCGCACCCGCAATCGCGGCCTTCCAGAACTGCGCGTGGCCAATCAGCCAACTGGTCATGTAGCCGCCGTAGCTCCAGCCGGTGACGGCAATATTGGCTTCATCCACGATGCCACGTTTCTTCAGCATCTCGATTCCGGCAAATACGTCCCGACCGGGTCCGTCGCCGGAGTCGTCCACAATTGCGCGGCCGTAGTCGTTGCCGAAATTATCGCTACCGCGGTAATTGGGCTCAAATACCAGCCATCCTTGGGCGGCGATCAGCTGCACGAATACCGAGAACGCATTCTTCGAGGAAGAGGTCGGTCCGCCGTGAATATAGAGCACCAGCGGCAGCTTCTTCCCCGGCGCATAGTTCGGTGGATAGGTCAGTATGCCGTTTTCGGTCCAATTCTTCGGCGCACTATCCGGGCTTTTCCAAGTAACCACTGCGCTTTTGCCGAGCGTGAGTGCATCGAAGCCGGCATTGAATTTCGTCAGGCGGCGCGCCTTCGCGCCGGGCGAGTCGAGGACATAAATCTCCGCGGGACGATGCGGTTCGGTGCCGCTGAAAACAATCTGTCCCTGCGGCCCTACATCGGCGTCGAGCCAGAATCCGGTATTGGGCGTCACGTCGCCCAGGTCTAGCTTAGCCGCGCGTCCGTCGATCGGCTGAATCCACAGGCTGGCGGTGGCGTCGTCATTGCCCCCGGTCACAATCGCCTTACTGTCCGGCGTCCACAGCGCACGGAAAAAATTTCGGTCAATGACATGGGTAATGTTGCGGCCGTCGCCCTTGAGCCCATCCACCACGAAAACATCCTGATAATTACGGTCAGAGCCATCCCGGGGATAGAGATAGGCGACGTGTTTACCGTCCGGCGAGGGGACGGGAAAGGACGCAAACATGGTATGCGTCGTGATGGGCTCGGATCTTCCGGTGGCAAGATCCAATACCTGCGGCGAGGAGTGGCGGCGGTCTCCTGAATAGGTGGTCTCGAGGCGCACGTAGATCAGTTTGTTCCCATCCGCGGTGAAGGCAATGGGCGATGCGGGCGGCCCCGGAGGAAACGCCACCGGCAGCGTCCACGTCCCCGAGGTCAGCCGCTTGGCCTCACCGCCTGCGGCGGATACCAGCCACAGGTGGGTTGGCAGCGCCTTTTCTCTATCCAAGAAACTGCCGTTGCCGACTTCGAATGCGTCATCGAATCTCTCTGCCCCGGTCTTCTTCGGGGCTTCGTCGATGGCTGCGTAGGCCAAGGCGGCACCATCCGGCTTCCACGCAAACTGCTGAATTGACGTGGGACTCTTAGTCAACTGGAACGCATCTCCGCCGGCCATGTCGAGGATGAAAATCTGATTGTGTTTTTCTCCGTCCGCCGCAAGGAAGGCGACACGGTCCCCGTTCGGCGACCATCTGGGAAACCCGGCGTTCTTGCGTCCATGGGTGAGAAAGCGGGTCGCGCCGGAGCTGATGTCCACCAGCGCGAGCTCCGACACATTGAGATCGTTCTCATAGTCGGGTGTGGTTACGACCGTCACGAGCGCTTTGCCGTCGGGTGAAATCTGCGGATCCGAGACGCGCGTCATTTTGCCGACCCAGGCCAGATCGAAAACCTTGCCGGGCGTGTCAGGAATGGGGACGCGTGCCGAGGAGACCGGCGAAGCGCTGAGCAGAATACAGGCGACCAGAAGCGCAAAATAAATTTTCATGCAGGA
>Ga0210393_10001151_pt1 | contig 22672 bp, 23 predicted proteins | sample IncBWC27OmetaG_FD_160068 | JGI IMG/M metagenome (GOLD analysis project Ga0210393, IMG submission 160068) | Forest soil microbial communities from Barre Woods Harvard Forest LTER site, Petersham, Massachusetts, United States - Inc-BW-C-27-O ... | reverse complement strand
TGCTGCTGATGCTGCTGCTTATGCTGCTTATGCTGCTTATGCTGCTTATGCTGATGCTGCTGCTGCTGCTGCTGCTGCTGCTGCTGCTGATGCTGCTGCTGATGCTGCTGCTTATGCTGCTGCTTATGCTGCTGCTGATGCTGCTTATGCTAGAACCAAGCACCGGATCGCGCAGGCGGAGAAATTGATTGAACTTCTGAAGGCAGCGTAAGCGCTCCGATGTCCTCGGAGCGAGGATCTTGGGTTAGGGCCGGGACTTTCGTCTCCTGGTCTCAGCCCACCTGGTGGCCCAAGATTCTCGCCCCGCGGACCAACATCCGAACCGGGAGAAGAGGAACTATATGAACCACGGTCGAAGCTTAACTGACTTAGCAATGGAGCTGGAGCGCCAACAACAGTCGAAGAAAGATTTTAAGGCGCCAACTTCACTCCTCGCGCTGGCAGTCCAGCAGCCAACCACCACCTCCAAAGAACATGAACCCACGCTGCAGTTCAGCGTCGGTGATAAGTTTCAAGGCAGACCTACCGAATTGATGCACGATCAGCTTGGCACCTACTGCGGTGTTCCCTCCAAGTACTACGACCGGATGCGGCACCAGGCGCCAGCTTTACTCAGCGCCAACGTGAACCACTGGCTGCGGCATTCCAATGAAACACGATTAGTCAGAACATTAGACGGAAAGGCTCGCGCCTTTCTGTCTAATCGCTACCGGCCCCTGGACAATTACGACGTGGCAAACGCCACGCTGCCAATTCTCATCAGCGAGTCCAATAAGTTGGGGGGCCTTCAGGTCTGTTCGACGGAGGTCACGGAGACGCGGCTTTACGTCAAGGTCATTTCGGGCAGGCTGACGTACGAGGTGAAGAAGGGGGACGTCGTCGAGGTTGGCGTTGTGATCTCAAACTCTGAGGTTGGTCTCGCCTCCGTCCGCGTCGAACCCTTCCTCAGAAGGTGCATCTGCGACAATGGCGCGATCATTGAGGATTGGGCCACGAGGAAGTTCCACGTTGGCCGCCAGAACGCGGAGCTTGACGCCGCCTATGAGGTCTTCCAAGATGAGACCCGTCGCCAGGACAACATCGCGTTCATGCTGAAACTACAAGATGTTGTCAGGGCAAGCTTCGACGACCAGCAATTCGATCGACTCAAAGGTCTGACGATCGACGCGGCAACTCGGAAGATCCAGGTGCCAATCCAAGATGTGGTCGAGGAGGTTGTTGATCGCTGGCATCTTCCGGAACGCTACCAAGACAGCTTCCTCAAGCACCTGATCGAGGGGGGAGACGTCACGCAGTGGGGGTTGGCAAACGCGGTTACCGCCACGGCGAACGACTGCGCCAACTACGAGGAGGCCACCAGGCTCGAAAAGCTCGGCGGCGAGCTGATGGTGATGCCGGCCGAACGCTGGCAGGACCTGGCGGCCGCATGACCCGCGAGGAGAGACTGTCTAACCAACTTGCAAAGGGCTTGGTAAAAGCCCTTTGCAACCTTTCCAAGTATCTTGGAGACCCACAAGACGTTTTGGATGACGCAAAAGTTTTGCTTGTCAGGCCCCGGCAGGGACAAAACGAGGCCAAGGAAATGATTTATTACCTCGAGTGTCGCCTGAACGGCGATGATCCTTATGGAGGAAGAGCATGAAACTACAGCAGTCGTACCTTTGCGTTAACTGTGAGGAGGTTGGGGTCAACTCAAGAACGTGTGAATCCTGCGGCAGCATTGCGTTGACTCATCTTGGCAAGCTTCTTAACCGAACAGCACAGACCTACCTGGACCTCACCGTCAAGCGGCTGATGGAGACGGTTGAAAGAGTGACAAAATAATTTTTGTGTACAAACTGATGTCCATGCGCTAGGATTGTTAGGCCCAAGTAGTTCACAGGTAATTTAAGCAGTACCACAAAGGAGAACTTATGGCTGCGAAGAAGAAAGCAAAGAAAAAGGCGGCGGTCACTCGCAAGAGCCCGCTGTACGCCCTCACCAACAAGAAATTCCCCGAGGATCTCGGCGGCCAGGGTCTTTTGATCCATGACGCCCTCGAGAAACTACAGCCGGCAACCACCGCTCAGCTTGCTGAGGCGGTCAGCGCGAAGTTGGAGACCCGGCAGAAGCCGACCACCGTGGTCAGCTTCTACATGGGAGCCTGGAAGAAAGACGGCCTGGTGAAGGTTGCCAAGAGCGGGAAGCCGCAGCCGGTCGCGGCGTAGTAACTTTGTTCCAACATAAGAGAGAACCAACGCGGGGTTGAAGCCCCGCGCGCGATTAACTGAACTAAAAGCCCGCTTGGCCCGAGGCTAGTAAGGACTTGAAAAATATACCCGAATACCGAATGTCGGCTCTTCCGACCACAGGCCATTGGCCAGAATCGGAATCTCGACGAATAGGGAGCCTTGAACCCTCGACGTCTGGGTTTATAACAAGGTAACTAGGGGCATCAGCGGCAGCTGGTGGATCGGGCAGGGAGAAATAGTCCAGAGTTCAGTTGATCGCGCGGGAGGCTTCAATGAGTGAACCAGAGCCGATTGAGATAAAAGAAGATCAAGGCATCTTCTACTTCCACCAGGGGAACGTCCGGTTTCCAATGGACCCGGATCGTTCTGTTGGTGTCGTCAAGTCAGTCCAGGTGCTAGACAAGCTAAACCGCGGCACCTGGCTGGCATTAGCGCAGCTCAACCATCTTTCGGTAAACCCGTTCAACGAGGACATGCTCAAGCCCCTGCTCATGGGGATCGTCCAACTCGCCTGGCACCGGCGGTTTAAGGCGGGCGACAAGACCATCGAGAAGCTCGAGCAGAATCAAGCGCAACGGGTTGCGAAGTACAACCAAGACATTCAAACCATCAAGGACAAGCCCGAAAAAGCGCCGAAGGCGCCAAAAGATCCGAACGCGCCGAAGAGTGCTCGAGTCAGCCAGGAATACTGCACGATCAAGGGGGCTGAGCTGTCGAAGTACGGCGGGCAGCTTCGATTGATTCTTGACGCCATGCGGGAACTTGCTAAGCCGGTCGCGGTCTCGGAGGTTGTTGCCAAGATCAAAGACCAACTGAAGACCAAGCAGCCGCCGGAGCGCGTGGTCGGCTATTACTTCTCGGAGGGCCAGAAGCTGGGGATCATCCGGGTGGTTCCAATCACCGAGGTCGCGGATGAGACCGCCAGGCTTGAGGGCGAAAAGAAGAACTACAAGCCCCCTACCGCGAAAGTTGAAGAGCCCGCCAAGCCTGAGCCAAAAGCGAAGACGAAAAAATCCAAGGCAAAGGAGAAGAAAGCAGATGCCGCCTGAGGATGGTTTCAAGAACACTCTCAACGTTTCAGAGGCAGGAGACATTGAGACTGAGGTCATTGACCTGGCGGCGGCAGCTGAGCAACCGACGAGGAGCGGGCGGAAACGCCCGCCGCGCCGGTTCGATCAGACGCAGCTGCACGCAACTCACCATGGGAAGTATGTGCACCGCGATTATCTTGCCCATGCGATGCGCTGGAGCTGGGTCGGCCGGCATCTTGACCGAGACGATCGTGTGCTGGATGTGGCCTGTGGCCAGGAAATACCACTGATGCACGTGCTTTCTGGCAGCAAGAGTTTGCTGCCTAGCCTTTATGTAGGAGTGGACCTCAACTCAGTTCCATTTGGTGGTTCCCCAAAGTGGGCTCGGATTCTTGAGAAGTTCAACTTTGTCGACGACTACGAGAAGTTAGCCGAAAAACTACCGGAGTCTGAGGGCGGGTTCAATAAGATCGTGAACTTTGAGGTAATTGAACACATGTCTCCCCCAGACGGGGAAAAGCTGCTGCTTGGGCTGAAACATTGGCTCAAGGAAGACGGAAAGATTTACCTATCGACCCCGGTGTTCGACGGTAAGGCGGCAGTAAATCACGTACATGAATATGAAATCCCAGAGCTTCAAGCTCTGATCGAGAAGGTTGGCCTCAAGGTCCAACAGCGGTTCGGGACTTTCATGAATGCCCAGGCGATAAAGGCGCAGGCACTTGGTCAGGACTGGTTGACCTACCAGCGACTTTTGGATTATCACGGACACGACACCTTATCTACATTCCTGGCGCCACTATACCCGGACGCCAGCCGCAACAACCTCTGGGTGCTGACAAAATGAATGACGACCATGATTCTTTTTCCTCCGTCAGAGGCATCCTGACCGGCTGCGTGGTTGGCCTACTGCTCTGGTTGCCTATCCTTTGTTGGCTTCTTAGGTAAAGGGAGATTGAATGAATACCGTAATCCTGCTCGAGGGGGCTGATCTCAGCGGAAAAACTACGTTGGCGAATTGGCTGGTTAAGGAGAAGGGCTTCCAGCGGTGGCATGAGGGTCCTCCGCCAAAGGGTCGGGATGAACTTGCCCACTACAGTTTACAGTTGTGGCGGGCTCTAAAGCATCCAACGCCCGTGGTATTTGATCGGTGTTATCTCGGCGAGATGACGTATGGACCAGTTTCCAGGGATGCAGACACTCTCGGGTACTACGGTCTCAGCCTGTTAAATCGCGCAATCCTCGCCACCGGCACCAAGCTCTTCCTGTGCCTGCCTGAGTGGGAGACCATCCAACGAAACTGGCTAGATCGAAACCGGGAGGAGTATCTGTCAAGCCTCCACCAGTTATACGACGTCTACCACCGGTATCAGGCGCTGTATTACGCGGCGCAGGTTACCCGGGTGTTCAACTACGAAAAGACGGATGCCGAGTCTTGGTACCGGGAGCATTATGGCCAGCGGCAGGGGTCTTTGCCGGCAGGCGTGATCGGCTCGCCAGTCGCCCGGTACTTGATCGTCGGTGACCAGGCCAACCAGGTGGAGATGGATTGGCCTTTCTTCGCCAGCGGAAACAGCAGCAGGTTCCTAAACGAGTGCCTGTGGGAGGCGGGGTTTGAGGAAAAGGACATGGCCTTCGTAAACTCAACAACGATCCAGGGCAAGCAAAATGATCTCCAGTGGGTGGCGTCCGCCCTGCAAGGACTCCAAAAGGTAATTGCCCTCGGGGACTTGGCGCTAGCCGCCGTCAAGCGGGATCTTCGCAATCATGCAGTCACGAAAGTCGAGCACCCGGCCTATTGGAATCGGTTTCACAGCAAGAAGAGAAGCGAGTACGTTCAGAAGTTGAAGGGGGCGCATGGTCTATGAAAACTGTTTATGGCTTAGCAGATCCAAGAAAAATAGAGATAATAAAGTATGTTGGATCTACTGCTTTAACTTTACAAGAACGTTTAGGCCAACATCTATCTTTAAAAAGATATGGAGGAAAAAAAGCAAATGCTCGATTAGTTAATTGGTTAAGATCCTTAACCGTGGACCCCATTATCATAAACTTAACTATAATTGAGGATATTTCTGAAAAAGCATGGATGGCAAAATTTCCCGTCCGGCAATTATGTAACGCGCTAAATAACGGCAGAAGGCACAGTAGAACTCTCGTAGAAGCTTGGAAGGACGATCGAAAAAGAAGAAATATGTTGGTTAATAGATCTAATAAACCTTGGAAAGCCAAAGATACCCAATCGACAAAATGTGCACTGAGGAGAATCAAGAATAGAAACAAACCTTTTACTCCAATTGGAGATATATCTACAGGAACTAGACTTTGGCATCGAGTGCGTGAAATAGGTCCTCTTTCTATGGATTCCGCTTGGCTTCGTCTTCTTTGCGACGTCTATTATCATGGGGCTGCAGTTTATCCTCGAGGAAAAGAAACAAAAGAATTAATAAATTCCCAGATAATAGTGAGGATGGACACACCTGTACTTACAGTGGTAGAAAGAAAACTTGGTTATCGTTTTATGTGCGCAGAAGCTGCTTGGATTCTTTCGGGAGACAATAGAGTTAAAACACTTGCGCCTTACAGTAAAATTATATCCAATTTTAGTGACAATGGCTTTAACTTCTTTGGCGCTTATGGACCTCCTCTAAAAAAGCAAACGGACTACCTTATAAGGACCCTGCGCAAAGATCCTAATACTCGTCAAGCAGTCGCCAGCATATGGAGAAAAAATCCTAAAGCTTCAAAAGACATTCCTTGCACCTTAACCTGTCACTTTTTAATTAGAGAAAAAAGACTTGATCTTGTAGTTAACATGAGGTCTAGCGATGTATACCTAGGAGTTCCATACGATATTTTTTCCTTCAGCATGTGGGCCGCTTACATTCTAATTGAATCAAAACTGGATTTAACCTTAGGATTTCTTTATCAAAATGCAGCATCCCGGCATATATACAAAACTGATATAGAAAATATAGAAAAATGTCTTAACGGAATGACTCTTGGCTTCAAATATTCCCCTTTTGATCCTAAAGAATTTAAGAATGGAAAAGAACTAATAAACCATTTAAAATCGTTGGCGGACAAAAAAGAAATAAAAAATACTTGGCTTCACGAACTTCGAAAATTTCAAGAAAAGTAAAATATGAATAACTTTGTTAGTCCAAGGCCCTCTAGAGATGAAGGTTGGGCATTAGTCCTCCAGGCCCTTCAGCAGCGCGGCACCTGCGTCCGACGCCAAACGGCCTGCCTGATTGTCGACGAGAACAATCGACTTTTGTCTTTGGGCTACAATGGAGTTGCCCCCGGCTTCCCTCACTGTAACGAGGGAAACCCCTGCTACCCGGGGGCCGCGCCTGGTTCCGCGGTCTCCGGGGACGCGGGGAATGAAAGCAGCAACTGCGAGGCGAATCACGCGGAAGCTTCCTGTTTGGTCTGGCTGCCGGATCCACGGCTAGCGAAGAGCCTATACTGCACCAATTTGCCGTGCCACAGCTGTGCAAAACTTATACTACAGACCGCCGTCACCTATGTCTATGCACTAGAAGACTACCCTGACCACCGGGGTCTCGAGCTACTACTGAGAAAGCCCGGCATGGAGGTAAGAGTTGCAAACGTCGGCTATCGCAAGCTTGGCAACTATACAAGTAAGTACGAGGTCGGATGAGCCGCCTCCCACACAAAGACCACCGGGGCCTCAGCCTGTTTGCCCCGGTCATGGAGGTGGATCCTAACTGGCATCCTCTTGAGTTTTTACCTCCGTTGGTCAATCATAAAAGAATCTGGATGGACACGGAGACCACGAGCAAGGATCCCCTGAAGGCGCGGGTAATTGGAGTCAGCTGCTGTCTTGAAGACGGCACTAAGTTCTACGAGCCAGACGTTGAGAAGTTCAAGCGGTGGATGGTGGAACTACATGGCAAGGATCTCGTCTTTCTCAACGCTAAGTATGACGTCCACTGCCTGCTTAACAGCGGCATCAACCTCGAAGAGCTTGGCTGCCGGGTCCATGACGTGGCGTTCCCGGCAGCCCTGCTGGATGAAAGACGGCAGCGGTTTAACCTTAACCAGCTGCTGCTTGATTTCCTTGGCCGCCATAAGAGCGACGACATAAGGAAAGAAGAACGTGGTCACATCTCAGAAATGCCGGCTGGGGCGGTTGGTCCCTATGCAGAGCAGGACGCTGTGGACGTTCGTGATCTTGATTTATTCTTTCAAGCTAAAATTAAGGCGGAGGAACTAGAACAAGTTTTAGACCTCGAGGACAGCATCATCTATGCCGTGGTTGAGATGGAGCGCAATGGCGCCCTGATAGACAGGCCGAAGCTTGAGCGCTGGGTTCGGGAGGTTCAGACAAGGGTAAGTTCACTATCCATCGAGCTCTCACAACGGGTAAAATTCAAAGTGAACCCGAACTCCGGCGACGACATGGTCAGGCTCTTCAAGTACCATGGCCTGTCTTATCCTTCAACCTCAAAAGGGGGTGCTAGCTTCGAGGCCGACTTCCTGGAAAAAGTAAAGAATGATGACGTCCAGCTGGCACTGAAGGTCAGACGGCTTGACAGCCTGCTGTCGAAGTACCTGGTGAAGTACTTGAAGGCGCTGGACAGCAAGAACATCCTGAGGTACAGCCTCCACCAACTTCGATCTACTGAAGAGAACTACGGCACCATCTCTGGCAGGTTCAGCATGGCGGCGCCCTCGCAGCGGGCGGGGGCGAATCTCCAGCAGGTAATGCGGGTGAAAGACCAACTGAAGATGGTGGGGCCTGACTGGATTATCCGTGAGCTTTTCATCCCGGAGCCTGGTAAGGTGTTCGTGGCGGCTGACGCCGCGCAAATCGAGTTCCGCCTCTTCGCCCACTATGCGAAGAGCGAGAAGCTGCTACAGGCTTATCGCGATAACCCAAGGGTTGACTTCCACGACAAGGTTCGTGATCTGATTCGGATGGTAATCCCGGACTTTGACAGGCAGCCCGCGAAGACCATGAACTTCACAAAGGTTTATGGAGGTGGCAGGGCGAAGGTGGCATCTGAGCTTGGGCTGCCGAGGAAGAAGGCAGACGTCTTTGTCGATGCATATGACCAGGAGTTCCCAGAGGTGCAGGTGCTCTTAGACCAGGCGACGAGGCTGGCGAACGAACGCGGCTACGTCAAGACCTACCTGGGGAGACGGGCAAGGTTCGTGAAGCCAAGTTCAAAAGATCCTAAGATCCGGCAGATTGAGGAGATTCAGTACAAGCCGCACTCAGCGCTGAACAGGGTACTGCAGGGTACTGCCGGGGACGTGATGAAGAAGAAGATTAAAGAAGTTTACGATAATCGTAAGGACCTTCAACTGACTGCTAGGTATCCGGTCCATGATGAGCTAGATGGAGACCAGCCGCCCGACCCCGCTTACGCCTCTCGGTTTGAGGAGCTCCTGAATGAGCAGTCCACGAAGTTCAGAGTGCCAATTCTGTGGGAGGTTGGGAGCGGCAGAAACTGGGCTGAGGCCAAGGAAAAAGATTACGAGGCATTGAAGAGGAAATATGAATGAGGCTCAGGTAACATCTCAACTGCTGAGTTTCTTGCGAGAGAAACTGCGTGGTCTAATCATCAAGCACTCTGACTTATCTACAATTGGAGTGCCTGACTTTTCAGTCACCTCTGGCGGCTTGACACAGTGGGTTGAGGTCAAACTGGTTAAATTCAAAAGGCCTAAGTTATTCGATCTTCGCAAGATCGTCGACTTCGGAAAGCCACAGTCCAGGACCATGGGATTATTGGATTTGCACGGAAGATCTTATTACATCATTTTCCTGACTGACAGCGAGCAGTGGTGGACCTACGTCAACTCCGGGGTTTCAGTGGCTAGCGCCTGCCGAGAGAACCTGCTGCTCGACCTGACGAAGCACTGCTCGAATCTAAAGGACTTTGAAACCCTGTTAAGGGTATTGAAACTGCACATGAAAGAGGATCGACTATGATCGGCTACGAGGAGATGGTTCTTGAGTTTCACGAAAAATTCCAGCACTGGATCTTTACTGAGCATGGCAGCCCGAGTGCAGCTGTCAGGCTGCTAAGATTAAGGTTAATCGCAGAGGAACTTGGCGAGCTGGCCGAGGCCCTTAACGAGAAGCCGCTGAATGTGGTTTTGATCGCGGACGCGGCGGCTGACCTCGGCTACGTGCTGGCTGGGACATCAGTCACCTGCGGACTTGGTCTTGACGATATTTGGACAGAACCGAAGGTTGAGGAACGGCAAACAGTCGTCAACCTCTGGGCCCGGCGCAGGGGAATTTTCCACGCTGTGTCGGAACTCGGGAACTTAGCGTGTGCCATCCACCAAGATGAGCCGCAGCGGTTGATGGAGGCCACCATCGGGCTATTTAGATCCGCTTACGCAGTCAGTTGCGTGTTTGACTTCCCCTACCACCAGATTTTCTCAGAAGTCCACAAGTCGAACATGTCGAAAGAGCTGGTGTCTACCCCCTTGGACGCCGGTCTGAAGTATGGGGGCAAGATCAGCAAGGGCCCCGGGTACCATCCGCCGGAGATTAAACCCATCCTAGCGGCATACAAGAGCATGGTTTCTGGACCCAGAGGCAGGGGGGAGGCCAAAAGATGAGTAAAGGCACTACGGCGGCGGAGTCGATGAAGAGGATGAGATAGAGACGGGACCAACATGTAAGTTGGTCCCGTTCTCCTTGCCCGGCCCTCCCCCGATAAGCCGGGGACAAGCTCTATATTTGGTACTGCTTGCCGAACACGCCCGCCGCCGCGTTGAACGTGGACTTGAACTGGCTGGCCTTGCTCTTGAACAGCTTGTACAGCTCCAGGCGCCGTTCCGTGCTTACCTGACCCTGCACCGCCGGGACCAGGTTGACGATGGCCGTCAGCATGCCCGTGATTGCGGCGAACACCGCCGCAATCCGCGCCTGCGTGGTGGCGTCCGTCACGTGCAGCGCCGTCAGGATGCTGCTCAGGTTCGTGTTGGTGGTGCCCACCACGGCGATGATCTCGTTTAAGATGCCGGGCTGGGCGCTGGCCGCGGCGGCCTGGTACTGGCTGATAAGCCCCTTGATGGTGACTAGGTCTGTCTGGGCCTGCGCCGACCACGCGGCGAACTGCTCCTGCACCGTGGCGCTGACGCCCACGCCGAAGGCGGCGAGGATTGCGATGGCCGCCTGAATGGCCGGTCCCAATAACGTGATGATGCTTGAGGCTTGTGATTCCCAGTCCGCGCACCCGGTCGTTAGAATGATCAAATCCAGGATCGCGAAGACGCCGATTAGCTTCCAGAACACTTGCTTGTTGAATTTCATATTGTAGCTCCTTGTATTGTGACGGTTGGTACCACGTTTAGCTGCTTGTCGGGCTCGTTGTACATCTCTATCCTGACCATGCGCGGCTGTATGATGCAGCCGTCGCTGGCCAGCTCGGCGCCCGGGCTTTCTACCAGGTCCCCGTGGCACAGGAAAGTGTCCGGGTTGCGCCCCATGGCCAGTATGGCCGCGCGGAACTCCCCGCTGGCCGGGCGCAGCACGATCACGTACGGCCCTTGCGCGGCGCCCTCGGTGACCATACTGACCATGTTCCACAGGCCCGCGGGAATGGGCCCCACGTCCACCATGCCCTGCGCCGCCGGGTCGTTCACGTGCGGCGGGTGGCCGCTGTAGCCGGGCGCGCCCAAAGGATTCATGCCCGCGTCGTACAGCTGGCCAGTGTTCTGCTCGTAGGTCAGCATGCGTTCACTCCCAGTTTAGCTCAATGCCCGTATACTTGTTCGTCATCGACCCGCCCTTGGAAGCGAGGTCGCTTTGTAGCTGGACGTACATTCCCTGCTGCCACGTGTCCACGTTGGGCACGGTGTTCTTCGCCAACGCCGGAACGTTCTGGAAGGCGGCCGGCATCGCGTACTTGACGCCATTGGCCTTGAAGCCGGGAAGCGATATGGTGTTAGCCACTTGGTTCCACATGTAGCTGATCTTGACCGGGTACGGCGTCCCCGGAGTCGGAATTTGCACCCTGTTGTCGCTGTCGAGCCAAGGCTCCGCGGTCGTGAAGCCCTGCACCATGCCTTTCTCTTCGATGTTTATCTGGAAGTATCCCGGTAACTGCCACGAGATCCCGTTTTTGTCGGTCCACGTGGGAACGGCCTCGCTCTCCAGAGCCTGGCCCTGAGTTGGGGCGTTCGGATCGAGGTTTATGTTGTACGAGAACGAGTAGTAAATGCGGCTCGGATCGAACACGGGCATCAGCGGACGGTGGGTTGCCGCCATCATGTCCGTGTAGGAACTCCCGGCAATGGCGACTTCCAAGGCTCCCGACTTGCTTACCGTGCCGTCCGTGACCGTGAACAGGGTTGGCGCCATGTATGGCTTTGGCCCACCGATGCCGGCATTGGCTATCGCATACCACTGCTTGTTGAACTCTAGTCCGCTATCGGTAATCATTTCAGTTCCTCCAACTTCTTTTGCAGTTCTGTAATGCGCCTGTCAATCCACCATTGCATGAACTCCGGCTGGCCGGGGCGCAGTTGCTGCAGGTCGAAGATCTCCTCCAAGTACCCGGCCCGCGTCGTAGGCTGCGGGCGCACCCTGAGCGGCGGGTTGTACTTCCGGGACACACGCTATTCTCCCGCATCCGGCCTCTCCGGGAAGCCCTGCACTGTGATGCTATGAGAGTCGCGTTCATCCTGCCGCCCTTGGGCCTTAGACGCCGCCACCAGTTGGTCCATGCGAGAGTTGATGCCTATATGCACCTCTTGAATCTTATGCACCGCTCGAACAGCCATGACCAGTGCCGCGGTAGCAGCCAAGGTGGGGGGCGTTGCTACAATCAGCGCAATCTCCACCGCTTCCGTCACTACTTGCTCTCCGCCACCAGCGGCGGCGTCACCGGCCTCATGGTGAACAGGTTGAGCCACCCGTGTTGCATGGCGTACTGCCCGAACCACACCCAGGCGAAGTGCAGGATCTCGACGGCGGGCGGCACCGTCACGGTAAGCACGTGGCCGCCGGGCGTGCTGACGTTGCTGGCCCACACGGCCTGGATGCCCAGGTTGGTGGCCAGCGAGAAGACGACGCGGACCATGAAGTTGATCCACGTGGTGTGCGCCGTGATCCACGGCAGCTTGCTCCACTTTTGCAGCAGCAGCAGCAGGTAGGCGCACGCGGCGCCCCCGGTTAGCTGGCTGAATACGATGTTCGGTTCCATTTAATCCCCCTTTTTTCTAGTGGTCCGGGAACGGCCCGGGCGCCCCGCAGGGCGTGCCGCACACGTACAGGTTGTTGGTCAGCGCGGAGTCGATGTTGGCGATCCTGGCCCCCACGTCCGTGCCGTCCGAGGCCGCGTTGTGGAACGAGCTGGTGCCGACCAGCGTCCAGCCGTGGTAGTCGGCCATGGTGAGCGGCGTGCTGGCCGCGCTCATGGCCGCCGCAAAGCCCACGCACGCGCTGGTGGCCGTGGCCCCGGAGCAGTGCAGCGCCGCCGGGAAGCTCATGGTCGGGAGCGTCCCGCCGCTGCCCGTGCAGCCGCCGGTCGGAGCGCACCCCGCGCCCGTGCAACCGCCGGGGTCCGGGTGGAGCGGGTTGTTGCCGTACTCCACGTAGCACCCGGCGCTCGACTGCGTGAACTGCGCCGCCCGCCCCGGCCACACGTCGTCGAACAAGGACATGGTGGTGACGTCGTAGTTGAAGGACTCCGTGCTCTGGCCCTCGTGCGGCAGGTTGGTGGACGAGTTGTACAGGGCCGTGGGGCTGCCGGTGTTGAGGGGCGTCGTGGTGGAACCATCGGCCAGGGTGTAAGCATTGCCCTTGTTCCCGATGATGCTATTGCTCAGATTAAAGCCGGTGATGAACGGAGGCCCGTGAGGGGTCGGGGCTGGGCCGTTTCCGATGGTCTCAAGGGCTGTAGTGATCAGGGTTTCATGGTTGTGGGTGACGTGCGCTGGGCTACCCTGGGTGTTGGATAGAACGCAATAGCCGCTTGGATCAGAAGCCAGCGGGGTTGCAACCCATGGATAGGTGATCGTCACATTTCCCGTGTTCCAGGTTCCAGTCCACGGGGTAGTACCGGAAGAAAGCAAAGGCCCGACACCAGCGGGAATGATGTTTCCGCCAACCGTCTGGTTGGGCATTGCGAATGTCGCGCAGGCAGCGCCGGAAATCGTGGGCGCGTAACTGGAGACGCCGAGCAGCGCCGCGGGGTCACTAGGCAGCATGTCGAGGACCTGGAAACCCACGGCGGGGCAGGTGACGGAGACCACCGCGCCAGAGCAAATCCCGGAGGTGTTGTTCAAGATTGGGTTGGCGTTGTTGATGGCTGGGGTGGCTATCGGCCCCTCGGCCACGCCTCCGGAATTGGCCAGGGTTATGGTCAGCGGCGACGTATTGGTGGAGGATACGCACTGGAAACCCGCGGCTGGGGAGTTGTTACCGGCGTTGACGAACCCGAACACGAACACATACGCGCCGCTGGGCGACCCGCACAGTATGGCGTTGAGCGCCGCAGTTGAGCCGGTAGTTAAATAGACTGTATTAGCCCCGGAAGGGGTGGCCTGTACAACGTTCTGCCCGGCGTCCACCGAAGCAATTGCAGTCAGTGCTACCGCGGTTCCCGCCGTATTCTCCTGAGCGGTGACGTTCCAGAACTGGCCCGCTGAGGCCTGCGTCATGGCATAGCTGCTGCCGCCACAACCTGGATTAGTCAGCGATATATTGTAACCGAGCGCGTCCACATAGCTAAACCTGGCCTGCGCGTAGGACACGCCGTCGCCGCTGGTGGAGTTGGCCGATCGCCCGCCGCTGTCGGTGAATCCATCGCAAAGATTACGCATGATGATTCCCTGGACGGTGATGTCCGACATGATGGTGTTGTAGGCCGCGCCGGTGGGAACTCCGGAAATGCTCCTGACTGCGTTGGCGAAGCCGATTCCGTTTTGGCCGCCGCTGTTGTCCACGTTCTCCAGGATGGCGCCAGCGATAAGTATCCGCTGACCCTGCTTCAACTCAGCCGCATTCTTGCGGACTAAAGAATTTCCATTAAATACGAACGTGGCGTTGGTGCAGCCCGAGGAACATCCCGTCGCGGCGGTTTGCAGAGTCATGGTCGTCGGGCAGCCCGTTCCCAAAGGCCAAGAGCAGGTTCCTGGACCGAGCGACCCAATGTTGACGTCGCTGCCGTTGACCAAGACCTTTTGGTGTCCGACGCTCCAGAACGAATTAGCATCATGGAATGGCGGGCCACTGACGTAGGTCACCGCGGTTCCCCCGCTCGCGATATTTACGCACGTCACGCCCGGCTGGCCGCAGGTAAGAGCGGCATAGTTGTCGCCCGCCCCGCCCCAGTAGGCATTCGTCCCGGGGATGTTGTAGCAGCCGTTGTTGTTGTTCGTCGGCGTCGAGCTGGGGTTGTTCGAGCACTGCCAGCCCAGCCAAGAATAAGGAAACGTCCCCCGATAGCGCGTGAGCTGCAGATCGCTCCCGGAGTTGTATGCGAGCCATGCCGGTGCGATGATGACGCCACCCTGCAATACTCCGCTGGACATTCCCTCGCACCATCCGTTGCTGATCTTGGTGGTATTCCCCTGGTTCAGTACGCAGTGGCCCTCCTCGCCGGGGCGCAGGGCTTGGCTGACTTGATAGTCGATGACTGAACAGTAATAACAGCCGCTGAGATTAAAGCCGTCCGCCACCGCGTTCGTTCCGGCGTACAAACTTGTCCAATCGCCATGTGCCCAGATGCGGCGGAAGTGGATGTCATGGGCGTACTGGGTGTAGCAATACGCGGCGAACGGCGCGGTAACGCACGAGGATACGGCTTGGGCGGTCACGCCGTTGCCGGTCGCCACAAGGTTTTGGTTGTTGCTGGCCCCCGCGCAGCCGCTGACCGGGCCAGGGCACAAGGCTACCGCGAGATCCGCAAAGGTCCAGTTGGACGGGCCCTGGTTGGTGGCGCAATTAACGTTGACGCTGCCGCCCGTGATGGCGCTAGCGGTGCACAGCTGCAACGGCAAGCCGCCCGCGAAGTTGATCCCGATTTGCGGCATGTACTGCAGGTAGTTGTAAGCCGAAATGCTGGTGGCGATACCATTAGCCAGGGCGAAGGTGCCCGAGCCCGCGCCGGAGTCGGGCGTGTAGGTAACGGGGAATGGGTAGGTGTGCGTCTTGGTGAAGTTGCCGTACAGCCCGCCCTGGTTGGACGCCGTCCCGGGCGTGGGCGCAATGGACCGCACGCACTCCTGATTAATGCCGCTATCGACGGATAGGTAGCCGCTGGCGCAGCCGTTATTCGAGGCCGTGGTGGTGGGGGCCAGCGTGGCCGACACGTAGCCGTTCCTGAGGGGAAGGAATTGCGTGCCCGTCGAGATGACCGAACCCCAGCCCGTCGTGCTGACCGATACCGTGACGATTCCGGAAATCACGCCCTGGTCGTTCTGCGGCCCGGCCTGGTAGTACATATTCCTGCCGGTGCAGTCCGGGTTGTTGAGGCCGGGCTGGGTGGCCGATGCGACGTTATCCTCTACGCCCCCGGCGCATACGGGCTGCGGCATGGCCGCTAGAGTTGAGTCGTACACCGACTCCGTTATCTTGGGAATGACAGAGAGCGACGACCTGGAATTGGGTATCACGCCGCCGTAGTTGTTTACCGCCTTGCTGAAGCAGTACCAGCCCGCCGGGCATCCCGTCGCCGTTTCAGAGGTGGCGGGCGTGGGAACCTTGACTATGAACCCCACGCCGAAGTTCGTGTCGCAGTAGTCCTGGTCGTTCCAGGCGTACTGCAGCCCCTGAGCGGAGTCGGCGTAGGCCCCGGCGTGCAGCACGCAGGCCGGCTGGCTCGGGGACCAGGCGCCGCCGCCGGGGGTAAGAGTGAGGGCGTAGGCGGGTGTTACGTAGGGTACTGTCAGGGCCGGGGATCCCGGGTAGCAGGTAGCTGAGACGACGCATAGCCCCTCGTTGTTGTCCACCCAGAACATGGGCAGCGCCGGAACTTGCGGGGCGCCGTTGGTTAAACGGAAGGATACTTGGCCGTTAAACACGGCGCCGCCGGACACCTGCCCATGGCACAGCCCGCACAGCAGCGCGGTTAGGAATAAGCGCTTGGTCATCGGGCCACCCGCCAGTTCAACGTAACGGCCCCAGGTGTGACGCTGCCGGTGGGGGCGTTGTTACAGACGTCGAAGTTCACGAAATTAGCGGTAGGGTAGGACTGTATGGCTAGAGCGGCGGGGGGCGAGTACCCGTTAACCGCCTTGATTGACGCGTTGGGGGTCCAGTTGATTGAGTCGGTGGACAGCACGCCCGGGGCCGACACCGTCACGGTAGAGCACGTTCCCGCAGATATCCCGGTGACGGGCATGGAGGCCGTCCCATTGATGACGTCCACCGCGGTGCCCAGCCGCACGCACGCGCCGCCGTTGTTGCTGGAGTAGAAGTTGCCGTCCGAACCTATGGCGATCTGGGACTTGCCACCGGTCGGGACGCAGGCCGTGCCGCCTGGGACCGAGGTTAGGATCTGGATGGGGGCGGACGGGTTGACGCCGCCGAAGCTGCTGCCAAGGAAGTCCCCGTTGCCGTCGAGCTGGGCCACCAGCACCCCGCCGGCATGGTAGGTGTCGCTGCCAGTCACCCCGGTATACAGGGTGAGCGCGTTGAACCCCGTCCCGGCGGCGGTGGCCGTGTTGAATTGTAGGAAGTCCCCGACGTAGGCGCCGCTGGACTGCCAGAATCGGGCGCCCGTGTGGCCGGTGGCGCCGTCTTGGAACACGTTCTTGGCGAACACGGTGGTGTAGATGGATGGGCAGGCCACGGTGGACCCGAACACCATTTCCCCCAGCGGCCCCGGCTGCCAGCAGGTTTGCAATTGGGATACGCCATTAACCCCCGCCCGGAAGCTGTTCTGCTGCGACCCGGTGGGGGTGTCTATATTCACCACGGGGCCGGTGTTGGCGTCCCCCACGGCCCCGAGCACGCTGAAGTCGGGCGTGCTACCCCCCAACGCCGAGCTGGGCGCAATGCCGAATGGCGTGGGCGTAGCGTTAACCCCCGGCGTCAGCGCCGCGAAGGCCGTAACCCCGGGGGCGGGGCAGGTGCTGCCGCTGGCGCACACCAGCGACCCGCCCGGCTGAATGGTAAGGGTGCTGCCGTTGGGCACGCTCTCGCCGCCGTTCACGTTCAACGGAGCGTTCGCGCCCACGGTGACGCCCGCGCTGCTGATGGACAGCAGCGGGACGCTGTAGCTGGTGCTAGTAAAGAAGAAATTCTGGGCCGCCTCCAGCTGGATGCCGCAGTCCAGCGGGCCGCCGCCGACTCCCCCCAGGAAGGCCGTGCCGCACCCCATGGCATCGCTCTCTCCGAACTGGAAGTACACCGAAGTATTGGTCGTGTCGAGGGACCAGCCCAAGTCACGATTGTTCTGGAAGGTGTAGGACGGAGCGTTGATGCCGCCGTTCGGGGCCAAAATGGGAAAGGTAAGGCCCCCGCCGCCCCCGCCGGTAACGCACGACAGCAGGCCGGTGGTAAGCACGCCGTTGGCCACCAGCCCAACGGGGCAGGTGAACGCGTATACCCCGCCGATGCTGAGTGCCTTGGGCAGCGGCAGCAGCATGGTGAGGGCCGTGGGGATGTTGGGCACGTACTGGTCGAAATTGCAGGTACCGGAGGCGCACCAAAAGTTGGTGGTCTGGGGCTGCACGCAGTTGTAGCCGGACTGGGGGCCGCCGAGCACCAGCCGGTTGGCGGCGTCCACGATCTGCACGGAGTAGCAGAAATTGGCGGGGTTAGACACCGACACGTTGGCCACCTGGCACCCGCTGGCGATGACGCCGTTGGCGATGGAGCAGGCGGTGGGGTAGCGGACAACCTGGCCCCCGCCACCGGCCTGGTAGCTGATGGGGGCGCCGTGCGAGTCGGTGGCGGTAAAAATGAGGCTGCCGGAGGGCAGCAGGGCGTTGCCGTAGCCGTAGGTGTTCGAGCCCGCCACGGTAAGGAAGTTCTGGGCCGCGGCGAGGGAGCAGGAGAGCAGCAGAAAGCAAAGTATTTTCCTCATGAATGCTTACCTATGGCGAACCACCCCATGTTGAGCGTGGCGGTGGTGCTGGAGGAAACCTCGAAGGTGAAGGTGGTGAGCGGGGTGGACGCCCCGGAATTCACGCCCCACTGCGTGATGGTCCCGAGCACGCCCGCTGGGAAGTACGGAACCAGCATGTTGAACGGGGCCGAGCCGCCGGACCCGCTGAACGCCTGGGGGTAGGTGACCACATTAGACACATTCGAGCTGACGCCGCTGACGACGCCCCATTGGACCATCAGGTTGCCGAATGCGGGGCCGAACTTGACGTAACCCGCCTGGTTGCCTAGGCTGATGGCCGTAAGCACGTCGGCGTTGGTCATGATGTTGGCCAGGACGGCGACGAGGTTGGCCAGCGCGCTAGCCGGGGCCGCCGAGCCGTCGTTCGGGCTATAACCCTTGGCCACCAGCGACTGCATCAAGGCGGTAATCCCGATGCTGGGCTGGTAGGTGGCTTTATTCAGCAGTGGGCTGGGCACGATCTGGTCGGTGGCGTAACCGCCGGTGCGCGTGGCGTCGGAGGCATAAGTTGCGTCCGACTCCTGGTTGGCGCAGCCTGGATTAAATACGACAAAGTTGGTGCTCATGCGATGTGTCCTATGTCTACGCCCGCGATGATGGAGTTGTTCAGGTCCACCCCGAACAGCGGGAGCGTGGCGAACGAGTACGTGTACTGCACGCCCTGCGGGCGCGGCACGATCAGCCCGTTGGTGATCAGGTCCTGCAGGATGCTGGTGAACACCCCGGCGATCTCGACCGTGGCCGTCATGTTCATGTTGTCGATGAAGATAAAGCGCGTGCCCGGGAACAGCTGCGCCCACGCGGCGTACAGGCTGTCGATCTGGCCATCGAACTGGTTCTGTATGATCTTGGCCTTCAGCAGCACGCGGTACGTGGGGTCGTCCAGTACGGGGCTTACCCCGCCCGAGGGCTGGAACGGCACCTGGCGCCCCTGCCCCACTAGCGTGCCCAGCGCGTCCAGTTGCGCGCCAATGGCGTTGTCCACATCGAAGAACGCGTACATGGCCAGCGCCGCCGACTGCAGGTCTACCAGCGGCGTCAGCAGGGCCGCCACCCACGCCTGGAACTTGGCCGTGGCCTGCCACTCGCTGGTGAGCAGCGACAGGTAGTACTGCAGGTTGGGGCCGCCGTAGCCTCCGCCGCCAAGCCCTCCCGACCCGGCGCCCATTATTTCTCGCTCATGGACATCCAGTAGCTAGTCCCGGCGATGGCCGTGGCCGTGTTCTCGTTGTCCCCGGTCCAGAAAATGATGGTCTCGGTCAGAGAAGACTGCGCCGTGACCGAGGGCAGGTTGGTGGTGATGGTGGCCGTAAGCACGCCGTCGATGTAGTAGTTGTAGCCCCCGCCAATGGCCGCCGCGATCTCGAACAGGTGCGGGTTGGTGTCGACGGCCACGCCGGTGCTGGTCACCGTGGCCGTCCCGGCGTTGATGCTGACGGCCTGCCAGTGCGTGTCTGTGCCCGCCGAGTACCGGAAGACCAGGGCACTGGTGTTGGGCGTGTTGGTGGCGTAGCAGGTAGTGGAGCGCGGCGGGGCCGTGCTGCACCCGGCGCCGCCGGTGTTGAACGCCGTCATGCCAAGCCAATACCGCACGTTGGTCGTGTTACCGGCGGCCCAGCTGAAGGCCAGGCGGTAGAAGTTGCCGAACCCCCAGTCGCCGAAGTTCGCCCCCGCGCCCACGTCCATGCCGATGACGTCCGAGGTCGAGGCCGTGGCCGCGGCGGAGTAGGTGGCCCCCGGGCTGTTGGTGCCGTTGGCGTACACGTTGGCGAACGAACCCTCGGCCACGGGGTGGCTGCACCCGATGGCCCCGTAGCAGATGGGCACGCCCTGCGCTTGGTCGTTGTACCAGCCCAGGCTGATGCTCATGCCGGACTGGGCGGCGTCCCACTTGCTGTCGCCGTACACGCTATAGCGCACGGTGTCGCCCAAAGACTGGTTGGTGGGGAAACTGCCAGTGCCACCTGGGCAAGTGGAACCTCCGGCGCACACCAGCGAGCCGCCGGACTGGATGGTAAGGGTGGCGCCGCTGGGCACGTTGGTGGCGGTGGATAGGGTGAGAGGACTGGGCAAGGATAAGGTCCAGGAGCCGGTGGCAATGATGGGGCTAGTCCCGGTGACTGTGATTTCGTTAGCGGTACCCACCAGCCCCACGCTGGTGACGCCGGAACCGCCGCTCGACACCCCGGTCCACACGCCGTTCTCCCTAAAGCAGGTCTTGCCCGTGCTGCTCCCGGCGGTGCAGTTGGTGTTGCAGTCTTTGCAGTACAACTGCGAGCCGTTGGGGTAGACCGTGGGCAGCGCCGAGAACAGCACGCCGCCGTTGGTCTGGCTGAAGCTGATGGGGCCGCCGAACAGCGGGCCGGGGTTGCCGAGTATGACCGTGGAGGTGCTGCCGGAAAGGTACTGGTCCAGGGCCAGCCAGTTGGAGTTGTACGGCACGTTCCAGTTCAGCGTGCCGTATGGCGGAACGTTGAACCCCAGCTCCGGGGTGATCTGGGCCAGGGCCGGTAGCGCCGCGCCGAGTAGAAGCAGTACAGCGAGTGATTTTCTCATACGGAGTTCACCGTGATGTTGCCCACCGCGCCCTGGGCCGCGTCCCCAAAGGCCAGTGCCACGTCGGTGCTGGTGCTGGGGCTGGCGCTAGTGCCGAAGTAGAACGGCGAGCGTATGGAAACCACGGGCTCGTCCGGGTTCGCGTTTACGCTGGCCGCCGCCGTGATCAGCTCGCCGAAGCTGATGACGCCGCCGCCCCCGCTGATCTGCAGGCTGTTGATGTAGGCGGCCACGGCCTGGGCGATGGCCGTCAGCGTGGCGCTGGTGCCGCCGGGCAGCAGGTGGGCGTTGATGATGACGTAAATCGGCACGTACGTGGGCGGCTGGTTAAAGCTGATGTTGAGCGTGATGCCTGTGTTGGGGTCGGTCACGGCGACCGTCACGTCGCCGAACGTGCCGCAGCCGATGCCGCGGTTGGCGAAGATGGCCTGGGCGATAGCCGCCTGCGCGCCGCCCTCCACCGTGGCCTGGATGCTGTGGCCCGGGGTGCCGTTTCCGTTGGTCGTGCTCCCGGTGTTCTCGTCGATGGCGTACCGCGTGACGTTCGGCACCGCCGCAATGGCGGCCAGTGTCCCGGCCAGCAGCGTCTCGCTGGGGGCCGCCACGGACAATGCCTGGCGCGTGCGCAGCTGGCTGTCGGCCTCCACGGGCTGCCCCGGGGTGGAGATGGCCGAATTGGTTACCGACGTCCACCCCGCCGTGGGGGTGGCGATGATGGTGGCCGTGCCGATCGGGATGTTGACCGCCCCGGCGGTCTCGCACGTGGCTATCACCGACACCGACCCGCCGCCGCCAACGGTGACCGAGGCCGGGAGGTCCCAGCGGCTTCCGGTCACCGTGTCCTGCACCACGCCGCCGGTGATGACGGTTCCGGGGGTGCCGGTAAGCGTGACGCCCACGGTGGAGAACGTGGCCACCTTGCGCTGCAGACCGTTCAGCTTCACCAGGCTGCTTAGCGCCGCGCCGATGGCGAAGTTCGGGGAATGGTTGTTAAAGTCCAGCTGCAGCGCGGAAAACCCATCGGCGGCGGCCAGGGCGAACAGCGAGACGAGCTGCACGTCCGGGTTGCTGTTGTCGATCACCACGCTCTGGCCGTAGATCTGCTGCAGCGCGGCGATGTAGTAGTTGTAGATTGCCTGGTAGCCCGGGACGGTGAGGCCCGCGCTGGTGATCGCCGGAGGTGCGTATGCGCCCATTATGGTGTCTGCAGCGACTGCGTCAGGAACGTCGGCCCCTGGTTGGTCACGGTTACCGGCCCGAACTGCGTCTGTACCGTTGCGGCGTAGCTGAACTGCGAGTTGGCGTACACCGCGCTGGAGCTAACGATGCCGACAACATACGGCGTGGCCAGAATGCGCTGCGAGATCAGCATGCTGATGGCGGCCACGTTGGAGTTCTGGCCCAGTATGGACTGCCAAAGCGGCAGCCCGTCGTTAAGATCGGCCCACCATTCGCCCATGAATAGGCTAAGGCGAGTTTGCAGCAACAGCGCGATTGCGTACACGTCGGCCACGAAGTTGGACTGCCCCTGGCCCCACTGCGGCTCGCCGTTGACGATGTTCCGATAAGTGGCGACAGGCGAAGTGCTCATACGGGAGGCCCCGAGGTTCCGCCACCGGTGGTGACGCCGCTGTGCTCGTGCGAGCTGTAGGTAATGCCGCTGATGGTGGCGTCGTCGTGGCCCACTATCGTGCTGTCCACCGTAAGCTGGCCTATGATCAGTGCCGTCTCGTCCACGGTCAAAGCGCCGCTAATCACCTCGTTGCCGTTGATGTTCACG
>Ga0210393_10001150_pt1 | contig 22708 bp, 23 predicted proteins | sample IncBWC27OmetaG_FD_160068 | JGI IMG/M metagenome (GOLD analysis project Ga0210393, IMG submission 160068) | Forest soil microbial communities from Barre Woods Harvard Forest LTER site, Petersham, Massachusetts, United States - Inc-BW-C-27-O ... | reverse complement strand
ACACCATCGTTGGTGATCGTGGGGGCACCCCACTTCTTCTCCAGGACGACGTTGCGGCCCTTGGGACCCAACGTCACCTTTACCGCGTCGGCGAGGGCGTTCAGGCCCCGCTCGAGGCCGCGACGGGCCTCTTCGTCGTACGCAATTGTCTTGGCCATTGCGAAGTGATTCCTCCGGATTGGGAATGAAACTGGGGTCGCCGGGTGACGACATCCCCGTTACTTACGCTGGCCGGGCGCAGTGCCCGCGACGGACGATCTCAGCGGTTTTGCGCTGGATCTCACCGTCCCGACCTAGCACTCGCCAGTCGCGAGTGCCAACGTCATTCTTAGCACTCGCCTATGTCGAGTGCAAGGAGCCCGGCGACGATGCGCAGGCCGTTCAGGGCAGATCGAGCAGCTGCTCGTAGAAACCGCCGAATCGGCGGCCGCGACTGAGCAGATGGATTTCCAGGATCCAGTGGCAGATGCGGCCGCTTGGGTCCGTGCGGCGCATCGGCTTGTCCGAGCCGGGCATGATGTACCACTCGACTCCGGTACCGGCGATCTTCTTGTGCGGGAACTCCCCGACCAGATGACCGGCGATGGAACTGCCGAACTCGAAACCCTCGGCGTGAGTCACCCCTACGACGAAGTCGAACAGTTCGGCGCCAGTGACGCCAGGGTGGCCGTCGAAATAGTCGCGACCGGCCTGCCATACCCGTGGAAGCGCATCGCGGAGGGCCTTTTTGTCCGGATCATCGCTCAACACGAACGTTCGGCCGAAGTCCGCCTCCCATTCCTCGAAGATCGGTCCCAGGTCCACGAAAACGATGTCGTCGTCAGCGATCACCCGGTCCGGAGGACGCGCCTGAAAAGGTTGCAGGGTGTTCTCGCCGGCTCGCACGATCCGCCGATGCCAGTGCCGGGTCACTCCAAACATCTCCGCGGCGAGGTCGTGAATGTCGCCGGACAATTCCTGCTCTGCAACGCCGGGGCGAATCATGACTCGCCGTTCGATCTCGTCGAACAGCTGGGCCGCCTTCTCCTGGGCGTCGAGAAGCCGTTCCACTCGAACTGCTTCCTCGGCCCTCAGCCCCTCCACACAGGCGATGCTATAGCCGGACGGCCGCTAGCGCGCCGCGCGCAGACCGTCGACGACGACATCGGTTACCCGGTCGGCCAACGCCGAGTTGTACGCCTCCATCGCCTGGCATCCGACCAGGATCGACTTGACTTCACGCACACCGATGTCTTGGCGCGCGGTGCCCGCTTCCTGCGCCGCGCGAAGCAGGTCGCCGAGCACGGCCAGGAAGGCGTCCTCGGCATCGGGTGCGACGCTTGGGATGTCGATGCCGAGTCCGGCCAGCGCGTCCACCAACCCGCGGTCCGTCGCGCCCCACTGCAAGACGATGGAGCGCAGATAGGTGAAGAGGGCTTCACCCGGCCCTTCGGATTTCAGCAAGGCGTACCCGTCGTCGACGAGATGCTGCATCCGATCTTCGATGACCGCCGCAAACAGCGCCTCCTTCGTCGGGAAGTGCCGGTAAACGGTGCCCGCCCCGACGCCGGCACGCCGGGCGATCTCGTCGATCGGCACCGACAAGCCCTCGGCCGCAAAGGTTTCGTAGGCGACGTCCAGCACCCGCGCACGGTTGCGCGCCGCGTCGGCGCGCAGCGGTCGAGCCGGTTGCGCCATCTGTTCACCACCCATCGGTTGACAAAACGGGGCGCTCGTTCCGTATAGTGAAAGCATCAACCGGAGCGCTCGCCCCGTTTACCTTACTAGTTTAGGAGCTTCTCATGGCCAAGTGGACCGCCGCGGACATTCCCGACCAGACCGGGCGTGTCGCCGTCATCACCGGGGCCAACACAGGCCTCGGCTACGAGACCGCCGCGGCGCTTGCCGACCACGGCGCCCGCGTGGTGCTCGCGGTGCGCAATCTCGACAAGGGCAAAGACGCCGCCGCGCGGATCACCGCAGACAGCCCGCATGCCGACGTCGCGCTGCAAGAGCTCGACCTGACGTCGCTGGAGTCCATCCGCGCCGCCGCGGACCAACTGCGCTCCGAGCACGACCGCATCGACCTGCTGATCAACAACGCGGGCGTGATGTGGACACCGAAGTCGACCACCAAGGACGGCTTCGAGCTGCAGTTCGGCACCAACCACCTCGGGCACTTCGCATTCACCGGCCTGCTGCTGGATCGGCTGTTGCCCGTCGCCGGTGCCCGGATCGTGACGGTCAGCAGCGTCGGCCACCGCATCCGCGCCGATATTCACTTCGACGACCTGCAGTGGGAACGCCGCTACAGCCGGGTCGGGGCCTACGGGCAGGCCAAGCTCGCCAACCTGTTGTTCACCTATGAACTGCAGCGACGGCTTGCGCCGCGCGGGACGACGATCGCCGTGGCCGCCCATCCCGGTGGTTCCCGCACCGAGCTGACCCGCAACCTGCCCGCGTTGCTTGCACGCGTTACCCCGGTGATCGAACCGCTCTTCCAGGGAGCGGATATGGGCGCCCTGCCCACCCTGCGTGCCGCGACCGACCCCGGCGTGCTGGGCGGGCAGTACTTCGGTCCCGACGGCTTCGGCGAGCAACGCGGCTACCCCAAGGTCGTGACGTCCAGCGACAAGTCGCACGACGTCGGCGTGCAACGCCGGTTGTGGGCGGTCTCCGAGGAGCTCACCGGAGTGGTCTATCCCGTCGATTGATCGACGGCGGGGGCCACACTGGAAACATGTCCCTTGTCGTGCCGCCCTATCCGCCGCCCCGATACACCAAGGACGAGCCGGAGGTCAGCGCCTGGCTCAAACGAGCCGACGTCCCGCCCGACTACGAGACCTCCGGAGCCAAGTACCACTACTTGGCCAATCAGCAGGCCACCGATGGCGACTATGGCCTCTACCGCATCGACATCGCCCCGGCCGGTGGTGGACCGCCGGCGCACTATCACCGCGCCATGTCCGAGGCGTTCTTCGTGCTCTCCGGGACGATGAAGCTCTACGACGGCACCGACTGGGTCGACGGTCATCAAGGCGACTTCCTCTACGTCCCGCCGGGCGGCATCCATGGTTTCCGCAACGAGGCCGACGAAGCGGCATCGATCCTGATGCTCTTCGCCCCCGGCGCGCCGCGCGAGGCCTACTTCGAAGGTTTCGGTGCGCTAGCCGACATGACCGACGACGAACGCAGGGAATGGTTCATCCGTCACGACAACTACTGGATCCAGTAGTCAGGTCGCCATCGACGTAGTGCTGCAGGTTTGGGCCGATCGCGGCGATGGCCTCGTCCTCGCTCATAGATGCGATGGGCTCGATCTTCCAGACGTAGCGCATCAGCGCGAAGCCCATCATCTGTGACGAGATGAGCCCACTGCGGACCAGCCGGTCGCGTTCGTCGCTGCCGAGTTGCGAGACGCCCATCAGGCTGCCCTCGACGACGCGCCGCAGCTTCTCCCGGGTGGCCGGCTCGTGCGCGGCAGTCTGCAGGATGGCACGCAGCGTCGGCCCGATCTCGTCGTCGGCCCAGCTCGCTAACAGCATCTCCAATAGCGCGCCGCCGAGTTGCTCGATCGGCGTGGCCCAGACCTTGGCGACGTTCTCCAACCATTGCTGAGGCGGGTTCGTCGCGGCGTCGAGCAGGCCTTCCTTTGATCCGAAGTAGTGGTAGACCAGCGCAGGGTCGACATCGGCCGCGCGCGCGACCGCTCGGATGGTGGTTCCGGCCCAGCCGTGTTCGGCGAACTCGTCGCGGGCAGCGGCCAAGATTCGCGCCGCAAGCACCCCTCGCTCATCCCGTGGGCCGGGAGTTATCGGTTTCTTCGGCACAAGTTTCATCATAGCGTGAATTTCGTCTTGCGTTGAGACTTTTTTCAACGTACCGTGAGACTCGGAATTTCAACGGGGCGTGAAAATCAGGAGGCAGGCCATGAGCCCCACGCCAAACACCGATGTGCTCGTCGTTGGCGCGGGACCCGTCGGGCTGGTCGCCGGCAGCGAACTCGCCCGCCGCGGCGTCCGCGTCCGGGTGATCGACAAGTTGGCCCAACCCACCGACCAGTCGCGTGCCATAGCGGTGCATGCCCGCAGCCTGGACATGTTCGACCGGATGGGCATCGTCGATGCGATGGTGAGCACCGGGATCAAGGCCACCGCGATGCAGCTCTACGCGGGGCACAACAAGCTGTTTCGCGTCCCGCTCGGCGGGGTCGACAGCGCGTTCCCGTTCACCTTGACGACGGCGCAGACCGAAACCGAGCGTGTGCTGGGCAAGCACCTGCAGTCGCTCGGTGTCACCGTCGAGCGCGGAGTCGAACTGATCGCGCTCACCCAGGACGCTGACGCCGCGCACCCCACCCTGCGGCACGCTGACGGGTCAACCGAACAGGTCACCGCCGCCTGGGTGATCGGGGCCGACGGCGCGCACAGCCCAGTGCGAAAAATGGTCGGCACCAAGCTCGCCGGCTCGTTCGTGGGCGAGCGCTTCCTGCTCGGTGACGTCGACGCAGAGCACGGTCTGGACTTGGACAGCATGCACACCTTCTTCGCCCCGGACGGGCCGGTGGTGGTGCTGCCCATGCTGGACGGCCGCATGCGATTTCTGGCCGAGGTGCATGACGCGCCAGGTACGCCAATGAACATGCATCCCACCCAGGACGAGCTACAGACGATCCTCGACCGGCGGATCGGTGGCATCCGGGTGACGTTCTCGCACTGGCTGACCAGTTTCGAGATCCACCACGCGCGGGTGCCCGCCTACCGCTGGGGCCGGGTCTTCTTGGCCGGCGACGCCGCCCACATCCACAGCCCGGCCGGCGGCCAGGGCATGAACACCGGCATGCAGGACGCGTTCAACCTGGCCTGGAAGCTGGCGGCGGTGGTCAGGGGCCAAGCCGGTGACACCCTGCTGGACAGCTACGAGGCCGAACGCATCCCGGTCGCCGACAGCGTCATCACTTTCACCGATCGGCTCACCAGGGTCGGCACGCTGTCCGGTGTGCCGCGGCGAATCCGTGACCTGGTGATCCGGACGCTTTCGCACGTGCCCGCGGCGCGGCGATTCATGGCCGAGACCGCCGAGGAGGTCAACGTCAATTACCGCAACAGCCCGATCGCCGTGGGCCGGCGCTTGCGGCACGCCAAAGTCGTTGCCGGCGATCATGTTCCGCATGCGGTCGACGCGGCAGTGCAGAAGCAACTCAGCGCGGTATGCGGTGTGCAGAACGCCGGTCACGTCGTGCTCACCGTCGCTGCAGGCGCGGTGGCTCCCGCCGCGGGCGACGGTCAGGTGCAGGTACTGGTGACCGCCGACGACACCCACGTCGCCGGGTACGACACCGTCATCGCAGACCCGGATGGCGTTGTGGCCCAGCGATTCGGACTCAAGAACGGCGGGCGGGTGGTGATAAGGCCGGACGGCTACATCGGCGCCATCGCCGCCCTCGACGACACCACAACCGTCGCCGACTACTTCGCCACAGTTAGGAGCTGAACGACATGTACACCTACGACATCGACGCCGCGGCCATGTTCGAAGACCGCACCCATCAGTTCGAGAAGTTCGGCATTCCACTCGACGAGATCGAACGGGTCGGGCTTGTCCGGGATCGTCGATGCCGCAGTGGATCTCGGCGGCCCGGTCAACCACGCGTTTGAACCCGAAAACGTGCAGAAGTTACCCTACGGCATGCACGACATCCTGGGCAACGCCATGCACCGGGAACACTCACCCACCCGCGACGAGCTCAGTGCCGGTCTCGGCCAGTTGAACCGAAAGAATCTGCTTGCTCAGCAACACAATTCGGCGATGCTGGTAGTCAACGGCGCCGATGATTACTTCATCCCGCAGTCGGACACCCTGGTTTTTCAGGGCCGCCCGAACACCGAGATGCATCTCATCGACGGCACCGGCCACGTCGCGATGAGCAAGGCTCCCGAGGTGGTGCCGAAGATCATTGCTTGGCTGCGCGACCAGTTCGCCTGCTAGGAAAGCGCGTAGTCGCGGTCGACCAGCGTGCGAGTGCGTTCGAAGAAGGTCCGTCCGCTGTACGGCAACTGGGTCACCACCTTGCCGCTGGGATGACGGAAGTAGTTGGTACAGGCCAGCCAGACCTTGCCTTGCATGGCTGACTGGATCTCGTCGTTGTAGCGTCGCTGGGCCGCGGCCGTCACCTCGATGGTGCGTGCGCCGCGGCCGTCCATCACGTCGAGGATGTGGCGGATGAAGGTCGTCTGCGCCTCGTGGATGTAGATGATCGAGTTGACCCCATTTGTGTTGGGGCCGTAGAGCGTAAAGAAGTTGGGGTATCCGGCGATCAGCGTGCCCAGGTAGGCCTCCGCGCCGTCGCTCCACTCGTCGCGAAGATGGCGGCCGCCTGTTCCGTACACGTCGATGCTGGAGAGGTAGTCGGCGGCTTTGAATCCAGTGCCGTAGATGACGGTGTCGACACGGTGTTCGACGCCGTCGGCGGTGCGCACCCCCCGCTCGGTCACCTCGGCGATAGCGGTCGTTTCCAGGCTGACGTTCGGCAACGCGAACGTGGGGTACCACTCGCGCGACATCAGCGGGCGCTTGCAGCCGGCGGGATAGTCCGGCGTCAGCCTGGCGCGCAGCTCGGGGTCGGCCACCTTGCGCATCAGGTAGCTGCGGGCAAGCTCGGTCGCTTCGCGCGTCTGCGCGGCGTCCACGTCGAAGCTGGATGACTCGTAGGCGTCGAAGGCCTCGTCGCGCAGCTTTTGCGCGGTGGCCGGGTCACGTTCGAACAACTCGTGCTGCTCGGCGGTGAACGGGAAGTCGAACCGGGGCGCGATCCAGATAGGGGTCCGCTGAAACACCGTCAGGTGCGCGGTCTGCGGCGCGATCGCGGGCACGTATTGGACCGCGCTGGCACCGGTTCCGATGGACGCGACCCGCTCCCCTGCCGTCGACTTGCTGTGATCCCAGCGCGCCGAATGGAACCGCCGGCCCCGAAATCGCTGCGCCCCAGGGATATCCGGAATGTTAGGCACATCGAGCATCCCGACGGCACTCACCACCACGTCGAAGTCGTGCTCCTGGCCGTCGTCGGTGCTCAGCGTCCAGCGCCGCTCGGTGTCCGACCAGCGCACCGAGGTAATCGCGGTGCGGGGCCGCAAGTGTGGACCCAGCCCGTGCTCGGCGGCCACCTTTTCCAGATAGGCCAGGATCTCGGGTTGGTTGGCATAGGTCTTGCTCCACCGCGGGTTGGGCGCAAACGAGTACGAGTACAGATGTGACGGGACGTCGCAGGCCGCGCCCGGGAAGGTGTTGTGGCGCCAGGTGCCGCCGAAACCATCGGCGCGGTCGAAGATCGTGAAATCGTATCCGCCGTCGGCGAGTTGGATGCCCATCGCGATACCCCCGGCACCCGCGCCGATGACACCGACCTTGCGCTTCAGCCCCATTGCGCGAAATAGGGTCGCTCGGGCCGGCTCTTCTCCACGAGGATGAACACCACTCCCCACGGGTCGACGAACCACGTCGTGCGGACTCGCGCGACGTCCGCGATCCCGCTGACCAGAAAGCGCACTCCTTTGCTTTCCAGCTCTGCCCGCGTCGCGTCGAGGTCCTCACAGATCAGCCCGACGTGCGAGAGTCCGTGGTCGGTCAGGGCCGCGCGGCGTCGCTGATCTTGGAGATCCGAGCCGTCGACACCGAGGTACTCGATCACTTCGAGGACGCGGTCGCTGTCGTCGTTGAACCCAACGATGGCCGCTTTCATCGTGGGGTCGGACACCAACTCGCCCATGTCGTCGCGAATGGCATTACCGGCCATCACATACGGCGGGGAAAGCACACGCAGGCCCAATACGTCTCGGTAGAACGCCACCGCGGCCTCGCAATCGGGAACGCACACCCCGGTGTGGGCCAACCCGGTAATCACGTTCTCGACTCTACGTCGGGCACCGCGGATTGGGGACCGATCACCGCCTCCCAACGCCGTTTGCTGCCCATCGCCAACCCAGCGACCCTCGAGCGGGATGAGTATGTTTTGGGCCATGGCTTCCAACGACACAAAGAACCGCAAATGGTCGGAGGCCGACGTGCCGGATCAGAGCGGCCGCGTCGCCATCGTCACCGGCGCCAACACCGGCATCGGATACCAGACGGCCGCCGTACTGGCCTACCGCGGTGCGCACGTCGTGCTCGCGGTACGCAACCTCGAAAAGGGCAACGCCGCCCTGTCGCGCATCATCGCCGCCAGCCCGCGCGCCGACGTCACCCTGCAGGCTCTCGACCTCAGCTCGCTCGACTCGGTGCGCTCGGCCGCCGACGCACTGCGGACGGCCTACCCACGCATCGACTTGCTGATCAACAACGCTGGGGTGATGTGGACGCCCAAGCAGGTCACCCCCGACGGTTTCGAGATGCAGTTCGGTACCAACCATCTCGGCCATTTCGCGCTGACCGGCCTGGTGCTCGATCACCTGCTGCCGGTGCGCGGTTCGCGGGTGGTGACCGTCAGCAGCCTCGGCCACCGGCTGCGGGCCTCGATCCACTTCGACGATCTGCAGTGGGAGCGCAGTTACGACCGGGTCGGCGCCTACGGGCAATCCAAGCTGGCCAACCTGCTGTTCACCTATGAGCTGCAGCGCCGGCTGGCGGCGCGGTCCGAGGCAAAGACCATCGCCGCCGCTGCGCACCCCGGCGGCACCAACACTGAGCTGGCCCGCTACCTGCCGGGGATTTTCAAGCCGGTGCGCGCCATTTTCGGACCGGTGCTTTTCCAGAGCCCGGCGATGGGCGCGCTGCCGACGTTGCGGGCCGCCACCGATCCGTCCGTCGAGGGCGGCCAGTACTACGGCCCCGAGGGTTTTGCCGAGCAGCGCGGCCACCCCAAGATCGTCCAATCCAGTGCGCAGTCCCACGACGAAGATCTGCAACGCCGGCTCTGGACCGTCTCGGAAGAACTCACCGGCGTCAGCTTCGGAGTCTGAGGGGCCGATGACGGCCTGGATAATGGTGGGGTGCGGTCAGTCGACGAACATCAGCGTGTTGTATCGGGCATGATCCATGCCCGCCCGGCGGTCACGGTCGCGTTGAGCGAGGCCCAAGGGCTGGTCTTGGCCGAGGATGTGGTCGCGCAACTGGCGCTGCCGGTTTTCGACAACTCCGCGATGGACGGATACGCGGTACTCGCCGAGGACACGTCGGGCGCCACACCCGAACACCCGGTGGTCCTGCCCGTCGCCGAGGACATTCCCGCCGGACGCACCGACCAATTGACGCTGCAACCCGGAACCGCACACCGGATCATGACCGGCGCGCCGCTACCGGCCGGCGCGACAGCCATCGTGCCGGTCGAAGACACCGACGGCGGCGTGGACACGGTGGCGATCCTGCTGCCCCGCGAGCCCGGCAGGCACATCCGGCGAGCGGGCGAAGACGTAGCGCCCGGCACCACCGTGCTCCGCAAGGGTCAGGTCGTGACGCCGGCCGTGCTCGGCCTGGCCGCGGCGCTCGGAATGGCGGGGCTGAGGGTGATCCCGCGCCAGCGGGTGCTGGTGATATCCACCGGGTCGGAGCTGGTGACGCCCGGCACCGCGCTACAGCCAGGGCAGATCTACGAGTCCAACTCGATCATGCTGGCCGGGGCCCTTCGCGAGGCGGGCGCCGACGTGATCGCCGTCGCGACCGCCGAAGACGATGTCGCGCAATTCAGCTCGATCCTCGACCGATACGCGGCCGACTCTGACCTGATCATCACCAGCGGCGGCGTCAGCGCCGGCGCCTACGAAGTCGTCAAAGACGCCTTCGGCCGTGACGGCGACCAAGGAGTGGAATTCGTCAAGGTGGCAATGCAACCGGGAATGCCGCAAGGCATCGGACGCGTCGCCGGCACCACGATCGTCACCCTGCCCGGCAACCCGGTCAGCGCGCTGGTGTCCTTCGAGGTGTTCATTCGTCCCGCGCTGCGGGCGGCCATGGGCCTACCGGACCCGGAGCGCCCGCACCGCCCCGCGATCCTCGCCGAGTCCCTGACCTCGCCGCGCGGCAAACGCCAATTCCGGCGCGCGACATTCGACGCCGACACCGGCAGCGTCACCAGTTACGGCCCACCGGCGTCACACCATTTGCGGTGGCTGGCATCGGCGAACGGGCTACTGGACATCCCCGAGAACGTGGTGGAAGTGGCCGCCGGAACCCAACTGCAAGTCTGGGATCTGAGCTAACCCCGGAATTGACTCGGATCGACAGGGGCACGCCGTTCGTCGCGGCTCCGTAAGATGACCGCGTGGCACGACGCCCCCGCAGCCCTTCTTCTCAGGAAGGCGCTTCCTTCGAGGACCCAACTTTCGGCCCCCAGCACGTACTGGAGTTGGTGCGCTCCACCATTCCGCCGGTGCACCCCGCCGGGCGGCCGTTCATTGCCGCCGGTCTGGTGGTGGCCTTCGCCGGACGCAACTACCGATGGCTGCGCCGCGCGGGCCTGCTGGCGGCCGGTGCCTGCGCGGGGTTCTTCCGTCACCCCCCGCGAGTACCACCCACGCGGACCGGCGTTATCGTCGCGCCCGCCGACGGCGTGATCTGCGTGATCGACTCTGCGGCCCCACCGGCCGAACTCAGCATGGGCGAGACGCCGCTGACGCGGGTCAGTATTTTCCTGTCGCTATTGGACGCCCACGTGCAGCGCGCGCCGGTCAGTGGTGAAGTGATCGCCATGCAGCACCGGCCGGGCCGGTTCGGGTCAGCCGATCTGGCTTCGGCGAGCACCGACAACGAGCGCACCAGTCTGCGGATCCGGACGGACGGCGGCGCTGAGGTCGTCGTCGTGCAGATCGCCGGTCTGTTGGCGCGCCGCATCGTGTGCGACGCACACGTCGGGGACAAGCTGTCGATCGGCGACACCTACGGCCTGATCCGGTTCGGCTCCCGGCTGGACACCTACCTGCCCCCGGGAGCGGAGCCGCTCGTCAAAGTGGGACAGCGCGCGGTCGCCGGCGAGACCGTGCTGGCGGAACTGCCGTGATCAGCAGGCCCCGGGCCAGGCGGCCGGTAAACCTGCAGATCCTGCCCAGCGCGATGACGGTGTTGTCCATCTGCGCGGGGTTGACCTCGATCAAGTTCGCCCTCGAGCACCAACCGAAGGCCGCGATGGCACTGATCGCCGCGGCCGCCATCCTGGACGGACTCGATGGCCGGGTGGCCCGCATCCTGGACGCCCAGTCGCCGATGGGCGCGGAAATCGACTCGCTGGCCGACGCGGTGAACTTCGGGGTGACACCCGCGATCGTGCTCTACGTGACGCTGCTGTCGACGTCGCCGGCCGGTTGGGTGGCGGTGCTGCTGTACGCGGTGTGCGTCGTGTTGCGGCTGGCCAGGTACAACGCGCTGCAAGACGACGGGACCCAGCCTGGCTACGCGCACGAATTCTTCGTCGGGATGCCCGCGCCGGCGGGCGCGGTCTCGATGATCGGTCTCATCGGGCTCAAACTGCAGTTCGGTGAGGGCTGGTGGACCTCGCCGGTGTTCCTCTGCATCTGGGTGACGGGCACGTCGATACTCATGGTGAGCAAGATTCCGATGAAGAAGATGCACGCCGTGTCGGTGCCGCCGAACTGGGCGGCCCCGTTGCTGGCCGTGCTGGCGATCTGCGCGGCGGCCGCGGTGCTGGCCCCCTACATGCTGATCTGGGTGATCATCATCGCCTACCTGTGCCACATCCCGTTCGCGGTGCACACCCAGCGCTGGCTGGCCGCACACCCCGAGGCGTGGGACGACGCACCCAAGCAACGGCGCGCTACGCGGCGCGCGATCCGCCAGGCGCACCCAAGCCGCCGGTCGATGGCGCGGCTGGGGCTGCGCAAGCCGGGCAGGCGGCTGCCGTGAACCCCGACCGCGCGGGCCGTCAGCTCACACTCACCGCGCGGCTGAACACCTCGGCCGTCGACTCGCGCCGCGGCGTTATCCGATTGCACCCGAATGCCGTTGCGGCCCTTGGCATCCGGGAGTGGGATGCGGTATCGCTGACCGGGTCGCGGACCACAGCGGCGGTGGCTGGCTTAGCCGACCAGGACAGCCCGGTAAGCATCGTGCTGCTCGACGACGTGACGCTGTCCAACGTCGGGCTGCGCGAGGGCACCGCGGTGATCGTCAGCGCGGCCACCGTCTACGGCGCGCGGTCGGTGACGCTGAGCGGCTCGTCGCTGGCCAGCCAATCGATTACGCCGGTAAACCTGCGACAGGCATTGCTGGGCAAGGTGATGACCGTCGGCGACGCGGTGTCGCTGCTGCCCCGCGATCTTGGTCCTGGCACATCGACGTCGGCTGCCAGCCAGGCGCTGGCGTCTGCGGTCGGGATAAGCTGGACTTCGGAGTTGCTGACCGTCACCGGCGTCGACCCCGAAGGACCGGTCAGCGTGCAGCCGAACTCACTGGTCACCTGGGGCGCTGGAGTCCCCTTCAGCGCTGGGGCGGCGGTGCCCACCCGGGAACCGGTCGCCGGCGCGAACCCACCGATCCATGCCGACGACCTCAAGGGCTCACAGGTGCAGGCCGGCAAGCTCACCGAATGGCTCAAACTTGCCCTCGACGAACCGCACCTGCTGAAAACCCTTGGCGCCGGGACTAATTTGGGCGTGCTGGTGTCGGGTCCGGCCGGCGTTGGCAAGACGACCCTGGTCCGTGCGGTGTGCGCCGGCCGCAGGCTGGTGGAGCTCGACGGCCCGGAGGTCGGCGCGCTGGCCGCCGAAGACCGGCTCAAGACCGTGGCCTCGGCGGTGACCACGGTCCGCGACGGCGGAGGTGTGCTGCTGATCAGCGATGTCGACGCCCTGCTGCCGGCCGCCGCCGAGCCGGTGGCCGCCCTCATCCTCGCCGAGCTGCGCGCCGCGGTGGCCACCAATGGTGTCGCGTTGATCGTCACCTCCTCGCGACCCGACCAGCTCGACACGCGGTTGCGCGCCCCCGAGCTGTGTGACCGCGAGCTCGGTTTGACGCTGCCCGACGCGGCCACTCGCAAGGCACTGCTGGAGGCGCTGCTCAAGCCGGCACCCACCGGTGACCTCGATCTTGACGAGATCGCTGGCCGCACACCGGGTTTCGTCGCTGCCGACCTGGCTGCGCTGGTGCGCGAAGCGGCACTGCGGGCAGCATCTCGCGCCAGCATCGACGGCCAACCACCGAAGCTGGACCAAGACGATCTCGTCGGAGCGCTGAGCGTCATCCGGCCGCTGTCCCGCTTAGCCAGCGAGGAACTGACCGTCGGAAACGTCACGCTCGACGACGTGGGTGACATGGCCGAGGCCAAACAGGCACTGACCGAAGCGGTGCTGTGGCCGTTGCAGCATCCCGACACCTTCGCCCGGTTGGGTGTCGACCCGCCGCGCGGGGTGCTGCTGTATGGCCCGCCCGGCTGCGGCAAGACCTTTGTAGTCCGCGCGCTGGCCAGCACCGGGCAGCTGAGCGTGCATGCCGTCAAAGGCTCCGAGCTGATGGACAAGTGGGTGGGCTCCTCGGAAAAGGCGGTGCGCGAGCTGTTCCGGCGGGCCCGCGATTCGGCACCGTCGCTGGTGTTCCTCGATGAGGTCGACGCGCTGGCGCCCCGGCGCGGCCAGAGCTTTGACTCGGGCGTGACCGATCGGGTGGTGGCCGCGCTCCTGACCGAACTCGACGGCATCGAACCATTGCGTGACGTCGTGGTGCTGGGTGCCACCAACCGGCCCGATCTGATCGACCCCGCGTTGCTGCGTCCGGGCCGGCTGGAACGGCTGGTTTTCGTCGAACCGCCCGACGCCGCCGCCCGCCGCGAAATCTTGCGCACCGCAGGGAAATCCATCCCGCTGAGCGCCGACGTCGACCTCGACGAGGTGGCCGCCGAACTCGACGGCTACAGCGCGGCCGACTGCGTGGCACTCCTGCGGGAGGCCGCGTTCACCGCGATGCGCCGTTCCATCGACGCCGCCGACGTGACGGCCGCCGACCTCGCGGCGGCCCGCAAAACCGTGCGCCCATCGTTGGATCCGGTCCAGGTGGACTCTCTACGCGCGTTCGCCAAAGCTCTCTAGCACCGCCCGAACCGACGCCGCGACGTCGGCCTCAAGCCAGCGCGGCACCGGCTCGTCATGAGCGTGGCGCCGGACAACGGCATAAGGCAGGTCGGCAACCGCCCGCGCGACGGCGTCAACGGACCGCGCGCTGCTGCTCCCGAACAGTTGCCGAGCCAAGGTGCCAATCCGCCGATTCAGCGGGGCGTTCATCGCGGCAAGGGTCTCGGAGAATGCGGTATCGGGCTCGCCATCGAGTAGATCACCCGGCCGGATTGTCAACAACAGCCGAGCGTCCTCGGGAAGTTCGCGGGTGAAGCCGACGCAGGCCACAGCCATCGCGACGGCGGTCTCCATTGGCGTATCGGCAGCTGTATTGGTCCCCGAGGCCATCGCCCGCGCCTGAAAGCGTTGCAGCGCACGCAGCCACGCCGCCGTCAAGATGCCGTTGCGGTTACCGAACCGGTGATACAGCGTGCCGGCCGGCGCACCGCTGGATTTCGCAATCGCTGCCACGCTCGCCGCCCGCGGTCCGCCGTCGAGCACCAGCGCCCGCGCGGCGTCGAGGATCACATCGGTTTCGTGCTTCCGCGGTGGCGCCATGATCTAGTACGATCCTTCTATATGGAACGATTGCCCTATATCGATGAGCATGCCACAACAGTCGAGGCGAATCGCGAACAAACGTGGTCGGCACTGCTGCGCGTGATGTGCCGCGACCCGCACGACCCGTCGACCGTGCCGATCGGTTTCGTTCTGGACGAAGCGCGACCACCCGAGCGGTTTGCGCTGAAAGGCCGCCACCCGTTCGCGGTGTACCGGTGGGTGTTCGAGTTGGACGCCGCCGATGACACGGCAACCACCCGGGTGCGGGCGCTGACCTGGGCAGACTTCCCGGGTATACACGGCAAGATCTATCGCGCCCTCGTCATCGGCAGCGGCGGACATCGCTTCGCGGTGCGATGGACGCTGAAACGCATCGCGGCGACGGCGCTCGCCGAGCGGGCACAAACCGGCCAGACCGAGGCTGATTACGCGGACGTCTTCGAAGTCCCAATCCTTCACGGCGACTTGCGCACTGGCGAACAGGCGTTGCGCGACGCGCTGGGGGATAAACCGGGCGCACTGGGAAGCCTTGTGTACTGGATCCACCGCCACGTACTGAGATTTCGCCTGGGTCCCTATTCCTCGCCTGAGTACGTAATCGGCTGGCAGATCATGCGTTCGGATCCCGATGAGATCGTCCTGGCGGCGGGCGGGCCGCTCATGTGCGGCCAGCTGACGCTGCGACGCCAGGACGGTCGGCGCGCCATCCTCACCACTCGTCTGCATTATTGTCACAAAATCGCCGCCCGAACGGTCTGGGCCATGGTCGGCCCACTGCATCGGGCCCTGGCACCGCGGCTGATGGAGCACAGCGCCCGACGGGCGGCCGTTCCTTGACCCTGGGCCTGACCTGGGGAACGCGGCCGGCGGAACAGACGGTACCGCTGCCATGCGATGCGCTGCGTCCGTACGCCGGCGTCCAGGCGGACCGCGCGATCAGCATCGACGCGCCGCCACCGATCGTGTTCTCCTGGTTATGCCAGTTACGCGTGGCGCCCTATAGCTACGACCTCCTCGACAACCTCAGCCGCCGCAGCCCTCGAGCGCGCAACCCCGGACTGGTTCACCTCGAAGTCGGACAACGGTTCATGACGATGTTTGCGCTGCAGTCATTCGTCGACGGCGAGCAGATCACTTTGCGGTCCAGGGGCGTCGCAGTCACCTACGCGGTCCAGCCTGAGGGTGGCGGCGCACGGCTGCACGTGCGCGTCTGGTTCGGAGGACCTCGGCTGGCGGCTCGTGTTCTGGCCCTGGGTGACCTGGTGATGATGCGCAAGCAGTTGCTCACGCTGAAGTCGCTGGCCGAGCGCGACGCGGCCGAGGGAGTCCGAGTTCGGTGAGTCGCTCGCTTACCATGCGGCGACATGCGCTTGAACCCTTTGGCTCGTTCGTTCGTGACGATCTCGTCGGCATCATCACGCATTCACAGTCGCTGCAGATCTGCCGCTGACTGTAACCAGGTTGGCTACTAGATAACACCTGCCCCGAACAGATCCGACAAAACGCACGACCTATTCGGTGCTGGCTCAATCCGATCCGACGCCTTCAAGGAGGACAGCACATGAAGAACGAGCGGCCCGTCCCGACAAGCCCGGACGCTGGGATTCCGCTGCGATGATCGCGGCGCAGCCATCTCCGGGGATCGGTTTCGCCGGTTTTGTGCGCAAGGCCGGATCGCTGGTGAAATTGCGGGATGTCGCGCCGACGACGCGGGTCATGCTGGTGGCGATCATGGTGTCGATGGTCGTCTTCCTCGATGGCACCGTCGTGAATCTGGCCCTGCCGGCCACAGAGCGTGACATTGGCGGAGGCATGTGCTCACAGCAATGGGTCGTTGACGGCTACCTGCTGGCCGTGGCGGCCACGGTTCTGCCTGGGGGTGCCATCTCGGATCTGTTCGGGCGAATACCGGTGATGCGCTTCGGGCTGACGGCCTTTGGGGCGGGCTCGGTGCTGGCGGCCACCGCGGGCACCCCGGCGATGCTGATCACCGGTCGCCTGGTCCAGGGGTTGGGCGGCGCGTTTCTGGTGCCCGGCTCGCTGGCTCTGATCAACTCGACGTTCGACGGCGCAGACCGTCCTGCGGCGATCGGATCCTGGACAGCCTGGACCGCCACCGCCTTCGCGTTGGGGCCACTGTTGGGGGGACTGACCGTGGACTTCCTGAGCTGGCGCTGGATCTACGTGTTGTCGGCGATCCCGATGGCCATCGGCTTTGCCTTGACGTTTTGGCTGCGCTCAACGCCGGGCCCCTCGGAACGCGCCCGCGTCGATGTCGCCGGCGCCGCACTCTCGGCGGCTGGACTGGCCGGCACGGTGTATGCACTGATCGAATCGGGTCGGCACGGATGGAACCACCCCGTGATCAAGGGGGCGTTGGCGGTAGGCGTCGCGGCATTGCTGGCGTTCGTAGCATGGGAGCGCCGCGCACCCCACCCGATGGTGCCGCTGGGTCTTTTCGCCATCCGCAACTTCACCGGAGCCAATCTGGTCACCGCGTTCGTTTACGGCGGCACCACGATGGGCTCGTTGGCCATCGCTTTGTACCTCCAAGAGGTCGCCGGATACTCGGCCACCGCCTCCGGTCTGATCACCCTGCCGAGCCCGATCATGTCGTTACTGTTCGCCCGCGGCGTCGGCGTCATGGCCGCACGAATCGGACCCCGGATTTTCCTGATGACGGGTCCGGCGCTGGCCGGGTTGGGGCTGCTGCTCATCCACCCTGCCGCACACGGATTCCACGTCGTCACAGACGTACTGCCGGGGAGGATCTTGCTGGCTGTCGGCATGGTCCTTGCCATCACACCCCTGACCGCGGTCAATTTGTTTTCGGTCAAGTCTGCGCACAGCGGAATTGCCGCCGCGATCCAGAACGCAACGGGCCGGACTTCGGCGCTGATCGCCGTGGCCTGTGTGGGACTGATCGCTGCCGGCACGCTCACCGATGCCAGCTTCACCCGGCTGCTGCAGGTCAGCGCGGTGTTGTTCTTCATCGCCGCCGTCATCAGCGGCATCGCCATCAGGAACCCGTCCGTTGCCGAGCCCCTAACCGCTGAGCCCGTTTCCGATGGAGTCGCCGCCGCCGTGCCGTGAGGCCGCCCTCGCCCGCCCCTAACATCATTTGCAGTTGACTGCAATATTGCGTTCTACTGCACAAGTGGTCTACGATGGCCCGATGACAGTCACTGACAAGGCGGCGCGGCCGGTCACCGAATTCATGAACGACCCGATCGACTTTTTCGGCCAGTCCTATACCCAGATGCACAGCATCGACCGCAGCGAGCTCGAAGAGCTGCAACGCCAGGCCATGGGCATCCGCTTTCGGGAGCACCACGAGAGCATCGAGATGCTGCAAAAGCTTGCCGACAGGCTCGGAGTCACTACCCTCAACGAGTTCAATGACGTTGTGCCGCTGTTCTTCTCGCACACAGCGTTCAAGTCATACCCGGCGGCGCTCATCGACAAGAAACGCTTCGACCTGATGACCAAGTGGCTGAACAAGCTCACCAGCTGCGACCTGTCTGCGGTGGACACCGCCGGCTGCACCGGGATCGACGACTGGATCGACCGCCTAGACGAGCAGACTCCGTTGGAAGTCATCACCTCCAGCGGCACCACCGGCACCATTTCGATCCTGCCCAAAGACAAACGCGGCGCCGAAGACGGCATGACGCTGTGGAAGATCTGCCTGTTCCAGACCTTCGGCCAAGAACCGACCGAAGCCGAACTCAATCCCTCCGTGGATGTGGTGTGGCCCAACTTCGCCAACGGCAAGCTCGGTCATCTGCGCATCGCCAACATGATCAAGCGCGGCTTCACCGGCGGCGACGAAAGCAGATTCCACGCCCTGTACCCCTTCGCGGTGGACACCGACCTGATGTTTCTGGCGTCCAAGATGCGGGCGGCCGCGTCCCGCGGCGAGCTGGATCGGCTGGAGATCGATCCCGCGCTCGCGGCCCGCAAGGATGAGTTCATCGCCATGCAGGCACGTCAGGCCCAGGACATGGATGCGTTCTTCGCCCGCATCACCGAGCAGTTGCGCGGCAAGCGGGTGTTCATGCTCGGTACCTACCACCTGATGTACGACATCGCCAAGGCCGGTCTGGAGCGCGGAGTGCGCAATGTCTTCGCGCCGGACTCGGCGATTCTCACCGGCGGCGGGATGAAAGGTGTTGCGCTGCCCGACGATTTCATGGACGTCATCAAGGACTTCCTCGGCGTCGACCGTATCCAGGTCGGCTACGGCTTCTCGGAGTCGAGCACCTTTCACTGGGGTTGCAGCGAGGGTCGCTACCACGTGGCACCGTGGGTCATTCCGTTCGTGCTCGATCCCGACACCAGCGAGCCACTGCCCCGCACCGGTGTGCAGACCGGCCGCGCGGCCGTCTACGACATCCTGCTTCGCGCACATTGGGGTGGCGTCATCTCCGGAGACGAAGTCACGATCAACTGGGACCTGCAATGCCCCTGCGGCCAGGCCAGCGTTGCATTCGAGAAGGACATCATGCGCTACAGCGAGAAGCAAGGCATAGAAGACGACCGGATCACCTGCGCCGCAACGCAAGAGGTGCACGACGAGGCGGTTAACTTCATGAAGGGCCTCGACCTGTGATCGCCTACACCGTCCCGCTGTTCTTACGGGGGCGCGTCATCACCGACGACCTGGTTCCGTTCGACACCCGCATTGGTGCGTCGCAGTTCCAAGCACCGGACATGGGCAAGTACGTTGAGCAGCTGCCGCTCAAAAGCCCCGCGGAGATGAGCGACCTCTACGAGGTCACCTTCGACGAGATCCTCGATGTGCTCGAGAGACTGGGCAACGCGTTGGACTTCGAGTCGAACACTCACCTGCAGGAAGCCTACGAAGCCTCGCTGGTAGCCAATGTGCTGCCGGCGGAAATGCTGAAGAACAGCTATCGCATTCTGCAACCGCTGTTTTCCCGGGACAATGTCACCGAAATCGCCGACAGCCAGGTCGGGTTGAACTACCTCAACGGATGGGTCCCGCACAAGTTGCGCGACGGACGCGAATTACGCGTGCGTGCCTTCGGATCCCGGGTGCTACACATCCCGGCGGGCAACGGCGGGCTGGTCTCGGCGGTGACCGTCCTGCGGTCGGTGATCACCCGGTCCGACGCGATCATTAAGGCGCCGTCCAATGATCCGCTGACCGCGGTCGCCATCGCCCGCACGCTGGCCGATGTTGCGCCGGACCACCCGATCACCAAGCATCTCGTGGTCGGGTATTGGAAGGGCGGCGACCGCGATGTCGAAGAAACCCTCTACCAGCCGCAGCACATCGAAAAGATCGTGGCCTGGGGCGGTCTGGCATCGGTCAAACACGTAACCCGTTACATCCAGCCCGGCTTGGAGCTCATTGCGCTGGACCCGAAGCGCAGCGCCACCATCATCGGCCGCGAGGCGTTCGGCGACGAAGACACGATGCGAGAGGTGGCCCGGCGCGCCGCGACCGACATCGGTGTGGCCAACCAGGAAGGGTGCGCCAACGCCCGGGTCATCTATGTGCTCAGCGGGACGGACCCCGAGGGCCTGGCCAACGCCAATCGGTTCGGCGAAATGGTCTACCGGGAGTTGATGTCGTTGCCCCCTGTTATCAGCACCCCGCCGCGGTATCCGAACCGAGAACTGCTCCTCCATTTGGAGGCCTCACGCATGGCCGACGACTTCTACCGAGTCATCGGCGGCGAGCAGCGCGAGGGCGCCATCGTTGTATCGCAATTCGATGAGCCCGTGGACTATTCGCCGATGCTGTCGGGGCGAGTCGCCAACATCGTGCCCGTCGACAGCATCGACAAAGTGACCGCGGCGGTGAACGCCTACACTCAGACCATCGGCATCTATCCCGAATCGCTCAAGCGTCAGTTGCGAAACACGTTGCCGCTGTTCGGCGCCCAACGCCTGACCAGTTTGGGCTACGCATGCAGCGTTGCGGTAGCCATGCCCCAAGACGCCATCGAGCCGATCCGGCGAATGTGCAAATGGATCGTCGACGAGGAATGCGACCCGGGTGTGGTGGTACCGCTCTGGCGGCTCTCCGAACTCGCGGGCACATCGAGCGCGGAGCTGCCGGGATGACGGAACGTCGCAGCGCTTTGCAGGTCGTCGACGGAATCGAGCTGTCCGGCAAGGTATGCGTGATCACGGGCGCGTCATCCGGGCTGGGCCGCGAATCGGCACGTGCGCTGGCCGCCGCAGGCGCGCATGTGGTGTTGGCCGCACGCAACCACCATGCCCTGACCGAGACAGCAGACTGGATACATGCCGAGGTGCCCGGTGCGCGGACGTCGACGGTGCATCTCGACCTCACCGCGCTGGCCAGCGTGCGCGTGGCGGCCAAAACGATCCGCGACCTCACGCCGGTGATTCATGTCTTGATGAACAACGCCGGAGTCATGTTCACCCCGTTCGGACGTACTCACGACGGGTTCGAACTGCAAATCGGGACAAACCATTTCGGGCACTTCGAACTCACCCGCATCCTTGTCCCGCAGCTCGCGGCCGCCGAGGGCGCCCGGCTGGTCATCCTCTCGTCGGGAGGACACGTCATGGGTGACATCAACTTTGACGATCCCAACTGGGAGACCCGCGAATACGACAAGTTCGTCGCATACGGCGCATCCAAGACCGCGAACATCCTGCATGCCGTCGAGGCCGACCGGCGCCTGCGCGAGATGGGAATCCGCGCCTACGCCGTTCATCCCGGCACGGTAGCCACTTCGCTGGCCCGATACATGTCCAGCTCGGATTTCTCCCAACTCCGCAAATTCGTCGCTGCCAACAGCGAGCCGCGCGGCGAAGAGTCCGACGGCTTCCTCGACTTCGTCATGCCCGAACAGGGTGCGGCCACCCAGGTGTGGGCCGCGGTGAGTCCAGAGCTGGCTGACCAAGGTGCGCTGTACCTGGAAGACTGCGGTGTCAGCGAAGCGGTCGCTCCCCATGCTCGTGACGACCAGCACGCAGCGGAGTTGTGGATGCTCTCCGAGAAGTTGTGCGCAATAGATTGCTGACGTGAACAGACTGGAACGGCGTAAGCGCGAGGTGCGGGAGAAGATCCTCGCGGCCGCCTTCGAGCTGTTTCTCCGCCAAGGTGTTGCGGCCACCACCATCGAGCAGATCTGCGAGCACGCCGATGTCGCCAATCGAACGTTTTTCAACCACTTCGCCACTCGTCAGGACATGATCCGCGCGTTGGCGGAGCGACGGCTGATCAACCTGCACGACGTCGTCTTCGAGCGCACCGACGAAGCGATCCCGGCACGACTTATCGGTGTGTTCGACGACATCGCCGCGGCGCTCGTCGAATCCGGCGACACCTATCGCGAGCTGATCGGGGAGATGCTTGCCACCAGCGGCTACGGCGTCCAGCGCGGATTCAACCTGCACGACACGTTCGTCGAACTCGTCAAAGAGGGCGTCGCCCGCGGTGAGGTGAGCGCCCGGCATGATCCGGAAACGTTGGCCGACATCGTCGTTGGCGCGCTGTCCGGTGGCATTCTCAACTGGACGGTCGACCGGACCTATTCCTTGACGACCAACCTGCACAACCTCGGTGTCGCGCTGGCTGAGCTGCTCAAGGCTCCCGCTCAGGGTCTGGCAAGGCCGTCCAGTCGGCCGAAAGACGTGAGCTGAACCGCGGCGGCCGGCGATCCAGGAACGCAGCGACTCCTTCACGGGCGTCTGCGGTTCCCATCACCCGGTGGTGCAGCTGCGTTTCCAGCGATGCGACTTCTCGTGCGGTGTAGTTGTTGATTGCACTGTCCCACAGCAGCCGCTTACACAGTGCCGCCGACACCGGCGCCACATGCACCGCGATGTCGCGGGCCATCTCCAAAGCATGGTCGAGCACCTGATCGGCGGGCAGCGCCCGATTCGCGATGCCGAGCGCGGCAGCCTCGGCGCCGGTGAAAGTGCGGCCCGTGAGCAGCACCTCCGCGGCCACGCCCAAGGTGGTCAAATGCGTCAACGTCCAGTGCGACATGCAGTCAGGTATCACGCCCCGGCGGACTTGCACCACACCGTATTTGGCGTCGACCGCGACGATGCGGATGTCGGCCTGCAGCGCCATGGTCAGGCCGATTCCGATTGCGTGACCGTTG
>Ga0210393_10001149_pt1 | contig 22708 bp, 12 predicted proteins | sample IncBWC27OmetaG_FD_160068 | JGI IMG/M metagenome (GOLD analysis project Ga0210393, IMG submission 160068) | Forest soil microbial communities from Barre Woods Harvard Forest LTER site, Petersham, Massachusetts, United States - Inc-BW-C-27-O ... | reverse complement strand
CGGTACGCGGCCTCGTCATCCTGATCATGGTTTCGCTCGCTTCGGCTGCGCCTGCCGGACCGGCCGTAACGTTGCCTACCGCGCAGCCGCCGCAATCCCAGCCACCCTCGTCTCTCGCCGCCATGTCTTCTTATGTTGGACGCACCGTCAAATCAGTCGAACTCCCGGGGGTGCCTGACGCCGACCACTTGCTCCAGATGGTTCCGCAGAAAGCTGGCCAGCCTCTTGATCGGGATCAGGTTCGGGATAGCATTCGCGAGCTTTTCTCCACCGGCCGTTTTGCCGACATTCAGGCTGAAGTGACAGTCTCTGGCGGCGATGTCATTCTCACTTTCACCACTTCGCTGAATTTCTTCGTTGGCGCCATCGACGTGGATGGTGCTCCCGGCCATCCCAGTTATAACCAGATTGTGAACGCCTCCAAACTCCAGTTCGGTGAACTCCATACCCTGGACAAACTCAACCGCTCCTTGCAGAACATCCGTCAACTGATGCAGGAAAACGGATATTACCGTGCACGCGTCACCGCGGAAAGCACTTCGAACGCTGCCACGCAGCAGGTAAGCATTCTTTTCCACATCACTGCCAGAGAACCTGCGCATGTCGGAGAGGTGAAGGTCTCTGGGCATCCGTCGTTTTCCCAGGGCCAGGTACAGGATCTCGCTCGGTTGCACCCAGGGGAGCGCGTCACCGCTGCTCGCATCACCAACGCGCTTCAACATCTCCGCAAGAAGCTTCAAAAGCAGCAGCGAGTGCTGGCGCAAGTCTCCATCGCCGAACAGAAATATCGTGCTGAATCCAATGCGGTCGACTATACCTTTCTGATCGAACCTGGCCCCGTCGTCGTACTTTACGCTCAGGGCTTTCACGTCAGCCGAGGGACGCTGAAAAAAGAAATCCCCATCTATCAGGAAAACGCTCTCGACGATGACTTGCTCAACGAAGGCAAGCGCAACCTGCTCAACTATCTGCAGAGTCGCGGCCACTTCGACGCCTCTGTCGATTTTCAGAAGGAAACGACTCCAGATACCGTCCGAATAACCTATCGTATTGATCCTGGGCCGGTCCACAAGCTCGAACTGGTTGAAATCAAAGGAAACAAATATTTCTCTACACAACTGCTCCGACAACGCCTGCAGATTCAGCCCGCTGGTAAGTTCTTTTCCCCCGGCCGATACAGCGAAGCCTTGCTCAAGAATGACGTTACCGGCTTCCAGGCCTTGTACCTTTCAAACGGATTCCGTCAAGCCAAAATTCAAACCAAGGTTGATGACGATTATCGCCGTAACCCGAATCACCTGGCGGTGCACATTCGAATCGAAGAAGGGCCGCAAACTCTCGTAGGCGCATTTCGGATTGTGGGAAATCAGAAGGTCGAGGCCGGGGCCTTTCCCGAACTCAATACCGCCGCGGGCCAGCCATATTCCGAGCAGAGTCTAGCCAGTGATCGCGACTCCATTCTCAACTACTACTTCAATCACGGCTTCTCCAGGGCTGTCCTGGATATCATAACGGACCCGACTCCTGGAACGCCTGATCGCGAAGACGTTACCTACTCCATCCAGGAAGGCGAACAGTTTTTCGTCAACCATGTCATGGTCGGTGGTCTTGAACACACCCGCGACTATGTGGTGCAGCGCGAAGTTCAGGTTGTCGCTGGTAAGCCTCTCAGCCAGCAGGATCTGCTGGACACTCAGACCAAGCTTTATGATCTGGGCATCTTCAGCCAGGTCGATACGGCCGTACAGAATCCCGAAGGTTCCGATCCTCAAAAAAATGTCGTTGTTCAGGTACAGGAGGCCAGACGTTACACTTTCACTTATGGCCTAGGTTTGGAATTCGAAACCGGCCTACCCTCCGGTACCAACTCGCCCGCTGGTTCCACCGGCGTAAGCCCCCGCGTGGGATTCGATGTGACCCGCCTCAATGTCGCTGGCCGCGACCAGACTCTAACTTTCCAGTCCCACGTCGGAACCCTGCAGCAGCGCGGCCTGATCAGTTATGAAGTGCCCAAGATCTTCAACAACGACCGCCTGAAGCTCTTCTACACGATCTTCTACGACAACAGTCTTAACGTCTCCACCTTCACCTCGCAACGCCTCGAGGGAAAAATCGATCTTCGCCAGCAAATTGGAAAACTACAGGCCAATCACTCCACTTCCATTACCTACCGCTTCGATTACCGCCGCGTCAAAGCGAGCAGCTTTGCCTCGAACTTTTCGCCTGCCGAATTCAGCTTGTTTTCCCTGCCTGCCCACGTTGGCGGCCCCGGCTTCACCTTCATCCGCGACCAGCGCGATAATCCCCTGGAAAGCACCAAGGGGCAGTACTTTACCCTCGATGGTTTCGCCGCGTCCAGCTATGTCGGCTCGCAGTCGGACTATGCCCGCGCTCTGGCTCAGGACTCCACTTATTATGGGTTCGGCCGGTCCAATCATAAGTTCGTGTTTGCTCGATCCACCACTCTCGGCCTGGAACAAGTCTATCGAGGCACCAGGATCCTGCCGCCAGGATCCTGTCCGCTTAATAACCTGCAGACGGCGTGTCAGCAGAATATTTCCATCATCCCTTTGCCCGAACTTTTTTTCGCCGGCGGTGGCAACTCTCACCGCGGTTTCGGGTTAAATCAGGCAGGACCCCGCGATCCCGATTCCGGCTTCCCCGTCGGTGGCTCGGCGCTGTTCGTCAACAGTGAGGAACTCCGGTTTCCTTCGATCAGCCTGCCGTATCTCGGGGAAGGTTTCGGCTTCGCTCTGTTTCACGATATGGGGAATGTTTTCACCGCCAGCCACGACATGCTGAAGGGCCTGATGCGCTGGCATCAGCCCAACCCTTCCCAGTGCCTGCAATTCAGCCCGGTCACCGCTGCAACGCCATACAACAATTGCGTGACCAGCTTTGACAACTCCGGCTACGACTACACTTCTCACGCGGTCGGCATTGGGTTGCGCTATAAGACACCCATTGGTCCTTTACGGTTCGATTTCGGGTACAATCTGAATCCGACGGTGTTTCCCACTGGCTTCACGCTGGTGCCGGTGCCGCCGGCCCCGCCGCCGGCACCATTGCCAACGGCGTTTACTCCGCAACACCTGCAGCACTTCAATGTTTTTTTCAGTATAGGTCAGCCATTTTGATGAGATCTTCTAGCAAGGGAACGATTACGGTCGCGCTAACTCTTCTTTTGGCCCTGCTCGCCCTTGCGTCTTCCGCGGTTGCAGAAGTAGTCGACCGCATCGTCGCTACGGTCAATGGACGCGTGATCTTGCAGTCCGATTTGGACGAAGCCCTCTGCTACGACGCGCTGCTAAGCGGACGCTCACTGGCTGACTTCACGGATGACGATCGCCGCGCCACGCTCGATCGGCTGATTGACCAGGAACTACTGCGTGAGCAAATGAAGTCCGCCGACTTCCCGCACGCCACGGATACCGAAGTAAGCGCCCGCATCGCCGACGCGCGCAAGCAATATCCCCAAGCCGTCACCGACGAGTCCTGGCGCTCGCTTCTCACTCGCTATCACATTTCGGAGAAGGAACTATTCGCTCACGTCCGGCAGCAAATCGATGTCATGCGTCTGGTCGATGCTCGCCTTCGCCCCGCTGTGCAGATTGATACCAAGTCCATCGAAGCCTACTACCGCGATCAGTTCGTCCCAAAATTGAAGCAGTCCGGCGCTTTCGAAGTGCCACTGCCGGAAGTCTCCGCGAAAATCCGCGAGCTCCTCACCGAAGAAAAGGTGAGCGAAATGCTCGTTTCCTGGCTGCAAACTCTGCGCTCGGAAGGTCAAGTTCACATACCAGGGGTTACGCCCTCGCCAAGTGAGCCGGGAGTTCAATCGCAGTGACAGCGGACGCTTCCAAGCCACCTCGCCGCTGGTGGAAATATCTGGTCGCCCTCATCGCGGCAACATTTTTCGGGATCGCGGCTTTGCTTTTCTATACCACCACTGAGTCGTTTCAATCTCTCGTCCGTCGTCGCCTGACCGCCGAGGTCGAACGGATAACCGGGGGCCGCGCCCAAATCGGTAGCTTCCATACCATTCCATTTCGGTTTCAGGTCGAAGTTCGGGATATTACTGTCCACGGCCGCGAAGCCGCTACCGATGTCCCTCTCGCTCATGCGGACGGCATCGTCGCCCGCTTGAAAATCAGCTCTCTGCTCCGTTCGGAACTAGCTTTTGAGGAACTTATCCTCGATCAGCCCGTCATTCACATTGCTTTCTATCCGGACGGCACCACCAACTTTCCTAAGCGACCGCGCACTATATCGGGGCAGACTTCTATCGAGCAACTCTTCGCCCTTTCCATCAATCGCTTTGATCTTCGCCACGGTCGCCTGCTTTGGGACGACCAGACCATACCGCTTAACCTCGCCGCTCGCGATACTTGGCTCCAGATGGATTATTCTTATCTCCACGCCCGCTACAACGGACGCCTGCTGCTCAGCTCGGTCGATACCAAACTGCTGGACTGCCGGCCGTTCGGGTGGATGGCTTCGGCGGAATTCAACCTCGCATCCGATTCTGCCGAGGTTACGTCCCTCAAATGGAATTCCGGGCACTCCAATCTGTTCGCCAGCGGCCACATCGCCGACTTCCGCCATCCCCATCTTAGAGCTACCTACGATGCTCACCTCGATCTCACTGAAGCAGCTTCCATTTCCCGTCGCCGTGAGCTTCGCGGCGGAAGTCTAGATCTCAAAGGAGAAGGCGAGTGGTCACTCGACCAGTTCGCCTCCAACGGACTGCTTACTCTTCGCGATCTCAACTGGCAGGACAGTCAAATTTCCTTCTCCAAGGCGGCTCTCACCACCGGCTATTCGATCACTGATCAGCAAGTTAAACTTTCTAAGCTGCAAGGTAAGATTTTCGCGGGAACGTTCACCGGGGAAGCCGAACTGAATCAATGGCTCGCACCGGAACAGCACCTTTCTCCCGCGGCGAGAAAAACCCTTGAGACGGCTACTATTTCGGCCGCCGCACCACCCAACAAATCTCGCCAGCAAATTGCCAAGCCCAAGCCGCACGCCATTCAGAGCGCACTCATTTTTTTGCGCCTGCATGACATCTCCGCCGAAGAGCTTGCCCGCGCCCTCAACGTCCCGGCTCACCCGCTACCTGATTTCCAGCTTGCCTCATCAGCTTCGGGCACGATTGAGACTCGTTGGAAGGGAACTCGCCGCGATGCCGAAGTTCAGTTCTCTCTTGATGCCTCTCCGCCCTCGAACCCCGGGCGACTAACGCTTACGGGCCACGCCGCCGGAGTGTATTATGCCGCCACTGAAACCCTCGATCTCCCTCAGTTCAATCTGACCACGCCCACCAGCCGCGTCCAAGCCTCTGGAACCCTGTCTCCCAGCTCCTCGCTCCACCTCTCCGTTTCCACGTCCAGTCTCATCGACTGGCTTCCTTTTGTCGCGCTCGTGCGCGGCCCCGCTCTGTTTCCGGTTGTGCTCAACGGACGCGCCACTTTCAACGGCAACCTCACCGGCGCATTCTCATCTCCTCAACTTGCCGGCAATCTGTTGGTCGACGACTTCGATATCAATATCCCCTCCACCGTCAATACGCACCCGCTCCACACCCATTGGGATTCTCTCTCTACCGTCCTCCAGCTTTCCTTCCAGGACATCGCTCTGCACAATGCCACTCTGCGTCGCGACAACACATCCGCCGATTTTGATGCTTCTTCCAGGCTCGAACACGGTCATTTCACCGCCGACAGTCAATTCACGATCCGCGCCAACCTCCACAACAGCGACCTCGCTGCCGTGCAAGCGCTCGCCGGATACAACTATCCCATCACCGGTACAGCCGATCTATCCCTCGAAGCCGCCGGTACTGGGTCCGATGCTCACGGCGATGGTCAAATCCAGATCCATAAAGCCTCCGCCTACGGTGAGCCCATCCAACAGTTCGATTCCAACTTCCATTTTGATCACGGTGAGTTGGCACTCGATAATATCCATCTCAATCACGACGATTCCATCATCTCGGGCAGCGCCGCCTACAATCCAACGACGCGCGGCTTTCGTCTGGACCTGACAGGAAGCAACCTCGATCTCGCAAACATCCGCCAAATCCATTCCAATCGTGTGGCCATCGAAGGGCGCGCCGACCTCACTGTTAAAGGCTCAGGAACGGCAGACGCGCCCGCGATCAACGCGGAAGTCCATATTCGCGATCTAACCCTCAATCACGAACCTGCCGGGGATCTCGATTTGCACGCCATCACGCGGGGTAGCGATCTTCAACTCACCGGCGACTCGCACCTGAAACGCGGCTCGTTACTTGTGAGCGGGAATCTCAAATTGCGCGATGGGTATCCAGCCGACCTGACTTTCCGCATGGATCAGCTCGATCTTGATTCCATCTGGCGCGCCTATTTTGCTGCTCAACTCACCGGCCACTCCTCGGTCGCCGGCTCTCTCGATCTTCACGGGCCACTCTTCCATGCCTCGCGCTGGACTTTGAATGGCGACCTCTCGGCTGTATCCCTCGAGGTGGAAAATGTGAAACTCCATAACCAGGATCCCGTCCGCTTCGTGCTCGCGAATCAGTCCATCACCATCCAGCAACTCCATCTGCTGGGGGAGGGAACCGACCTTACCGCTCACGGCTCGGTGCAGCTCTCCGGAGCTCGCGCCCTCGACCTCAGCGCCGATGGCCTCCTCGATCTCAAGCTCCTTTCCGGTTTCGATCCCGGAATTACTTCTTCCGGCCTGATCATTATGAAAGTGACGATCGGCGGAAGCCTCGCTGATCCGCTTCCACAGGGCCGGGTTCAACTTTCCAACGGATCAATGTCTTATGCCACGCTGCCTAGCGGGCTTAGCGAGCTAAATGGTTCTATCGTCTTTACTCGTGATAGGGTGCATATCGAGACGCTCACCGCGCACACTGGCGGTGGCACTCTCGCTTTCCAGGGCGACGCCACTTATTTCAACCGCCAGCTTAATTTCAATGTAACTGCCTCCGGCAAAGACGTTCGCCTCCGTTATCCGCCCGGCGTTAGTTCTACCGCAGACGCCGAATTGCACTGGGTGGGTACGCGCTCAGGTTCCACCGTCTCCGGCGACATCGCAGTAAACAAAATTGCGGTCACTCCGGGCTTCGATTTCAGTTCCTATCTGGAGCGCGGCCGGCAAGGTGCGCCTCTCACCGTTGCCAACTCTCCGCTCTATAACATCAAACTCGATATCCACGTCTGGACCGCTCCGGAACTGCAGATGCGTACCGCGATCGCGCGGCTATCCGGTGACGCCGATCTCCATCTTCGCGGCTCGGTGGCTCGGCCCGCCGTTCTCGGCCGCGTCGACATCATCGAAGGTCAGGCGACCTTTCATGGCACGCGGTACACTCTCGATCGCGGAGATATCAGTTTCTCCAATCCGGTTTCCATTGAACCCCAACTCAATCTTCAGGCCTCCACTCATGTCCGCAACTACGACCTCAATATTACGGTCACCGGCACGCCCGACCGCGGGTTGAATATCAACTACCGTTCTGAACCTCCGCTGCCAAAATCCGACATCATCGCACTGCTCGCTCTCGGTCGCACGGGCGATGAATCCGCGCAACTTCAGGCGCAGTCTGGGCAAAGCGTTTTTACCGATCAAGCCACTGCCCTTATTCTCAATGAGGCGCTGAATAGCACGGTTAGCAACCGGTTCCAACGGCTGTTCGGCGCCAGCAATATCAAAATCGATCCTCAGGGGCTGACCACAGAAACCAATCCCATCAGCAATGGCCCCCAGATCACCATCGAACAGGAATTCGCCAATAACATCTCTCTCACCTATTCGACCAACGTGTCGCAGAGTTCGCAGCAAATCATCCAGGGGGAGTACTATTTCAATCGCAACCTTTCAATGGTCGGTACCCGCGACCAGAACGGCGTCGTCAGCTTCGATGTTCGCGTTCGCCGCCGGAAGAAATGAATCTGCGCAGCGCCAGCCGGAAGCCGGAAACATGACTGACCCCACCACAGCCCGCCAACTTATGGTGGACTCGCAACTCCGCGCCCGTGGCATCGCCGATGCCCGCGTCCTCGATGCCATGCTGCGCGTTCCACGCCACGAATTCGTCCCTCAAGAGCTGCGTGAGCAGGCCTATGAGGATCATCCTTTGCCCATCGGCGATGATCAGACTATCTCCCAGCCCTACGTGGTCGCGGTCATGCTGGAGTCGCTTCGACTCTCCCCGACCGACACCGTTCTCGAAATCGGCACCGGCTCCGGGTACGTTACCGCCCTCCTGGCAGAACTGGCCGCACAAGTCTTCTCCATCGAACGGCACGCCGCCCTCGCCTCCAAAGCGCGCACCGTCCTTCCCAAGTTCAGTTCTGCTAATGTCCATGTCTTGACCGGCAACGGCACACTCGGTCTTCCCGCCCACGCTCCGTTCGACGCAATTCTGGTCTCCGCTGCCGCTCTCGAAGTCCCACCTGCTCTGCTCGCTCAACTGCGCGAAGGTGGACGCATGATTATTCCCGTCGGCTCCTCTGATTCTCAGCAACTGCAATTCATTCGCATGCACAACGGCCAGCCCGTGATCTCGCTCCGCGACCCAGTCCGCTTCGTCCCCCTGATCGTAGGTCATGATTGAAGTTTCCTCCCAGATTCTCTTCAGCGTGCCCCGTTGTACACTGCATACTCGATGAGCGCGATCGGATTTTTACACGAGAAGCTGGTTTTCAACCGAAGGGTGAAAACCCTTGCGGAATGGTTTGCCAAGCTGGTGCCGTCCGGCGCCCGCGTGCTCGACGTCGGTTGCGGCGATGGTCTGATCTCCGCCGTGTTGCAATCCCGGCGCCCGGATCTCACTGTTACCGGCGTCGATGTGCTGCCGCGCGCACACACTCACATCCCGGTTGAGATATTCGATGGATCAGGTATCCCCTTCGCGGATGAGTCCTTCGATGTGGTGCTTTTCTCCGATGTTTTGCATCACACTCCCGATCCCACGACTCTGTTACATGAGGCGCGACGCGTCGCGACGCACAGCGTGCTTATCAAGGATCACAATCGCCACGGAGTGGCGGCCGGTGCGCGGCTGCGCTTTATGGACTGGGTTGGCAACGCACGATTTGGCGTCGCGCTCCCCTACAACTACTGGACTAAGAGCCAGTGGCGCGACGCCTGGCAGGAAATCGGCCTTCACGCCGATCAGATCATCACCGATCTCGGTCTCTATCCGTGGCCGGCCAATTGGATCCTCGGAGCAAAACTCCACTTTGTAGCTCGCTTAACGAAATGCGCCCCAGTTGGCAAATGAATCCGATTGCAGAATGTCATCGACAGCCTTGCGCGCGCCCTTCCAGTATCCCTAGTCGTCAACTGAACAACTCTGGCCCCCGGCCCCTTGATCCCGAAACAGTTCCCGCACTTCTGCCCACTGCCACAGGCAACTTCCAGTGAAGAGTTTGGCGATTTTGTAAGTCCGGTTTGCGGTTGGAGCGGGCTGCCCCACGGGCGCATCGGCATTTCAACCGAGATCGTCGGGGGAGATGGTTTGCGACGACCTACTTCACCTCTTCATGCAGCCCAAGGAGGCGTGCCTCGCTGCACATCGTATGTCCGGAAAAGCGCCGATATAACTTTGCAGACTCAGCCCGGGAGATCAGATGCCAGCTCTCCGCGGCCGCTCGTATCAGGGTAGCGGCAACCCGTTCAGGATCGCGCACCCGGTAAAGCATTTCCCTTAGCTTTAGCGGATGTTTCGTCTGCTTCGAGCCTGCCAGCGCCTGGTTGCTTTTCCGCCAACTGATCAGATTCCATCGAAGGGAAGATGCTGTCATTCCTAGCGAGCGTGTTTGCGCACGAAGGCTTAACCTCTCCCCTTATTTCCGCCGCATTCCGAGAACACTGAGGAAGAAGCTGGTAAAAATAGTTTGCGCACCCAACGTCAAACACAGCGCGGCCGGAATCACAATCCTCATCGTCCGGGAATAATTCAGCATGCCAAAGTGCTGTGCTCCCCAGCTACTAATCGCGTACAACGATGCGCCAAATCCCACGATCGTCAGTCCTGTCCCTACTGCCAAGCCGACCTCGAGCGTGACGTAACGGAAAAGTCTATCCAATGCCGCATCGGGGGGAAGCAGTCCCTCCGAAATCGCAAATATCTTCGTAAAACATGCGAATGCAATCGCCTGAAATCCCAGCAAAACGAAGACCGCGGCGTACACCAGCGTGTGAACGTCGAAGGTGACGCGGCCGACCGTCCTTGCGCTGGGCAACAACCACAGCCCCAGCGCCGTTCCCACCAGCATCAGCGCGATTCCGGGATATAGAAATAGCCAGCGCGGGCTGTATAGCAGGAAAAAACGCAGGGTGCGCCAGCCGTCCCGCCACGTCCGCAGGTGAGGCGGACGGTTACGACCATCGGGCGAAAGCGTTGTGGGCACCTCAACGATCCGCAATTGCAGCAGAGTGGCCTTGACCACCATTTCAGTTGCAAACTCCATGCCCGTCGTTCGCAATGCCATCTGCCGGTAAGCGTCTTTGCGAAAACCGCGCAGACCGCAATAGAAATCTCCTACCGAACTTCGGAAGAAAATCCGCCCCAGGCCCGTTAGAGCCGGATTGCCAAAATAACGATGCAGCGCAGGCATCGCATCCTTCTGAATCCCGCCACGGAAGCGGTTGCCCATCACCACGTCGGCTCCATTCCGCAACTGTTCGACGAAGCGGGGGACGTGGCCAAAATCGTAACTGTCGTCTGCATCTCCCATAACAACGTACTCGCCGCGCGCAACCTCAATCCCACCCATCAACGCATTGCCGTATCCCTTGGCCCGCACGTTTACAACCCTCGCGCCCAGCCGTTCCGCAATCTCCACCGAACTGTCAGTGCTTCCGTTGTCCGCAATCACAACTTCGCCCGCAATATTCGCTTCGCGTAACGCCCGCTGTGCCTTGAGGATGCATATCTCTAGTGTCTCGGCCTCGTTCAAGCAAGGCATCACCACCGACACTTCTATCGTCTTCACTTCTTCCACCGGCAACTCGGCGGCCGGAGAATCCGCTTCCGCTCTGAGAGCTCCTGCCACCATGAACCTTTTCTGCGGGACATGCGCCCGCCGGCTTTCTGGTACCGGAATAATAACAGGGACACGATCGTTGGCCCGCACTACGCGGTCAAGAAATGAACGTAATCACTCGGGCTGGGAATCTGCTTCCAAGCCGGATCGAAGCCGGTCTCAGGTGCACTCCAGACCACCACCATCTTCGCTCTACTGCGACGCAAGGGATTCGTGGGCTACACCTCTCGGTTCCCATGATGCGCTTCGGAACTGGCGGCTTCCCGGCGTCGGGAGAATAAATCTCCGACACAACCTTGAACCACCCCAGCCGCGCCCACACGTCGGTCGTCGGTCCTTCCATCGTCGATCACTACTATTTGGTCACCCGCGTGCGGTCCCATGCTCTGTTCCTGCGCGGCGGGAAAGCCGTCGACGGGCATGGTTGCGTAAACCGTTTGCGCGAGATGGGCCCAGCCTTCCGCCATCCGCGAAGGTTAAGCGTCCCTTTGTCCATTCATAGCGCAGTGATAGGAGGCGAGCTTACAGCCACGGATAGCAACGCAGATAGCAAGAGGCACGGACCCTTCCTCCATTTTCATTTTTCGGAGTGCCGCTTAGTAGCTCACAAAACACGGCGGCCGGACCGAGAGCCGGCGCAACCTGTCGATCTCCTACTATCGTCCATTCTGGGTTCTGAGAACTGAACCGTCTCCCTTGCCTTACAATCTTTCTGTGCCCATCCTGCGCAACCTGCGCGTTACGCTCGAAATGATCAAGTGGGAGCACTCCATCTTCGCTCTCCCTTTCGCTTTCTGCGGAGCCATGCTCGCCGCTTCCGGCCTTCCCAGTGCGCATCAACTTATATGGATCGTCATCGCGATGCTCGCCGCCCGCTCCGCGGCCATGGCTTTCAACCGCCTCGCCGACGCTGCCATCGATGCCGCCAATCCCCGTACCCGTACCCGCGCTATTCCCGCTGGAGATCTCTCGTCCACGTTCGTTGGCACCTTCGTCATCGTCTCCTGCGCCATCTTTATTCTGGCCGCCTCGCAACTGAATCGCCTTACCCTCTGGCTTTCGCCCATCGCACTCGCCGTGCTGCTGCTCTACTCCTACACCAAGCGCTTCACGCGTTTGTCCCATCTCGTTCTTGGCTTCGCTCTTGGCATCGCCCCAGCCGCCGCATGGATCGCAGTTCGCGGTTCACTCGACCCGCGCATCCTGCTACTCACCGCGGCTGTTACTTTCTGGGTCGCCGGCTTCGACATCCTCTACGCGTGCCAGGATTTCGAGTTCGACCGCAACGCCGAACTGCACTCCATCCCCCGCCACGTCGGAATCCCTGGCGCTCTGTGGATCTCGCGAGCTTTTCATCTCGTCATGCTGATCCTTCTCGCCGCGCTTCTTCCCGCGTTCGCCCTCGGCAAACTGGCGCTCGCCGGCGTCATCGCAGTCATGCTGCTCCTGCTCTACGAACACTCCCTCGTCAAGCCCGATGATCTAAGCAAACTCAACGCTGCCTTCTTTACCATGAACGGCGTCATCTCCGTAGTCTTCGCCCTCTTGGTGGCCGCCGACATACTTCTCCGGAAGTGAAACCACCTTACCCGTACCAATAAAACAGGCGCCCTCACCCCCTGCGGTGAGAACGCCCATTTCCCCATTCCCTCAACGCATTCGAGGGCGTGAAGATAATCGGTCAGAATTCTATCTTTTCGTGACCGATCTTCCTCATTCTGCTCCACTTCCAGCCCTCAGTTTGTCATCTGCATGTATGCAATTTGTAAAATCGGCAACTGGAGTAGCCGCGATGCTCCAGCTCGATGCTGTTAGCATAAGAATTTTCCGCTCAGACCGTGCGCTTATTTCTCAATTTCGCGGTTCTTTTCCTCGCCCTCCCTCTCCTTGCGCAAAGCAATGCGGGAGAACTCCACCTCAAAATCATCGGCCCGGACGGCAAGCCAATCAAAGCTTCCATCGATCTCGCTAGCGACGCCATCCAGTTCCAGCGCTCCTTCTCCGCCGACGACTCCGGCGTCTTCGTCGTCCGCAATCTTCCTTTCGGACGTTATAAACTTACAGTCGAGGAACCGGACTTCGCGCCTTACACCGGCCTCATCGCGATCCACTCCGCGTTCCCCACCCAATACATCGTCACACTCAGCATCGCCGCCATCAGCACCGCCGTAAACGTCACCACAGACTCAACTCTTCTCGATCCCGAACGTACCACCACCATCAACCACATCGACTCCAAAGCTATAGCCGAGCGGCCTGCATCTTTCCCCGGCCGCTCTCTTCCTGATCTCATCAACTCCCAGCCCGGCTGGCTCTACGAAGGCAGCGCCGTTCTCCATCCGCGCGGCTCCGAGTATCAAACCCAATTCGTGGTTGACGGCATTCCGCTCACCGACAATCGTTCACCCGGTTCCGGCCCCGAAATCGAAGCGGATGATGTCGACTCGCTTACCATCTACACCGCCGGCATTCCCGCCGAATACGGCCGAAAGATGGGCGGAGTCGTGGAAGTCAACACTCTTCACGACGCGCAGCCTGGTCTCCACGGCCAAGCCGTTTTATCCGGCGGAAGCTTCGACACGGCCGGTGCTTTCGCCAGCGCTCAGGATTCCTGGGGACATAACACCCTCGGCGCCAGCGCCTCCGGCAACATGACCGCGCGCTATCTGAATCCCGTCGTGCCAGAGAACTACACCAACCGCGGCACCACGGGAGACTTCTCTTTAAGCTATGAGCGTGACCTGACTCCGAGAGATCGTCTCACACTCATCGTCCGCCATGAACTTTCGCGCTACGAAATCCCCAACGAGCAACCGCAGCAGTTTCCCGATCTTCGTACTCCTTCCACCAGTAGTGCCCAGCTTGATACCGCCGGGAACTTCGAAACCATGGGCATCGTCTCCTACCAGCACATCTTTTCATCGAACTTCCTGACTAATGTTCGCGGCATGGTGCGGGATAATTCCAGCAACCTCAATTCCAACAACGGTTCCTGGCCTATCGCAGCGTTCCTGGGCAACGAATTCAAAGAGGGATACTTCAATGCCACCGCCTCCCTCCACCAGGGCCGGCACGAATGGAAAGCCGGCCTCGAGTCCGACAATCTTTTTCTTCACGAAAACTTCAGCGACACTATTACCGCGAATCCCAACGATCCACTCTACCCCTTCGACCCCGGCACTCCTCTATCTTTCGCATTCACCGGAAGTCGGCCCGATCTCGAACAGTCGGCCTTTATTCAGGACCTCATCCACCTCGGCAAATGGACCGTCAATGCTGGCCTTCGTTGGGATCACTATCAAACCGTTGTAAATCAGAACGCTGTTAGTCCTCGTTTTTCTGTCGCTCGCTATTTCCCCTCAGGCAATCTGATCGTCCACGCCTCCTATGACCGCGTTTTTCAGACGCCTTCATTCGAAAACATTCTTCTCGCCAGCTCGCCGCAGGCAATTTCGCTCAACCCTGACGTCCTCCGTCTTCCCGTCGAACCTTCGCACGGCAACTATGTCGAGTTCGGAGCCACAAAAAGCTTCCTCGGCCAGTTTCGCCTGGACGCCAATTACTTCCGCCGCTACGTCAACAACTTCGCCGATGACGATCAAATTCTCAACACTGCTGTCAGTTTTCCCATCGCGTTCCGCAAAGCTATAATCTACGGCGCGGAAGGGAAGCTGGAACTCCCGCGCTGGAATCGCTTCTCGGGATTCGTCAGCTATTCCTACGCGGTTGGCAACGTCTGGTTACCCGTGACCGGAGGCCTTTTCGTCGGTAGCGACGCCGTGAATAGCAGCACTCAACTCACCGGGCACTTCCCCGATTCACAGGATCAACGAAATACGATTCGCGCCCGCATTCGCTATCAGCTAATCTCGCGCGTGTGGCTCGCCGCTGGCGCGGAATACGGCAGCGGACTGCCGTTCGCGTTTACTGGAACCTACAATCAGGCGGTCACGGAATACGGGCTGCAAGTAGCCAACCGCATCAACTTCGCAGACGGGCGCATCAAACCTACGCTGTCGGTCGATGTCTCGGCTGGCCTCGAGCTCTACAAGAAGGAAAAGCATTCCCTCCGCTTGCAAGGCGATGTTGCAGACCTGAATAACCGGCTCAACGTCATCGACTTTGGCGGACTTTTTTCCGGCAACGCCATCGGCCCGCCCAGAAGCTATTCCGTCCGCCTCGCCGCCACCTTCTAACCGTCCGGGGACGATGTTGCGCGCGGTTCACAGGGGCAAACGCGGCTGGCCCGCGCGCCCGAGGGACCAGCTTTAGCCCGCCCGCTTAAAGTACTGCACAGCGCGTTCATGTTTCTCCGCCGCCGCCCGGGAAGCAAACGTACCCAAATTCTTTCGCTTCCCCGTCTTCGCATCCTTCTTGCGCGAATACAAGCGATACTCTCCGGATTGTAATTTTCGAATCATGCAGAAGGGATGCACTTCTTTGAGCCGCGGTTGGGAGGAAAACAGGAAACTCTAACTCCCCGTGACCATCTCTTTGGGAGCGCCACCATCCACGTCGGCCTGATTGAAAACGACGTTGGCTCCCATGTGTGCCGGCCGGGCGGCCAGCATTTGCTCCTTGCGGTACACCAGGTTGCTGGCGTTGAAGGTCGCCAGTTCAAATCCGTGCCCGTGCGTAATTGCGTCAGTAGGACAAGCCTCCACGCAATACCCGCAAAAAATACACCGGTTGTAATCGATGTTGTAGACCTTCGCGTAGCGCTCTGCGCCGCTTACGCGCAGTTCGGCGGTATTGTCGGCGGCTTCAATATAAATGCAGTTCGAGGGGCAGTTGGCGGCGCAGAGAAAGCAGGCTACACATTTTTCCAGCCCGTTTTCATCGCGCTGTAGAACGTGAGCACCGCGGAAGCGGGCTTCAACGCGTGCGCCGCGGAGGGGACCTTTGCCGTCAGGATAATTTTCTACAGTCGTGGGCTGGAACATCTCCATGAAGGTGATGCTCATCCCCTTGGCGATGGCGGCGATATTTTTCAGGACCGACATACTTTCCCAGTATACCGAAAGCCGAGGTAGGTTCGGGTTAGGTTTCGTTCAGTCCTGCGAATCGCAGCCTTGTCCAATCCTGTTTCCGGGCGGTCGACGTCATCGCCAATTCCCCAGCTGCTTCCAGGCTTGAACGAGAGCCGGTATCTGCTTCGGGCTGGAAAGGCGGTGATAAATCAGACGGCAATTACGCCTGACGGCAAGAAATCTCGAACCGATGCTCAGGTGTGCGCGATTGTGGCGGAGCCCCTGAGATCATCTTCGCCCAACATTTTCGCCTTCTTGCGATCGGGCGGCGAGCCATGATACCGATCGTTGCAGATTCGCCGTATGTTCCCATCAGCTTCCTCACTGATCCTGGGCACAGCTCGTCCGGGTCATCAACGGCGGCGGAGGTAAATACGGCAACCCTTAGGTCTAGGGAGCCGGAGTCATCCCTGCGTGCCGGTTGAATCCGCAGTTGTGTCCTCGCCTGGGCATTTGTGCCCGGCAAACTGGAGGCGGAGACTCTCTTGTGCCTCCGTGAGGCGCTTCAGTGCGGGCAGCGATACCTTGAACTCCCGGTTGCACAAGGTGCACACGGCTACGGCAGGGATGGTTCCGAGCCACTTCAGAACGCGAAGGTTACGTTTCGGCATGACGCGGTTCGATGTGCCGCAGAGCTAGCGCATGGTCTCTTCAATTTCAGAGATCCAGTCAGGACGCTTTAACACTTCGCGGGGCTTGGGACCGTCCGCCGCGCCCACGATGCCGTCCTGTTCCATCAGATCGATCAGATGTGCGGCGCGCCCGTAACCGACGCGCAGCCGCCGTTGCAGCAGGGAAGTGGAGGCCTTGCCGAACTCCACCACCAGTTTCACCGCATCCTGATACAGAGGATCGTCCTCGCCGCCGCCTGATCCCTCAACTCCATCGGCGCTGCTCCCCACTTCGCGCTCGTCTTTCGGCGCTTCGAGGAATTGTTGCTGGTACTCTGCCGAACCTTGCTGCTTCCAGAATTCAACTACGGCTGCGATTTCTTTTTCCGTGACCAGTGGTGCATGCAAACGATGGACGCGTGCCGATCCTGAAGGCAGGTACAGCATGTCGCCCTTGCCCAGCAGCGCTTCCGCCCCGTTGGCATCAAGAATGGTTCGTGAATCCACTTTGGTCGCCACGCGGAAAGAAATTCGCGCGGGAAAGTTCGCCTTGATCAATCCAGTAATCACGTCGACCGACGGACGCTGCGTTGCCAGCACCAGGTGAATGCCCACGGCGCGCGCCATCTGCGCCAAGCGGGTGATCGACTCCTCCACGTTGCTCGAATCCAGCATCATCAAATCGGCCAATTCGTCGATGATGATCACGATGTAAGGAATCGGCTTGTCGTCGGAGTCTTCCTCAAACAAGCTCGGTGTGCCACTGTCGAACAGCCGATTGTATTGGTCGATATTGCGAACGCCCTTCGCGGCCAGCAGCTTCAACCGCCGTTCCATCTCGCGCACGGCATTGCGCAGAGCGTTGGCCGCGAGCTTTGGTTCGGTGATGATCGGTGTATACAAATGAGGAACGCCTTCGTAGTTCCCCAGTTCCAGCCGCTTCGGATCCACCAGGATTAAGCGCACTTGGTCGGGCGTCGCCTTGTACAAAATCGACATGATGAAGGCGTTGATGGCCACGCTCTTGCCGGCGCCGGTTGAACCGGCAATCAACAAGTGCGGCATTCCCGCGAGGTCGGCGACAACGATGCGGCCGTTGATATCCTTGCCCAGGGCCATTGTCAGCTTTGATTTCTGGCCCATGAATTCCTGCGACTCGATGTTCTCGCGCAGCCAGATAATCTCCCGCTCGCGATTGGGCACCTGGATCCCAACCGTCGATTTCCCGGCCATGCGCTCGATCAGGATGCTTTCTGCTTTCAACGCCAGGCAAAGATCGTCGGTAAGGTTAGTGATACGACTGTACTTGATTCCGGCATCAGGCTTGAACTCGAAGGTCGTGACCACGGGGCCGGGATTAATCTGCGTGATCTGCCCGTGCACTTCGAACTCAGCGTACTTTTCTGTGAGTACCTGGGCCAGCAGTTTGAGTTCGTCGGCATCCACCGAATGTTGCTCATCCGGACGCTGCAGCAGACTGCTCGAGGGCAATTTGTATCCCCCCGCTGCAATCCGCGGCATGGTTGTCTTTGCTTTGTGATCGCTGTCGGCTCGCTGCGTGACTTGTGGATCAAGCGTTTCAACTGCGGCCAGGGACTCGGGCAAAATACCGCCCGCTGTAACTGCCGCGCCCGTCGCCACTTCGGCAGGTTCGGGATCAAGCATGCGTTCAATGCCGGTGCGGCGGGGCTCGGGTGCAACTCTCGCCTGCACGGTCGGCTCGCCGGCAGTGGCCTGCCGCGACGGGATTAACTGTGTTTTCACCTGCGGTTTCGAGACTCGACGCTTGTCCAGCTCTTTCTGCTGCTGGCGCTTGGCGCGATCTTCCTGCCAATCCTGATAGCGGTTCCAAAGCGCTGTCACAAACGCGAAGCGAGTTGGCAGCCAGAGTTGGATCGAGGAAAAGGAGAAAGCCGTCGAGAGATAAAGCGCGACCGCGAGTACGCTGGCACAAACGATATACGCGCCCGCAACGTTCAAATAATGGAGGAGCACATCCCCTACGACTCTTCCCAGCAAACCCTCAATCGGTACTACGTGCATCCAGCGAAAATTGCCTGGAAGCAACGCCAGCAGCGCCGGAACGAATACGGCTAGCCAAGTTGCTCCTAAGGTCTTTGCTATCGGTGATTGAATTTTCCGGGAAGCAAACCAGCGGATGCCGAACATGAAGGGAAAGATAGGCAGCAGAAATGCTCCGATGCCGAAGAACTGCAGCGTGATGTCGGAGATGAGTGCCCCGACCACACCGATCCAGTTGCGGGCAGCGTGGTTTCCGGTCAGTACGGAAGCGCTGTTTAGCGAAGGATCGAGCGGCGAATATGAAGCGAGCGCGAGAAAAAGGAGGAGCGCAGAGACGCACAACAGAAAACCGATCAGCTCATTCAGCCGCCGGTTACCCGTGGGGACAAAGATGCTTGCCAGAAAACGCATGTGAGCCGTTTAACACCGGGCGCAAAAAGGTCCCCGTGCCGCAAATCGGCCAGAGCCTCACTATTATGCCAAGAAGCGGCGACGGCGGCAATCCCGGAATTCATCGGGAGTGTACAGTTGGCTTCCTGCGGGCACGGAAAGGGCTCGCAATCTCGAACTGCTCCATAAGGCTGCGGATGAACTGAAGAAGTGGGGGACGTCCTCCGCTATCAGCAGACATAGGCGGAACCTGGCGGGGAGCCGATGACACGGGGCGAAATCTATCGTGTTCATCATTCCAGCGCGATCCCAAACTCTATCGCTGCTTCGTGGTCGTGAGCCGCCACGCCCTGATCGATTCCAGATTCCCCACTGTCGTCTGCGCACCCATCCGCACTCGCGGCCACGGATTCTCTATTCCGGTCTCGGTCGGCATCGACGAAGGCTTGAAACACGAAAGCTGGATACTCTGCGATCAGCGCTCAGTCTCCGCAAAATGCAGATGAAAGGCGCGGGTGGCTAGGTTGACCGCGGAGCTCACGGTAATTACCACGCCACCATGCCGAGCAGTCAACTGAGCGGCGCCGCGAGCGCCGGAAGGAGCGGGATATCTTAAGGTTAAGCGCAGGCAGGCGGCAGGAGAGAGGAGAACGTTTAAGTCTCGTTCAAAGTCGAGCGGGGCACTGCCTCAGGTGTTCCCGCGCCCGGTTTGTCTCCGGAGGAGGTGTCGAATCAAAATCGTGATCCGTTGCCGGCCGTGCGAAAAATACTTGTGAAAGTCGGGTCATCGATCAGTCCCGTTTGCCCAGCAGACCCCGAGAGCTTATCCCGCCAATCTCGAAGCGAACGCCAGCACCAGCCCTCCGACGATAATGCGGTAGACGGCAAACGGCGCGAACCCGCGCTTGCGTACGTAACCCATGAACCATGCCACGGAAGCGTAGGCGACGATGAACGAAACCACAAAACCAATAGCCAGCACAATCCAGCCGTGAGCATCGATCTGCGAAACGCCAATCGGATTCGCCCCTTTGCCGCGCAACGATTTCAGCAAGTCATAGCCAGTCGCAACCACCATCGTCGGAATGGAAAGGAAGAACGAGAACTCCAGCGCCGACGCCCGCGACATTCCGGCAATCTGGCCAGCCGCAATGGTTGACATCGATCGCGACGTCCCCGGAAAAACCGCAGACAGGATCTGGCACGCCCCTATCCACACGGCTTGAGCTAGTGACATGCTTTCCATCTTCCATGTATGGATGCGGCCACCGCCTGCTGAAGGCCCTGCCGCCTCCGAACTGGAATTCATGGCGTCTACAATCCACATCACAATCCCGCCGACCAGCAGGGCAGTTCCCATGATGGTCAGGCTTTCCAGATGCTTGCCGATCACTTTGGTCAGCAGGAATGCAGGAATGGCGGTGACGACGAAAGCTACTATGGTAAGGCCAAGGGGGTGGGTGAACGGTGTCCGGTCCCCGCGCTCGCCGCGGGGGAAAGTCGATAGCAGCCTGGCGATGCGCTCTCGGAAGTAAACGGGCAAACACAGAATCGCGCCCAGCTGGATCACGATCGTATACATCTTCCAGTAGCCGTCCGAGAGGCTGATATGGAGCAGAGCTTCACAAATGCGCAGGTGCGCGGTGGAGCTAACCGGCAGAAACTCGGTCAAGCCTTCCACGATCCCTAATATGAGTGACAGCAGGTAGTCGTTCAATCATCCTCCCGGAAGTAAGGGAACAGTATCTCAGAAAAACTTTACGCGGTCGTTACTGAGAAGAGGCCGGCTTTGCTCGGCTGGCGAGAGCACAAGGTGAATCGCAGAGTTCGCTGAAAAATAGTGGGCAAAACCAGTTCGGAGAGATCGCTGGGGATCAGTCGCTGGCATTGCCGTAGGTAGCGATGCCTTGTTGAATGTAGAAGCTCAGGCGCTGTGCGCGGTAGGCCCAATCGCTTTGTCCATATTGGCTGACGACTTTCTGCGCCAGCGACAGGGCCCGGTCTTTCGCTTCAGCGGATTTTTTTTGATTCGGCTCGATCTTGTAAATCTCGATCAAGGCTGCGCGGCGCCAGGCCGCGTTGTACAAGGCTTCCGCGGCCGCCGGGGATTGCGGATGGTCTTTGACATAATTCTCGTAGATCTCGGCTTCTTTTTCGGGACACTTCGACAAGCCTTCCCAGTCGCCACAGAGTTTGTTTTCGAGCAGACGGAAGGCAGCGAGGTCAGCCCACTTCGTGCCGGGATATTTCTTGATCGCCAGCTTCATCCATTCTTCTTTCATCTGGCCGCGCATATAAGCATCGCGTTCGCGCGCGGAAGGCCGAGTCATCACATCGGAGCGCTCGATCTGCCAGCGGATATCGGCTGCGCGATAGAGTGCTTCGGCCGCGAGCGGCGAGGCGGGCATCAGATCATAAACGCGATAGTACAGCCGCATGGCATCTTGCGCGGCATCGCGACGGCCACGCCGGCGGCTGGCTTGATCTTCGGAGTCGGCGGCTTCGCCGAAGATGATCCTGTCGCCATCCTGAGTTGTGCTGCGAACCAGTGAGCGATCGGGAACCCAGCCGGTGATGGCTTTGCCTTCGGCCTCATCTTCGGTAGCCCCTTCCTCGTTGCTGGGCGCGCGCAGAATCGCTTCTACCTGAACCCAATCGCGGCTGGTTGCGATGATGATGAGTTCGTTCCCGCGCTTGACGTCGCCCACTCGGGCCGCGTCCCCGCTAGGCGCGACGCGAATCGTTTCTTCATGAACGATCGTGCCCCGGACCGCGTCGGCGCGGGCCGAGGCAGTGAAGGCGAAAATGGCAAGGAGAGTAGTGCCGGCAGCAATAAGGGAGAGCCGCTGTTTCATAAGATCTTGGATGCTAGCAATCTGGCCAGGCTGAGGTTTCCTGTGAAGGATGGTCAAGCAGAATTGGACGGTTTGTCAATGTCTGGCGCAAAACAAAACGCCCCAGACTCGGTTGAGTCGTGGGACGTATGTTGATCAGCCCTCCCCCAAGTGCTGCTCAATTAGGAGCATAGGGCAAGGGCGAGACTTGGTAAATGGCACCCAAGTGCTATAAGACCCCACTAGAGTGTGATAAACCCGTCGAAATCTGGCGGGTTCGGTCGTCGCCTACTGCACAGCCTGGCTGACGGTTCTCGAACTCTTGGCTGGCTTTGCATCGCCTTATAGGTTGCCGGGATCGTGAGCGTCCCGGCAGCTTGGCGGTAGATACCATCGCGGTACCGCCGCTCAGGGGTTGCCGTCCCAAGCGTAGTGGTCCCTGCCGGAACGTTACCCTGCCTGTCGGTCCTCCGGGTGCACTCGATACAAACTTGGCGACGAATTTGACGGTCTGCCCGAGAGGCAGAAGGATGGGGACTGGAAGTGACCATAGTCATGGAGGCACGATTTGCTGCACCGGGCCGGAACTGACGCCAGCAAAATTCAGGTGCCTGCGGAGCGGCTGAATAGCCGCGTCAGGCGGTTGCGAGATCAGGCTTGGCAGTGCCTTCGAAGTGCGCTTCGATTTCTTCCAGAGTCTTGCCTTTTGTTTCGGGAAGAAAGAAAGCGGCTGTGACGAAGTAGATTACCGTGCAGGCGGCGAAGCGCCAAAACAT
>Ga0210393_10001146_pt1 | contig 22732 bp, 22 predicted proteins | sample IncBWC27OmetaG_FD_160068 | JGI IMG/M metagenome (GOLD analysis project Ga0210393, IMG submission 160068) | Forest soil microbial communities from Barre Woods Harvard Forest LTER site, Petersham, Massachusetts, United States - Inc-BW-C-27-O ... | reverse complement strand
ATAAAGATCCCCGCGGGATGCACGTGGTTCTGGCTCCAGTACTCTGACAGCAGAGCCTTCATGGAAGCTTCGTCTTTCACGGCCAGCACCGTGACCATCACGCTCGCGTGCTCTTTGGCAACCTGCAGCGATTGGCGAAGGACCGCGCGCATCTGTTCCAAACGGATGGCGGCCTTGCGCGCCTGCTTTTCACCTGCGTTGCTCACCACGATAAAATTCGGGCTGCGCAATTCGATCCACGTTTCGTGTCTCGCGCCGGGAAGGGGAACCGCCAATAGAATCGCGAGGCTGAGAATGGCAAGTACAATCGCGGCAAATGGCCAGCGCATGGGTAACACCTTCTGTACTATAGCGCACCGCGCGCGTCAATAAATCTGCCGCACGCGGGTGTGCGACATAAGAGTGAGAGGTTGAGGAATTTTGTTCTCTGAGCCTCCGTGCCTAGCGTAGTATTACGCTAGGCAGTACACTGGAGGCTATATGGCACCTTCGTTGGCCGATTTAGAGCAACAGCGGTCCGCATTGCAAAACCAACTGAGCGATCTCGGCGACTTTCGCTCCGGTTCGATCACCGGTACGGGTGGGTGCTGTGGCAACCCACGCTGTCATTGCCACCAAGCCAACGACCCCGGCCACGGTCCCTACTACCGATTAACCCGCAAGTTGGAGGGCAAGACGGTGACAGAGACTTTTTCGACCGATGCTGCTTTGCGCAAGGCACAGCGCGAGGTCGAGGAATACCATCGCTTTCGGCGACTGGGCCAGGAGTTGCTGGAAGTGAACGAACAGATCTGCCGCTTGCGGCCGATTCTGGAGGAAGAGTCCACCGCAGAGAAAAAAAAACGGCGGAAGCGATCCGCCAAGAGATCACGCGCGAAGTAGAGCACCTCTTACAGGTCATTTTCCAGGGCCAGCGCCAGACCGGGCGCCTCGATCTGGAAGCGACCGAGATGGCCCTGCGCTCGACTCTACACCGGGCGGGTGCGGCCGCATTGAGCCAACTGCTCCAATTCCCAGCCCCGAGCGAGAAAAGGCGCAGGCTGGCTTGCCCTTGCGGCCAACAAGCCCACTACCGCGAGCAGCGCAGCAAGCCCGTGCTGACCGCCGTGGGCCCGGTGGAAATTTTACGTCCCTACTATTTATGCGCACACTGCGGCATCGGCCAATTTCCGGTGGATGTCGAACTGGATATCGAGGACACGGAAATCTCTCCCGGCGTACGCCGCATGCAGGCGCTGGTGGGCCAGGAGGCACCCTTCGATCACGGTCGCCAACAGATGAAAGTTCTGGCCGGCTTGGAAGTGACCACCAAATCCGTAGAGCGTACGGCGGAGGCCATCGGAGCCGATATCGCTCAGCGCGAACAAGCCGAGATTCAGAAAGCTCTCCAGTTGGAACTGCCGGTCGTTGCCGGCGACACGATTCCCGTCCTATACGTGCAGATGGATGGAACGGGAGTTCCGGTGGTGAAGAAAGAGACGGTCGGTCGGCAGGGCAAGATGGAAGGCCAACCGCCCCATACGCGGGAAGTCAAACTGGGATGTGTCTTCACCCAGACGGGCTGGGATCAGGAAGGCTATCCCATTCGCGATCCCGATTCCACCACCTATACCGGAGCCATCGAGAGTGCAGAACAGTTTGGCCGGCGAATCTATGCGCAGGCCTGCGGAAGAGGCTTTAGCCGGGCACTCAAGAAGGTCGTGATCGGCGACGGCGCGGAATGGATTTGGCATCTGGTGGCCCTGCATTTTCCCGAGGCCATTCAGATTGTCGATCTCTACCACGCCCGCCAGCATCTTTGGGAGGTGGCGCGCAAGCTGTACGCGGATGACGCAGGGAAACAAAAAGCCTGGATGAAGATGCACCAGAAGCGCCTGCTGGATCGGGGGAAAATCGAAAAGCTGGTTGCTGCACTCCGCTCGATCGAATCCGATAACCCCGAAGTAAGGGAGAAGATGCGTATCGAGGCAGACTATTTTGAACGGAATACAGGGCGCATGCGATATCCCAAGTTTCGCGGGCAACACCTATTTGTTGGTTCGGGCGTCATTGAAGCTGGATGCAAGACGGTGGTTGCCTTCCGTCTCAAGCGGTCAGGAATGTTCTGGACCGTTCGAGGAGCCAACGCGATCCTGGCTCTCCGCTGCTGCCATCTGAATGGCGATTTTGAAAACTACTGGGAGCAACGCAGGGCGGCTTAACTTCCACTTCTATGTCGCGCACCCGCCGCACGCAGTTGCGGCAACGTTTCTCGTCTTGTCACTCTCGCGCGCAGCGCATAAACTCTTCGGTCCATGTTCAGCAAACACTTCCGCGCCGATCTGGCGCTGGGATTCACGGCGCTCATCTGGGGCGCGACGTTCGTCGTGGTGAAGGACGCGCTCGCCGACGTTTCCGTCTTCGTGTACATCGCTGTGCGTTTCGCGCTGGCGGCCGTAGTGATGGCGATTTTCTTCCGCCGCGCGCTGCGCGGACTGACACGGAGCTCCATCTGGGCCGGCGCGCAAATCGGCTTCTTTATGTTCGCTGGCTACGCGTTTCAGACCACCGGCCTGCAATTCACATCGCCCTCGAAGGCTGCGTTCATCACCGGCTCGAGCGTGGTAATCGTTCCGTTGCTGCTCGCAGTTTTCAGCAAACGTCGCGTGAACGCTTGGATCTGGGCCGGCGCCCTGGCCGCGCTCGCCGGCCTCTATTTTCTCACCGTGCCGCCCGAAGGTTTCGGCGGCCTGAATCGCGGCGATCCGCTGGTGTTCGGCTGCGCGGTGATGTTCGCCGTGCACATGATTTACATCAGCCGCTACATCGCGCATCACTCGGTCGGCGCGCTCGCCGTCGTGCAGGTCGCCACCACCGCGATTCTCGCGACCATCGCGCTGCCGCTGCTCTCCGTCACCAACGTCGAACACCCCCGCTGGGTCTGGAGCGGCACCCTAATCTTCGCCGTGCTAGTCACCGCGTTAGGCTCCACAGCCTTCGGCTTCTCCGCGCAGACTTGGGCGCAGCAATACACTTCGCCGACCCACACCGCCATATTGATCAGCCTCGAACCAGTTTTCGCCGCGCTAACCTCCTGGCTTCTGGCCCGCGAACATCTAGGCGGCCGCATCCTATTGGGCGCTGCGCTAATCTTCGCCGGCATCCTGCTAGCCGAACTAAAAGGCCCCGCCCCGATCGCGCCAGAATCCCCCGAGCCAGTAATCCGCGCCCACGAATAAACCGCTGCGCGCAAAAGCAGTCCCCGCCGCGGAACCATATGGAGTGCGGCGGCTTGCCGCCGCTTTCGCCCGGCTCAAGGTCGGGCAACAAAACAGCCCACGCGAGGCTTGCCTCGCGCGCCAAACACGTCAGCCCATGGCCGTAGCGCAGACAAGCAGCCACAACACAACTCGCCGCAACGCAGGCGTCCACGCACCAAGATTCGCAAATTTAAATAAATGAATTGAACGAAAGGAAGGTCAGTTGTGTCGTGCTGACTGCGGCGACTCGTTGTGATGCTTCACATCCACAGCGTCATACATCTTCGGATGCTTCAAATGTGCAGCTTCAAACGCAGAAATGCGCGGTTCGTGCACCAACGTAAGCCCAATATCATCCAGCCCCTTCAGCAAACAATCCCGCCGGAACGGATCCACCTCAAACGAATAGCGCAGTCCCTCGTCATCCGTTACCACCTGCTTCTCCAGATCCACAGTAACGCGATAACCTTCCTTACGTTCGGTTCGCGCAAAAACCTCATCAATCTGTTCGTTCGATAAAGTCACCGGCAAAATCCCATTCTTGAAGCAGTTGTTGTAAAAAATGTCCGCGTAGCTAGGCGCCAGAATCGCATGAAACCCATAATCCAGAATCGCCCAAGGCGCATGTTCGCGGCTCGAACCACAGCCAAAATTAGCGCGCGCCAGGATCACCGAAGCGCCCTTATAACGCGGCGCATTCAAAACAAATTCCGGGTTCGGCTTCTCCCCCGGCAGATAGCGCCAATCATAAAAAAGCACGCGCCCGTACCCTTGTCGCGTCTGAAACTTCAAAAATTGCTTCGGCACCATCTGATCGGTATCCACATTCACGCGATCCAGCGGCGCCACCAATCCCGTATGCTTGATGAAAGGTTCCATCGTCACTCCGCTCCGTCCACATTGTTCCACTTGCGGATGTCCACGAAGTGGCCTTCAATCGCCGCCGCGGCCGCCATCACCGGACTCACCAGGTGCGTGCGCCCGCCCTTACCTTGCCGTCCCTCGAAATTGCGATTGGAGGTGCTCGCCGAACGCTCACCGCTCAGCAGCACATCGTCATTCATCCCGATGCACATGCTGCAACCTGCATCGCGCCATTCAAAACCCGCCGCGACAAAAACTTTATCCAGCCCCTCGGCTTCCGCTTCCGCCTTCACCACGCGCGAACCCGGCACCACCAGCGCCTGCTTCAACGATTTGGCCACGTGTTTTCCCGCCACCACTTTCGCCGCCGCGCGCAAATCTTCCAGCCGCGAATTCGTGCACGAGCCGATGAACACGCGGTCGAGCGATATATCCTCCATCGCCGTGCCCGGTTTCAAATCCATATATACCAGCGCACGCGTGGCAGCCTCGCGATCCACGGGGTCGCTGAATGAGGCCGGGTCCGGCACGCGATCAGAAACCTGCGTCACCATCCCCGGATTCGTGCCCCACGTAACCATCGGCGCCAAATCGCGCGCTTGGAAGGTCAAGGTGTCGTCGTATTGTGCGTCGGTATCGGTCGGCAACGTCTGCCAGAAATCCACCGCCGCCTGGAATTCCCGCCCGCGCGGAACAAACGGCCGTCCCTCCATATACGTAAATGTCGTCTCGTCCGGCGCCACCATCCCCGCGCGCGCCCCGCCTTCGATGGACATGTTGCACATTGTCATGCGCCCTTCCATCGAAAGTCCGCGCACCGCTTCTCCCGTATATTCGAAAACGTATCCATTGCCGCCGGCGATCCCGATTTTTCCGATCACCGCCAGAATAATGTCCTTGGCCGTCACTCCGCGCGGCAGCTTGCCGCTAATTTCCACCTTCATCGTTTTCGATTTAAATTGCGTCAAGCACTGCGTCGCCAGCACGTGTTCGATTTCGCTCGTGCCGATTCCAAAAGCCAGCGCGCCAAACGCGCCATGCGTCGAAGTGTGGCTGTCGCCGCAAACGATCGTCTGCCCCGGCTGCGTAATCCCCAGCTCCGGCCCGATGATGTGCACGATGCCCTGGTTCTTGCTGTTCATGTCGAATAGGTGCACGCCCGACTCCGCGCAATTGCGCTCCAGCGCTTCGAACTGCCCGCGCGCGTCCGCATCCAGCACCGGCAGCAGGCGATTCTTCGTCGAAACGGAGTGGTCCATCACGGCAAAAGTCAGCTCCGGCCGACGCACTTTGCGCCCCGCAGCCTTCAGTCCGGCAAACGCCTGCGGCGAAGTGCCCTCATGGATCAGATGTCGGTCAATATAAATCAAGGTGGGCTGCCCCGGCTCTTCTCTCACGACGTGGGCATCCCAAATTTTTTCGTACAGCGTGCGTGCAGCCATTCGTTTGGTTTCCTGCCTGGGGAGCTTCGTCCCGGTAATCTGGATGAGAGCCGGCCACAATCAGCCAGCCAATCCCTATTGTAACAATTCCGTCATCTTCCGCCAATCCCTCCTAGCTTCGATCGCGCCAAATTTCCGCTTGTTGCGTTCGTTAGGATGTACTGCGGCTAATTGTGGAGTGGACTGACGAAGCTAGGCGGATTCCAATGCCTTAAACTTGCGCTACACTAGATATGGTGCGCGAGCGCTGATATAAGTGTTTATCTTGCCTCAATAGATAATCTCGCATAATGTCTGCGCACCCGGGGCAAGAGAGGACTCCGAGCGAAGGCCCAAATCGCAAATTCGGATTCAGCCGCTGATCACTGCTTTCATGCTGGACGACTTGGCCCTTGCGCCAGTCGCTGAGTCTGATTCAGCAAACGCCGGTTCGGACGAGCGATGATTCTGTATGACGGGCCTTCGGTCGGATTTCGTCGGATGAATCACGGCCCGGCCGCAAGCAGTGCCAATACCCCATAGGAGAGTGCGACAGAAATGTCTCAGGCGCAAAATGTCAGCATCGCCCGCACAATTGGAATCATGGTCGCGCTGGCGCTGGCAATCCGAATTGCAGTCATTCCCTTTCTGATTGGTGGATTCACGGACCCGGCGCGCGACTACTGGAATTTTGGCTGCGAGGAAGGAAGAATTGCCACCTCCATAGCCTCGGGCGAGGGCTTCAGCTCACCTCTGTTCGGAAAGACGGGTCCAACAGCTTGGAGCGCCCCTGTCTATCCGTCACTGCTTGCTGCCGTGTACCTGGTTTTTGGCATTCACACGCATGCGTCGGCGTGGGTCATATTGATTCTAAATGGTCTTTTTTCCGCGCTGACGTGCATTCCCATTTATTTCATGACGCGCCGAGCTTTTGGGCGCTCGCCTGCCCTTTGGGCCGGATGGATCTGGGCGCTGTTCCCCTATGCCATCTATTTCTCGGTCGGATACATGTGGGGCCATTCTCTGGATGCGCTGATGGTCGCGCTGGTTCTCTGGTGCACGCTCGCGATCGAGGACGAAACGAACACCCTGCGATGGATGGCGTACGGTGTCCTATGGGGCGTGGCGGCGCTCATTATTCCCGTGATCCTTTCGTGTCTGCCGTTCCTCTGGGGATGGCTGATCTGGCGTCGCCGTCGATCCGGCATGGAGTGGGGCCGCCGCCAAGCGGCGGCATCGCTGGCGCTGCTGCTCACCGTTTCGCCGTGGTTCGTCCGGAACTACCGTACGTTCGGTCGCTTCGTTCCTTTTCGCAATCAATTCGGGCTGGTACTGTGGGATGGCAATACGGGAGACACATCCGATCTATATCCCGATTGGACCAACCCGGCGCACAACGATACCGAAATGGAGAAATATCGAACGCTCGGTGAGCTCGCCTTCATGCGAGAGAAGCGCCGTGAGGCGATTGCTTTTATTCGCCATTATCCTGGCCTGTTCCTGTGGCTCACCGCGAAACGTATTATCTTCACCTGGACCGGCTTTTGGTCGCTGCGCCCGGATTACCTGGCGGGCGAACCCTTTGCATTTCCCAACATCGCGTTTTGCTCATCGATCAGTGTGCTTCTGTTGATCGGATTGCGCCGCGCCTATCAAATCGACCGGCAAGCTGTCGTCCCGTTTCTTCTCGTCCTATTCAGCTATCCACTGGTGTACTACATCACCCATCCTGGCATGGACCAGCGACACCCGCTCGATACCGTGTGTGTCGTCTTTCTAGGCATTCTGGGCAGTGCGTTCGCGAAGTCTCGCGTCCGCGAGCCGGTTTTGACCCAACTGGACCCCGAGTCACCGCTCGGCTGACATTCTATTTCAGGGCGCGCCGCACACGCGCAGAGCGCCAGCGAATTGGCGTTGCTGGGAGTTCCTCGAAGCGCAGAGCTATTCAATGCGCCGCACAACCGGCCCACCCTTGCTTCCCGGAGTCCGCGCGCCATGCTCGTGCAAAATCGCCGCGGCGCGATTCGCGGCTTGCTCCGCGGTCGTGCGCACGACCACCACCGCGCCACCCTGTTTAATATGACTCGCGTAATATTCCTGCTCGCCGATGTAATCGGGCATCGCGCCCGATTCGTCGCGCACTTCGCGTTTTTTGGGCGCGCCTCCTGCGCCAAATAAGCGCGCAATCCAGCTGTGCTGCGGCTCGCCGGAATTTGTCGAGGGCTCGCCGGGAGTGTTTGCGGTGCGCGCATCCTCGTCAATATCGCTGATCACTTCCACTTGTCCGCCCGTGATGCCCGCGAGCTCCAGATCCTGCACGGCGGCCTCCGCCTCCCCGTAGCTCTCAAGCATTCCGAAAATCACATATCTCATGATGTGCGCCTCCCCAAAAAATCTGCACGGCTCATAACCTGTGTTCCCGGCACAAGCGAACTGCGGCAATCGCCGCCACGCGCTATTTGTCCTTCACGGCCAGCGCTTTCGAGAACAGCCACGGAAATAATTTCGGATCGTCGTAGGCTTTGTCCCAGGCAGCATGCCTGACGCCGGGAAATTCCGTGTAGTGAACATCGGCGCCAATCTCTTTCATCGCTGCATACATCCGCTGCGATTCCGTCACCGGTACGATGTCGTCGTCCGCGCCGTGAAAAATCCAGACTGGAGTATTGCCCACCTTCGCGGCCGCGTCAGCGTAGCTCTTGGGGTCGTCCGCCGGTGTCCATTTCGCAAGCGCGGGATTCGCTTTCAACGCGGCTGCTGGTGGACGGATGCCCCCGCAAATTACGATCAGCGCCGCGAACCTCCCCGGATATTTGCCCGCCAGGTACCACGTGCCGAAGCCTCCCATGGAAAGCCCAGTCAAGTAAGTGCGACGGACGTCGCCGTGGAATTCCTTGATCGCAGCGTCCAGCGCAGCGATCGCCAAATCGTCCATTGGCGGCTGTTCCCACCAAAAAGTCGGGCGGCACTGCGGCATCACGACGATCGCCGGAATAACGCTGCGGTTGCTGCGAATCGCCGTGCCGATCCCTACGTCCGTTTCTTGCAGGCCGTCTTCGCCGCGTTCGCCCGTCCCATGCAGGAACAGAATCACCGGCCATTTCTGATATGGCGTCCAAGTGTCCGGAACGAAGACTTGGTATTTGTAGGTTGCGCCTCGCACCGTGATGCTGCGATCGAGGAAACCAGTGTCGTGAGTTTTTGCATGAGCCGGAACCGCGATTGATAGACACAGAACCAGAAGCACAAGAAACTTTCGCCGCGAAGAAAACACGAGTCCCTCCGAACCTTAAACTTTAGCACGAGTGTTCTGCGTTCGTCCGCGCGGATCCTCGTGGTCAAAGTAACGCACCGCGGCCGCAGCGCGTGCATCGTCGCAATCTTCTGCTTCTGATAAGCTGCCAGAGCCATGCACTCCGAGCAGTCAGCAACCGCTGCCAACGGTCCCCCGTCTAACGCTGTGATGGGACGCCGTCTGGAACTCGACGCCGCGCGCGGGCTGATGCTGGTATGGATCACCCTGACGCATTTGCCCACGGCCGCCAGCGCCTACGTCAACCAGCCTTTCGGCTTCGTCTCCGCCGCCGAAGGATTCATTTTCCTCTCAGCGCTTTTCACCGGAAGAATTTATTTCCGCCTGGCGGAACACGATGGCTACAAAGCCATGACCCTAAGGCTCTGGGCGCGCACGTGGCGCCTTTATTGTTACCACGCGCTCCTGCTGATTTTCGCGTTTCTAGTTGCCGTGCCCATCGCGTCGCGCGGCAATCGCCCCGGCCTGCACAATCTTCTGGATTTTTACTTCATGGCCGGCCCCAAACGCTCCGTCATCGAAGCGTTCCTGCTGATTTATCGCCCGCCGCTGCTCGATATTTTGCCGATGTACATCATCTTTCTCATGTTCACCTCCGGGGCGCTGCTGCTCGCGCGCAGAATCGGATGGAAGCCCATCCTGTGGACAGGTTTCTCTCTCTGGGCGCTCGCGCAATTCGGCCTGCGTGCCGATGCGTATAAGGTCGGGGCGAAAATTATCCCCGCGCACATTCCTCTGAACGAAATGGGCTCCTTCGATCTATGGGCATGGCAATTCTTGTGGATCGCCGGCGTATGGCTCGGCGTGCGTTGGGCGCAAAATAATCTGCCGATTGAAAAGTGGGCGAAGCGCGCCGTAGTTCCCGCGGTCTTGATCGCCGTGGCGTGCTTTGTGTTGCGGTGCACGATCGAGTACGGCTTGCGGCTCGGCCCAACCGAATTCCTCTTCGACAAATGGCACCTGGGTCCGCTGCGCCTGCTGGATTTCACCGCCGTGGCGATGCTGCTGATCGTCACGCAGAGAATTTGGAAGCCGCTGGCGGTCGGCCCGTTAGTCCTGATGGGCCAATCATCCCTGCAGGTGTTTTGCGTACATCTGCTGTGCTGCTTCGCGGGACTGACGTTGCTGGGTAACGCCTCCAAAATAAGCGGCTGGAAGCAGATCGCGCTGCTGAGCGGCACATTCGCGGCGATGCTCATCGCCGCGAAGCTTTTCGCGAAAAGCGAGGCCAAGCACGAACGCAAACCAAAAACAGAAAGTTTTCCCGGGCCGCCCGCACCTATCGTGCAGAAAACCTATGTGCCGCCGGGAAGGGAATCAAATGAAGCGGAACAATCTCGCTGACGACGCGCCCGCCGAAAAAATGTTGCGCGTCATCCCGCCTGCCCTGAGTGCCTTCCGCGAAGGGAACAGAGTCCCGCGCTTTTTCTTTCCCGCCGCAGTGTGGCGGGCGCCGGACGCAGAGAGGGATCTGCTTTTTCGTGGAAATATGGTCCAGCTTCGCGTAACGCGGGACGGGCACTCCTACTGGCGCGCATGCTGCTTCATCGCCCGCTCAATATCCCTTGGAGCGTATGGCAGCGCGGGGTTCACCACTTCGTGTCCCGTAGCCGTAATTAGAAAAGTATCTTCAACAAAGAAAGCCTGATTTCCCGCAGTCAGCAGCGGCTCGAAGCGAAGCACGTTTCCAGCCTGAAAAGTTTTCGGCGCGCCCTCCGCCATAGCAATCCCCAATTCCTGTTCACTCGTTGCGCCCGGATCGAAGAAAACGGCATCGACGCCATGCAAGTCCGCCCCGAAAGGCATCCGCGGCGGCACAAACAACCACGATTCTTTTTTTGTGCCGTCCAGCGCCAGAATCGCAGCGTGCGCGTTGGCCAAGCCGGTAAAGTAGTAGAAGCTCGGGTCCTGGTGGAACTCGGATTCGTCCCAATGCTTCATTCCCCAAGCCGAGCGCGGCAAAATAATTCCATCGGGCACTTTCTCCAGCGCCGCTTTGCGCCGTGCCTGAAACTCCGGCGCGTCAATCACTGTAGGCGCAGTGGCGTTGTGACCGAACGCCGCAAATCCCCGACAGAAGAAAGCCAGAAGACACACGCACACAGAAGTTTTCATAAGCCGCGCCCCAAACGCCCCACCCGCAGATCGGCCCCATGTACATCCAAACTTGGAGAAATAACGTCTATCAGGTACGCAACGCCCTACTCATACCGCAACGTAATCATCGGATCCACGCGCACCGCCCGCCGCGCCGGTATGTAACATCCCAGCGCTGCCACAGCTACCAGAACGAATGACGCGGACAGGTAAGCGATCGGATCCAGCGCCCCCGTATTCACCAGCAAACTCTCTAGAAATCGCGAAAGGCCCGCCGCCATCGCCACGCCAATCGCGAGCCCCGCCACCACCAACTTCAATCCGAACCCAATCACCATTCCAAAAATATTCTGCTTCTGTGCGCCCAACGCGATGCGCACCGCGATCTCGTGAATTCGCTGGTTCACGGCATATGCAATCACGCCGTACATCCCGACCACGGCCAGCAGCAAACTCAATCCGCCCAGCGCCCCCGCAAAAGTCGCCGCAACCCGCATGAAGAAGTATCCGTTTCCGCCCTCGAGAGATGTAGTCATAGGCATCACATCAAAAACTGGAAGATTCGGATCCAGAGCGTGCACCTGCGCCTGCACCTCACGTGCGATATCGCCCGCGGGCAGCGAGCTATGAATATGCAGCACGCGTACCGAAGAATAACTCTGCGTCAACGGCAGGTAAAAATAAGGCCCGGGATCCTCGGCGATGAACGTGCCCTTGCTGTACTTCACCACGCCCACCACTTCCACCGGCACCGCGTCGTCCATCCCGCGCCGGAAGTGATGCCCGATCGCGTCCTGCCCCGGCCAAAGTTTTTCGGCTAGGTATTGGTTGATCACCGCGACAGGTTGAGTCGTAGCCTGGTCGCGTTCGTCAATCGCGCGCCCGCGCAAAATTTCCATCCCCATCGTGCGGAAATAATCCGCATCCACCTTGTTGAACCCCACCGTCGGCACCTGGGCTGCCGGCACGCCGCGCTGCGATTCGCTCCACAGCGGATTGCGCCCCGCGCTGTAGTAACCCATCGGCACCGAGTAAGCGAACGCCGCGGAGTCAACTCCAGGCAAAGCGCGCACACGGCTGCCGAGTTCGCGATAAAAATTCGCGCCGCGCTGCTCGTCGTAACCGAGTCCGTGCACGTCCATCGTGAGGTTCAGTACGTGCTCGGGCTTGAATCCCAGGTCGGCCTTTTGTGCGTGCTGCAAGCTGCGCAGGAAAAGTCCCGCCATGATCAGTACCACCAGCGACCCCGCCGTCTGCGCGATCACTAACACGCTGCGCAGCCGGTTGTGCGCGATTCCACCAGTCAGGCTGCGCCCGCTTGCGCGCAGCGTTTCGTTCAAGTCAATTCGCGTCGCGCGCCACGCCGGCGCCAAGCCCGCCAGCAGTCCCGAAATCACGGCCAGCGAGGCGACGAACAGAAACATCCGCCAGTCAAAAGGCTGCGTGGTGCGCAACGCCATATCGCCCGGCAACTGCAGCGTTTCAATCCATTTCATCAGCCACATGCCGATGAACGCGCCACCCGCAGCTCCCAGCCCCGAAAGCAGCAAACTCTCCGTGAGCAATTGGCGAAATAGCCGCGCGCGGCCTGCACCCAACGCGGCGCGCACCGCCATTTCCTTGGCGCGCATCGAAGCCCGCGCCAGCAGCAGGTTGGTCACGTTCACGCAAGTCACTACCATCACCAGCCCCACCAGGCCCATGAATACCGAAGCGATCACCGGCCAGAAACTCGCCGACGCTGCTTCCGGCCGCGCCAGTTTTTCCGGAATCAAATCCATCTTCAATCCCGCGTCCGTCTGCGGATACGCGCGCGCCAGATTGTCCGCGATCACTTGCAGCGAAGCGCTGGCCTGCGCCATGGAAACGCCGGGCTTCAAATGCGCCAGCACCCGCAGCTGGCGCTGCGTCCGATCCGTGAGAATGTCCACCGACCCAGCGCTGCTAGCAAACATCCCCAGCGGCGCGTAGGCGTCCGAGTCCACGATATAAAACGTTCCGAAAAAGCGTTTGGGCGCAACTCCGATGATCGTCACCGGCTGCCCATTCAAATTCACGCTTTTGCCCACCACTGACGGGTCGCCGTTGAATCGTCGCATCCAATACGCGTAACCCAGGACAATCACGGGATCGGCGCCCGCCGTCTCCCCCTCGCCCGGCAGAAACAACCGCCCCAGCGCAGGCTGCGCGCCCAGCATGGAAAAATAATTCCCCTTGGCGAACGTCACAAAAACGCGTTCGCTGCGATTGCCAGTACTCAGCCCCGCGAAGTTCACCAGAAACGCCGTCATGTCCGACGTCACCTGGCTGTGCGCCTCAAAATCCTGCAAATCAGCGTTGGAAACTTCGTGCGGGAAGGCGGCCTTGGGGTCCTCGCATGCCATCACAATCAGCCGCCCCGGATCGCGCACCGGCAGCGGGCTGAACAAGAACGAATTGACGATGCTAAAGACCGCCGTGTTCGCGCCGATCCCCAACGCCAGTGTCAACACCACCACCACACTGAACCCCGGATTCTTCAGCAGCATCCGCAGCCCGACCCGAATGTCCTGAACAATCGTCCCCATGTCGCCTCCACGATGTTTGTCGAGAATGCCGCGAACGCAGGAAATAGCCTAGGCCATCTTGAGCATCTTCGCTTCCAAATTGGCCGTCACGCATAACGCTGATCACACATGAGTTATTTCAATTGTCGAGCAGCACGCCGAGGGTAGAATGTCCGCATGTGGGACGCTCCATAGCGTGAATGAACATGCGCAAATCAGCCGAGCAACGCAATCCCACTGAAACCGCGCCGGAAATCCACGCGAAAAGTCGCCAATCTAACCCATTGGGGAACAGCCATGCTCCCTTCGATCCGCTCAGGTGAGTCTCGCGCGATCCTCGCCGGGCAAACTCCACCACAACGTTCCCGGCCTAGCGCGCTGATCCGAGCAGATGAAAAGGCGGCGTGCAGCCGTCAGCTTTGCTCTCCGGTAACGTTCAGATAGCTTGATTATTGCGTTCTTGTTTGGTAAACACTACACCTCCGGTTGAGATGGCACCGCAAGCGGAGGTGGACATGTTTGCAAAACGCCTGGGGGTTGCAGTTGGCAGTCTGCTGGCACTGCTGGTCAGCGGTTGCGGCGGAGGAAATTCGAATCTCATGCCTACGCCTCCCGCAAATACCTGTACGCCCGCAACCCAGCCGGCATTTGCCTACGTCCTGGATGCCGTCAACACCGACTCTGTTTCGATGTTCACCATAGACTCCTGCACCGGCGCCCTAATGCCCACGAATCCTGCAATCGTCGCGACCGGGTTCCAAGGCGCAAACATGGTCGTCGATCCCAGCGGCAAGTTTGTCTACGTGGCGAATCTTGTCTCCAACGCCTCTGACCAAGCCACCATCTCGATGTACACCATCGATTCCAGCACCGGTGTCCTTACTCCGACAACGCCAGCCACCATCGCGACGGGATTTTTGCCGCAGGGAATCGGCATCGATCCTTTCAGCAGATTCGTCTACACCGCGAACAGCGACAGCAACACGGTCTCCATGTTCACCATCAATCCAGCCACGGGAGTCTTGACGCCCATCATGCCCGCTTCCGTTGCCACCGGTTCGAGCCCCCTCTCCGTCACGGTTCACCCTTCCGGCGAATTCGCCTACGTTGCGAACCAAGACGACGACACAATTTCCATGTACACGATCAACCCCAATTCCGGAGTGTTAGCCCCGACGACGCCTGCAACGGTGCCGACCGGAGGCTCGCCGTTTGGCGTCACCGTGGATCCCTCCGGCAAATTCGCCTACGTCCCCAACACCTACGCCAACAACACCGTGTCGCAATACACCATCGATCCCGTCACCGGAGTCTTGAGCCCGAGTATGCTCAGCGAGGTCCTCACGGGAAACCAGCCCACTTCCGTGATCGTGGACCCCACAGGCAAATTTGCGTACGTGATGAACCGGCTGGACAACACAGTTTCCATGTACGTGCTCGACGCCAACACGGGAAACCTGACGCCAAATTTGCCGGCCACGATCGCGACCGGGCTGCAACCATACCGTGGTGCGTTCGACCCTTCCGGCAAGTTCGCCTACGTGGTCAATGAAGGTGACGGCACCGTTTCGGTTTACACCCTCAATCCCAACGGCACCTTATCCTCCGCGGGAGCGTCGGAAACTGGGATCGGTCCCGTCGCTGTGGCGGCCACCGCAGGCGTCAAGTAACTGCACGAGGATTGTCGCGCTTTAAGATTCTCGCGGATGAATGCTAACTTTCCGGAGCGATCCCGCGGCCGATCGGGAATCGAGCTTCCATCATTCAAACAATTCGCCGCCCAGTATGCACCGGCACCCGAGAACCATCCGTGATAAATGTAGCGGTCGTCCTTCGCGGTGCGCAAATTACCTCGGCCGACTCCCGCCGCCGCTACTCCCCCCGCTCGAACCGCCGCTGGAGCCGCCCGCGCTTCCACCCCGCGAAGCGCTCTCTCCGCCCGATCCCGCGTAACCGCCGCTCGACCGTCCCGCCGACGACTCACGACCCCCGCCGCCCGCAGCCGCGCCACCACGGGAGCCTCCTTCACCGCCTCGTCCCGAGGAGCCCGAGCCTCCAGAGCCCGAAAAACTTCCTCGCGAATTCAGACTGCCCGCCACGACGGGCTTCGTCGAGTGACCTCCGAGCTCCATGCCGGCTCGCACAAAAGTTCCTTTGCCGTAGTCATAGCCGATCCTGGTTTCATTTCGCTGGGCTTCGCCGGGTTTCCCGTCCCCCAATTTGGGGCGTGTCGCCGCGTCGGCCAGCAATCGCCCTTCAATGCTAGGCGGCTGCGCCTTGGCAAGTCCCGGATTCGCGCGCGCGCGAAATTCTTTCGGAGTTGCCGCCAAAGTCTCAACTTCTAATTTGGGGCTGTAGTTGATCCGTTCGAGATGCTCGCCGCCCTTCGCGGTTTCCACCGTGTAAATCCCGTGCTTCAGATTTACCGGCGGCTTGTCCTTCTGGTCGGACGGGTCGACCGGCACAAACCCCGTTTTCTTCCCGTCTCTCACCCAGTGCACGGGGTGGTGCGGTCTTCTGGGCCGAACTACAACGTGATAGCCGTGATTGCGGTAGATCCAGCGGGCGTAGTGGCAAACCGGCCAGCTCCATGGCTGGCGCAGGTCCCAGCGGTAGGCCGCTTCAGAGAGCGTAACGAGTTCCGCCGGCGTGTTCGCGATTGCTATTCTGTTGTACCACGTGGGGAACGGGCACTCGCTCACCAGCGTGCGGAACGTGACCGGCACAGGCGGCGTCTGCCGCGGCGTTCCGCTCTGCACGCCAGACTGCGCCGTCGCGGGTCGCTGCGCCGCGGGCTCTTGCGCGGCCGGCGGAGCCGCGAGCGCTTCCCAGGTTTCCTGCGACGGCTCCCAACACATCCCGTAAGGCGCGCAAGCGGAAAACGTTCCGCGCGCGTACATGTCCGTCAGGCCCGGGATCGGCGATGAAAGGCCCGACGCTTTTAACGCAGCCTGCATCGCCGTGGTTCGCGCGTCGTAACGCGCCGCGACCCACGGGTCCCAATCCCCCGGCACGGTTGATTGTGCTGCGTCACCGATTCGTGGTGTTTGCCCATCCGTATACGTCAGTGTCTGTCCCTTCGCGACGTGAATTTTCTTCGGACCGCTTTGCCCGAAATCAAATCCGGATTCCGCCTGCGGCGTGAACACCATTGCGTCCAGGTAGCTGTCCAAGCGAACAAAAGAGCTTTCCGGGTAAATAACTCGAAACTCGCCGATTGGAACGCCAACGATAAAAAACTCGCCCGGCACTGTTTTTACTCCGGTGGTGATCGTTCCCGACACCAGTTCCAATCGGGCTGAAGGCGTGCCATTGGTCGCGGTCAGTTGCGCGAACAGAATCACGGTGTTTTCCGCGACGTAAATCACCGAGCCGCTTTCAAATTCGATTTCGGCTCGGCCGTCAGCGCCCGTCGCCAGCGCGAAGCCGTTCTCGCTGGGCAAGTTCACATCCGCCTGTTCCCACGGCTTCTTCAAGTCCGGCCGCGTGCCGTCTCCGCGGTTAAAACGCACGTCGCCTTGCATGTAGCTCACGCGCACCAGCTGCGGCTCGCTTGGTGCCGCCGCTGTTGCCGGCTCTGCGTTCACTGAAGTAGGAAAAAACGCTGCGCAAATTGCCAGGAAGGGCACTGCGAGGTGACCGAAAGGCTTCATACGCATCCTCCGCGTAAAGCATTTCAGGTTCTGCCGCGTATGACGGATGATACGCCGCGCGCGTTACATCGCATTGGACGCACGGTTCTTAGGAAATGCGCGTTCCGACGTGCACCAACACTGGAGAACCTTCCGCGATAAACGCAGAATCCGGCGTGCCGCGCAGAATTTCGCGGAACCCCGCGCCGTAAAGCGCCCCGCCGTCGCCGTCAAATCTGGCGCTCTTGCTAACCCACACCCGCCACGGGTCGTGCGACACCCGGTACTCGATGCTCTCGTCCGCGCTCTTCGCCGAATACCCCCAGTAATGCTCAGTGATGAAGTTCTCGAGCGTTCCTTCCGCCACGCGCGACGGCGCGCCGCTCGCCTGCGCGCTTAGCTGAAATTGTCCGCCGCGCCACCTCCAACCATATTCTGCCGCCAGCCCATCCGCATTGCGCGCGATGCGATGCCACATCGGGCAGGCATCATATTTCTCGCCGTACATCAGCCGCGCGAACCGCGCGATCGCCATGCGCGGCACCAGTTCGCGCACAAACACCACGCCACGCCGGATTTCGCCCCCCTCGCGCCGCCGCACGTAAAAACGCAGATTCACTTCGTCGAAATTGCTGTGGAAGGGAACTGCCAGGCATCCGTAAAGTTTGGTGCGCAGGAACTGAAACCCCACGAGGCTTACAAAGGTCCGGCCTTCGAACGTATCGAGCTCAACTCCGCGCGGAACGTACTGCCGCAAAATTTCCGGCTCAACTTCATAGTTCAACATCACCAGGTCGCGCCACTCCGCCGATAAGAAGACCCGGCGCTCCGCCATCAGTACGCAACAGTGAAGCGCTGGCCCTGAAAATGTGGCCTCTCGAGTTCGTCCACGATGGCCCCCGCGAAATCCTCCGCGGAGATATAACTCTTGCCCTTATCGTCTACCAGCAACTGATCCGTCCCGGTGCGATATTTTCCCGTGCGCGCGCCAGGAGCGATCAGCGCCGCGGGGCTCACCGCGGTCCAGTCGAACTCCGCCATTCCTGCTTTGCGATAAACCTCCAGTGCCTCGCGATGCGCCAGCGCAATCGCTTTCCACTCGGCGGGAAAATCCGGCCTATCCATCAGCTGCACTCCCGGCTTAACCTCCAGGCTTCCCGCGCCGCTCACCACGATCAAGCGGATCGGCTCAACGCGCGTCAGCGCCTCAATCAACGCATGCGCCGCCTTCACCACCAGGTTCTGTTCGCCCTTGCCCGGCCCGTAAGCGCTCAAGACCACATCGTGATCCACCGCCGCCGTCGCAATCGTGTCCGGTTTGAAAATGTCGCCGGTGTGATAATCCAGACTCGCGCGATGCTCCCCCGTGCCCGATGTGTCTCGCACCAGTGCCGTCACGTGATGTCCGCGATTCAGCGCCTCATGCAAAATGCGCTGCCCGATCATTCCGCTGGATCCGATGAGCATTATTTTTTTCATAAAATAGTCCTTTGCTCGGGCGCCTGCTGCGTTCCCGCATATCGGTTTCTGGGAATGGCGAGTCGGTTATGATTAAGTGAGCTTCAAATCAGACTCGAACGTCGTTCTCAGATCGCCCGAACGACAAAGGCACGCAAAGGCCCGGCCCGCCGGAAAAGAATCGCGCTCTAAGCCAGTCCTGCTTCCGCTTCGGCAACCGTTGCATAGGTGTCAAAAAGCGGCGCGATCCCTGTCAAATGCAGCACGTTGTGCACGCGATGATTCAATCCCACCAGCGCCAGCTTTCGCCCCGATTTGTGGCACGAAACAAATGCGCGAACCAGCGCGCCGACCGCCATCGAATCCACCATGGGCACTTCGGTCAGATCCAGGATCAGCCGGGGCGCATCGGCGGCCGCCACCGCGTCCACAAAAATTGCCGAGGCCGTGGAAGTGAACGGTCCCTGCAACTGCAGAATTTGCTGTCCTGTGAGGCTGCTAGGTTGCGAAACCACGCGGAACGTTTCAGGCGACATGCCGCGCATTCTATTCCAGATTCATCATGCGAAGCAACGAACCTCCGCGCGGTTTCGCCCGAACTTTCCTCCATCACGCCTCGTCATTGCAACCAAAACTCTCGTCACGCATTCTCGCCAGCGTCGCCCAACATGGACTGCAGCGGCTTGTGAATGGCCCGCCGCGGCGGGCCATTCATCCTGAGATCCCGCAGTGCGGGATCGAAGGGCTGCGCCCCGGCTTGCCACAATGGCAACCGCACGTCGCTGCGATCCTGGCGCCGGCGTGTCGCCGGCTCTTCGCTCTTGACGTGGCCCGAGATTTTGCGGCAGCGGTCCCGCGACGCGGGGCCGGCATCGTTCCGGTTATCTTGACGGGTGGCACGCTACCGCGAAGTTGTACTCGCGAGGGGCTTACTTAGTTTCCTGCGGAGGCGGTGCCGCAGCGCCATTAACGGCCTCGCCTTCGTTGTCGTAAATCTCAAATACTTTGATCAATCGCGTAAGTTCCAGCACTTCGCGCGGATGCTTGTTCAATCCATACAATGCGAACCCGCTCTTCAGGCTGCGCGCCAGTTTCAATCCTTCCACCAAGGACGCCACGCCCGCGCTATCAATGTAATTGACCCCGGACATGTTCACGACCACGCGGTGCTCGCCCTTCTTATTCAACGCGTCCATCAGTGTCTTGCGAATCTCAGGGGAATTGTATAGCGTCACGTCGCCGTTGATATCCACGATCACTGCGGTCCCGGATTGGCGTGTGGAAATATTCACGAAAGATGGCCCGTGCTGCCTGGTACCGCCGCGGCCCTCAGACTCTGCAAGCGACTGCGCGAAGCAACAATCAATTGCAACACCACGGCGTCTGAATGGGTCTGGGCAACCCTAGGCCTTTTGTAGCATCACATCCGTGGACTGAACCACCACCGCAACCGTATCGCCGACTTGCAAATTCATTTCTTCCACGCTGCGGCGCGATATCACGCTTTCCACCTGATGTTCGCCGACCGACACCACCACGTGCGCCATGAGGTCGCCGATTTGCAATTCCTCGATCTTGCCTACCAGGCGGTTGCGTGCCGAAATTCTCATGCCCGGATAATACCCTGAGCGCGAGAACCTGTCGAGGACGAGATTGCGTGCGCGCGAAATCAAACCTCCCGCAGCGTTCTATGTTTTGGAGTGTTGGGTGGAATATTCCAACAACACGATTCCGCTCTGGTACACCTTGTGGCGGGTCAGTTGCAGCTGGGCCCGTTGCGCCGGCGCCGGTAGCAGGGGAATCCCCCCGCCGAGCATTACCGGAATCACTGCGACTTCGACAGTATCCACCAACCCCGCGTCCAGAAAACTGCGAAACAACAACCCGCCGCCGAACAGCCATATGTCCTTGCCAGGCTGCGCTCGCAATGCCGCGACCGTTTCCTTTTCCTTTCCGGCGATAATCGTCACGTCTGGAAAATCGCGTTGCTGCAGCGTCCGCGAAAACACAATTATCTTCATCCCGGGTACCGCTGCCTGTCCGTGTTTCACCATGAACTCAAACGTCCCGCGTCCGACGAGCAACGTGTCGAACTGCGCGAACAACGCGCCGAAGTCAATCTCGGAATCGCTGATGATCCAGTCAAATTCCCCCTCGGGCCCGGCGATGTAGCCGTCCAGACTCATCGCCACCTGATAGCGTATTCGTCGCACAGCCACCTCCAGCACGCTCAAGATCCACACAGTGCCGCGATTATCCGCCGCCTCGGCAGAATCGGCCCAAAAATGCTCGCGCCCCCCGCCTGCCGATGACAGCGCGAACGCCGTCCACCCCGGTCGTCGGGCAGCGCCGCGTTCCGCAATATCTCTCACGGCACACGGCAGCGCTAAGCATTGAGAATCCAGCACATAATTGCTAGCGTTGTCCAGTGTCCACCCACTTGGACGACCTGCCACCGCAGAACCGCCGCCGCAGCAAGCGCGTGCACGTGCGCATTCCCGTATTGGTACGCCTGCAGGACCCCAAGAAGAACTCCGTCGAAGAAAAGACACACACCATCATCGTCAACTCGCACGGCGCGCTGATCCTTCTCGCCACCAAGGTCAACGTCCAGCAAATCATCCACATCGAGAACGTCAACACCAAAGAAGAATTGCTCTGCCGGGTAGCGTGCCTAGGCTCCAGTTTCATGGGCAAGACGCAGGTAGCCATCGAATTCATCATGCCCGCCCCCCAATTCTGGCGCGACCGTCCCGCAGCGTCCGACCCCGCACCAGCGCGCCGCTGAGCCCTCGCGACAACTGTCCTGTTGCTTTCCCAATAGAGGTGTGGCACCTTTCCTGTTGGAAACCAAAACGGCGGCGCCATGAAACAAAAAACCGATGTCCCCCAAGGCACGTTGGCATTGATGGTCCTCAAGACTCTCGATGTTCTGGGATCGCTGCACGGCTACGGAATCGCGCGGCGCATCGAGCAGATCAGCGGAGATTTGCTTGCCGTGAACCAAGGGACTCTTTATCCCGTGCTGCTGAGGCTTGAGCAAGAAGGCATGATCGCGTCCGAATGGGGTGCCTCGGAAAATAATCGCAGGGCGCGCTTCTACCGGCTGACAAAGGAAGGACGCAAACAGTTGCAAGTCGAAACCCAGGACTGGCAACAAACGGCCGCCATGATCGAGCGGTTCTTCGCGGCCAAAGCCGAGGACTTGTCATGAAATCCGCAAAGCGATTTTTGGCACGGCTGTTCAGCTTTGCGACTGCGAAGGCCCAGGACGAGCGCCTATACACCATCGATGAACCAAGCCACGACGAACCGTTCATCATCCCGGTGAAGGGCAAAGACTTCGTGGTCGTTCCTTATACCTTCCACATGAACGACATCTCCTCATACCCATTCGAGGGCTATAACCCGCAGGGGTATGAACAGGCGTTGCGCGACGAGTTCGACCAACTCTACGAAGAAGGCGCGAGCCGCCGACGCGTGATGCTGATCGGAATGCACGACCGGATCAACGGACACGCAAATCGCATTCGTGTGCTGGATCGTTTCTTGACGTACGCGACGAGCCATGAAGACGTATGGTTCGCGCGCAAGGATGAGATCGCGAAGTGGGCATTAGGACACAGGGAAAATACTCCGATCCTGCATCGTGGACCAGCTAGTGCTACGGGCCTCCCGGGCGCTTGAAGAAGCTCCCTACCGCTCAAAATCAGCGGCATGGACGTTTTCGCGGGACGCAGTTTGCGTCAGTAACCAACTGCCCTTCGCCGCGACATCTTTATTAAATCGTGTTAGAATGGGTCTTCCGCTCTTCGAGTTTTGCAGTCCTTGCGCGTCTCCTTGAGCGTGTTTGGCGCCCCGGCACCGCGCGGTCCTGTTTCCTTTCGTTGCACGAAAGCAGCTTCAGTTTTGGGTTTGCGCTGGGTTTTTGCCGAAGCGACGGTTGTGCTTTGCTCAGGAGAATCACCATGAAGAATCTCTTTGTCGGCAACATGAGCTTTCAGACCACCGCAGAAGATCTTCGCGCTCTCTTTGAGCCCTTCGGCCAACTCGCCCGCGTGCACGTAGCCACCGATCGCGAGACCGGCCGCGCGCGCGGCTTCGGTTTCGTCGAAATGCCCAACGACGCCGAAGCGGCGAAAGCCATCGCGGCGCTCGACGG
>Ga0210393_10001145_pt1 | contig 22736 bp, 19 predicted proteins | sample IncBWC27OmetaG_FD_160068 | JGI IMG/M metagenome (GOLD analysis project Ga0210393, IMG submission 160068) | Forest soil microbial communities from Barre Woods Harvard Forest LTER site, Petersham, Massachusetts, United States - Inc-BW-C-27-O ... | reverse complement strand
GCACCTGGGATCGCTGTCCCAGTTCGACCACTACGGTCGGCCGATGATGGAGGCGTTCACGTCGGTCGCCGATACGACGCCATATACGGCCATTCAGCCGACGACGTCGCTCGATGAGATCAACCCTCCCAAGGGACCGTTGGCCTCCCTGTCCCGTCGCCTTCGCTTGGACAAAGAAGACCAGTCCGACGAGGCGCTGTTCAATACGGTGCTGTGGCGCACGGTCAAAGGGCCGAATGTTCCTGAGCCCAAGCCGCGCCGGGCGTCTATGTTAGATCTGACGTGGCCAAATCGGTGATCTTGTTCGATGGGGTGTGCAATCTCTGCAACGCGTGTGTGCGGTTTGTCATCAAACGGGACCCACACGCCCGCTTTGCGTTCGCGCCATTGGGCAGCGACGCCGCGAACGAGCTGTTGCGGGAGCGGCAGTCCACGGTCGCGAGTGACAGCATCATTCTGGTCGAGAGAGACGCCATCTATGACCAGTCGGACGCCGCACTGCGTATTGCGAGGCGACTGAGCGGGGCCTGGTGGCTGATGTCGGCCTTCCTCGTCGTGCCGAGGATTTTGCGTGACGCCGTCTATCGGCTCATCGCACGGAACCGTTACCGCTGGTTCGGCCGGCGCGATGCGTGCATGGTACCCACACCTGAGCTACGAGCGCGCTTCTTATGACACGTTCGGGTACTACCGCGACTTTCACCATGGTGATACTCTAGGACATGACTCCCCCAGACAGCGACAACGAACTGAAGCAGGTGAACGAGCGCATCAAGGCGTTGCAGCGCGCGGTGTACTATCTCGTCTGGAAGCGCACCGGATTTGGCGAGGTGTGCGTGCACTGCAGCAGAGCGTATCCCGACCACGAAGAGCATTGCAAGGGCGCGGAGGTCGAACAGCTGGTTCGATAGAAGCCGCGAATACTTATGTGAGAGGGTCCCCCCGCACGCGCGGGGGGGCCCTCTCTCACCTTTAGAGGCGACAATGCCCGGCAGAAACCACCTCTTTGTCCCCGGTCCGACGAACGTTCCCGACCGCATCCTGCGAACGATGCATCGGGCGATGGAAGACCATCGGTCGTCGGCGTTCCCCGCGTTGCCGAAAGGCATCTTTGAAGACCTCAAGAAGGTCTTTCGTACCGAGAGCGGTCAGGCGTTCGTGTTTCCGGCCACCGGCACCGGGATGTGGGAGGCCGCGCTCGTCAATACGCGCTCGCCCGGCGATCGCGTCCTGGCACCGCGCTACGGACAGTTCAGTCATCTCTTCATTGACTGTGCGCAGCGACTTGGGTTCAAGGTCGACGTCATGCAGACGCCGTGGGGCGAGGGCGCTCCTGCTGAGCGCATCGAGGAGGCCCTTCGCGCCGATACCGCTCACGCGATCGGCGGCGTACTCATCGTTCACAACGAAACCGCTACCGGCGTCACGAGTGACATCGCAGCGGTTCGCCGAGCGATCGACGCGGCCAAGCATCCAGCACTGCTGTATGTCGACGGCGTGAGCTCCATCGGCAGCTTGCCGTTCTTCATGGATGAATGGGGAGTTGATGCGGCCATCACCGGGTCGCAAAAGGGGTTTATGCTGCCCGCTGGACTCGGCCTCGTGTGTATGAGCCAGAAGGCATTGGCGCTGCTGCCGAGTGCGAAGTGTCCGAGGGTGTTTTTTGATTTTGCGGATCAGATCAAGGCCAATGCGACCGGCTATTTCCCCTACACGCCGTCCATCCCGCTGCTGTATGGACTACGGGAGTCTCTCGACATCCTGTTTGAGGAGGGGTTGGAGAATGTGTATGCACGACACCACCGGCTGGCCGAGGGGATACGGCGTGCGGTGAGCGCGTGGGGCCTCAAATTGTGCGCGAAGGATCCGAAGTGGTACTCGGATACCGTGAGCGCCATCATGACCCCCGCTGGATACAACGCGGCCGATGTCATCGACGTGGCGTTCAAGAAGTACAACCTCGCGCTCGGCGCCGGACTCAGTGAAGTAGCCGGCAAGCTGTTTAGGATAGGACATCTCGGCGATCTGAATGAGCTCATGCTGATGAGCGCGATCGCGGGCTCAGAGATGGCCATGCGCGACGTCGGCATCGATGTGACGCCGGGTTCCGGCGTCGCGGCCGCGGGAGAGTTCTGGCGTCATGGCGCTACGCCGGCCAAGGTTGACGCGAACGCGGTCAAGGCCGCGGCATGAGGCGCCAGCGGAGCGAGTTGGCCGTGCCGGCCTCGCGCCCGGAGCTATTCGCCAAGGCCCTCGCCTCCGAAGCGGACTACGTGTTCCTCGATCTCGAGGACGCCGTCGCGCCGGCGGAAAAAGTCGGCGCGCGCGCGCTGGCCGTCGCGGGGCTCAAAGAGCACGACTGGCGTGGACGCGGGAAGACGGTGTCGCTCCGAATCAATGGCCTCGACACGCACTACATGTATCGCGACGTCGTCGAGGTCATTGAGGCCGCTGGAGACCGGCTCGATACGGTGCTGATCCCGAAAGTCGGGACGACTGGTGACGTGTACATGGTCGAGACCATGCTCACGCAGATTGAAGACGCCAAGGGGTTCTCGAAGCGTATCGGGATAGAGGTGCTCATCGAGACGGCCCTGGGGCTCGCCAATGTCGAGACCATCGCGCAATCGAGTCGACGCCTCGAAGTGATGCATTTCGGCGTCGCTGATCTGGCCGCAAGCCTGAGAGCACGGACCGTCAGCATCGGCGGCCTCAATCCCGATTACCCCGGCGACCAGTGGCATTTCGGCCTGGCTCGCATGATCACTGCATGCCGTGCCTATGGGTTGCGGCCGATCGATGGACCGTTCGGGGACTTCAAGGATCCCGATGGATTCGTGGCGGCTGCCCGCCGCGCGGCGGCGTTGGGCGCCGAGGGCAAGTGGGCGATACACCCGAGCCAGGTCGCACTGGCCAACGAGGTCTTCACGCCGACGCCGGCCGAGGTAGACCGGGCCAGGAGAATCTTGATCGCGGTCGAAGAGGCGCAACGGGATGGCAAAGGCGCCGCGCAGCTCGACGGCAAAATGATCGACGCCGCTTCGGCGCGGATGGCGCAGAATGTGGTCCAGATAGCAGGGAGCTGACCATGGACATTCACGAGTACCAGGCGAAAGAGCTGCTGGCCAACTTTGGCGTGCCGATCCCGCGTGGCAACGTCGCGTACACGGCCGACCAGGCCGTGTATTGCGCGCGCGAGATCGGCGGCAATCGCTGGGTGATCAAGGCGCAGATTCACTCTGGCGGGCGCGGCCAAGCGGGTGGCGTGCGCATCTGCTCGACCGAGCACGAGGTCCACGCGGCGGCCGCCGATCTCTTGGGGCGCGTGCTCGTCACCAAGCAAACAGGCCCGAAGGGGAAGCTCGTTCAACGACTCTACATCGAGGCCGCGGTCCCGATCGCGCGGGAGCTCTATGTCGGGTTCGTGCTCGATCGCCGGGCCGAGCGGGTGTGCGTGCTGGCGACGGCCGAGGGAGGCATGGAGATCGAGGACATCGCGGCGCAGCGGCCGGATACGCTCGTGCGCGAGGTCATCGAGCCGGCGGTCGGTATGCAGGCGTTCCAAGCGCGCGAGCTGTGTTTCGGCCTCGGGCTGGAAGCAACCCAGGTACCGGACGCGACCCGCGCGATCCTCGGCGCCTATCGGGCGTTCCGCGATCTCGATGCGACGATGGTCGAGATCAATCCGTTGGCGGTCACGCAAGACGGCCACGTGCTGGCGCTCGACGCGAAGATGCAGTTCGACGACAATGCCTTGTTCCGCCGTCCCACCGTTCGCGAGCTTCGGGATTACACCGAAGAAGATCCGCGCGAGGCCGAAGCATCGAAATATGGCCTCAATTACGTGGGGCTCACCGGGGAGATCGGCTGCATTGTCAATGGTGCGGGGCTCGCCATGGCTACCATGGACATGATCAAGCTCGCCGGGGCCGAGCCAGCCAATTTTCTCGACGTCGGAGGCGGGGCCTCGCCGGAACGTGTCGCGGCTGCGTTTAGACTCGTGCTATCGGATCCGCACGTCAAAGTCGTGCTCGTGAACATCTTTGCCGGTATCAACCGGTGCGATTGGGTCGCGCAGGGTGTAGTGCAAGCCGCGAGAGAACTGTCACTTACTGTTCCCATTATTGCTCGACTCGCGGGAACGAATGTCGACGAAGGGCGCCGGATCCTCAAGCAGAGCGGTCTCGCTATCACGAATGCCGACACGCTGGCTGATGCCGCGGCCAAAGCCGTCGATGCGCTTCATCGCGTCTCTCTCAATGGGGCATCACCCCGCGTCCATGAGCATACTCATTGATCAATCCACGCCGGTGATCTTCCAAGGGTTCACCGGCGACAAAGCGACGTTTCATGCGAAGGAGGCCGTCGCATACGGCACGCGACTAGTGGGAGGCGTAACGCCTGGAAAGGGCGGAACGACGCACCTGGGCCTCCCCGTGTTCAACACAGTGAAGGCCGCCGTCGCGGCGACCGGTGCCACGGCCAGTGGCATCTTCGTCCCCGGCCCGTTCACGGCCGACGCGATCATGGAAGCCGCGGACGCGGGACTCCGCTTGATCGTCGCGATCACCGATGGCATCCCGGCGCAAGACATGATGCGCGTCAAGCGCTATCTCAGGCGCTATCCCAAAGAGAAGCGCTCGACGCTGATCGGTCCGAACTGCGCCGGAATCATCAGCCCGGGCAAAGCGTTTATCGGCATCATGCCCCCTCACATCTATCGGGCCGGTCGCGTTGGCATCGTCTCGCGCTCGGGCACACTGGGCTACGAAGCCGCGTCACAGATGGCGGCCGTCGGGATTGGTGTCTCGACGAGCGTTGGCATCGGTGGCGATCCGATCAACGGGTCGTCGTTTCTGGACATTTTGCAGCTGTTCGAGAACGACCCCGACACCGACGCCGTGCTCATGATCGGCGAGATCGGCGGGCCACAGGAGGCCGAGGCGGCGCAGTGGGTCAAGGGCAACATGACGAAACCGGTCGTTGGGTACGTCGCGGGTCTCTCGGCGCCCACCGGACGGCGCATGGGGCACGCGGGGGCCATCATCTCGGCGTTTGGCGATAGCGCGGCCGAGAAGGCCGAGATTATGCGGGCATCGGGACTGCAGGTGGCGCCGAGTCCGTCCGAGCTCGGCACGACTATGGCGAGGGTGCTTGCGTGAGTAAACCCATCGTGGTGATCACCCGGCGCGTACCGGCTGCTGTCGAGAAACACGCCGGGGAGTTGTTCGATGTGCGGCTCAATCCATCGGACACGCCCATGAGTGCGACGCAATTGATCGAGGCGATGCAATGCGCTGACGCGCTCATGCCGACGGTGACCGACAAGATCACCGCTGAGGTGCTCAATACCCCCGGACGACGGGTCAGGATCGTCGCCAATTTCGGCGTGGGGTACAACAACATCGACGTTGCGGCCGCGCAGAAGAACGGTGTCGTCGTCACGAACACGCCAGATGTGCTCACGGACGACACCGCCGATCTGGCCATCGCGCTGATGCTCATGGCCGCGCGGCGCCTTGGCGAAGGTGAGCGCGAGGTGCGCTCGGGGGCCTGGACCGGGTGGCGGCCGACGCATCATCTCGGCACACGCGTCAGCGGTAAGACGCTCGGCATCCTGGGATTGGGGCGGATTGGCAGGGCGGTGGCAAAACGCGCGCATGACGGATTCAACATGCGCGTGCTCTACTTCGACCCGCCCGTACCCATTGGGGAAGCCAAGGCACTCGGAGCAGAGCCGAGGGCGTCGATCGAGGATGTGCTGCGCGAGAGTGATTTCGTGTCGCTGCATGCGCCCGCGACGCCCGAGACGCGGCATATGATCAACGCTCAGACGCTCGCCCTTATGCCGCCGCACGCGATCTTGATCAATACCGCGCGGGGTGACGTGGTCGACGAGTTGGCGTTGGCCGAGGCGTTGAAGGAGAAGCGGATTGCCGGGGCGGGGCTCGACGTGTTCGAGAAGGAGCCGTCCGTGACCCCCGCGCTGCTCGGACTCGATAACGTCGTGTTGCTGCCGCACATCGGCAGCGCGACGACCGAGACCCGTGTCGCCATGGGGGAGCGGGCGATCGATAACCTCGTGCAGTTCTTCGCCGGGAAGGCGCCGAGGGATCGCGTGGCCTGATTCGGGGTTGGACGTCTGGACCCCGATGCGAACGCTGATCTGCTTGCTCTGCCTCTCCCGGGCTGTCTCGGCTCAGGAGCCTTCTGATATTCCGCGCGCGGCGCTCGTCGCGCTCGTGCCTGCGCCTGTGGGCGTGCGCGAGACGCGACGATATGAGCGATATGTCATTCACGGGGGATCGAGCGACGCCCTCGCCGCGCAGATGCAGGCGCTTGGGCCGCACGATGCGGACGAAATCGCACCGGCGATCACGCGGTCTGACAGAAAAGCATCGCTCATCTACCGGAGTGACGGGAGCGGATGTCGTATCAGTGACGTCACAGTCGCGCTCGACGTGACGATCATCCTCCCGGTATGGGACATCCCACGTGATGCTTCGCCGGCGTTGAGGACCGAGTGGGAAAGGTTTCTCGGCGCGCTCGAGCGGCATGAGCTTGGTCATCGGGCGATTGCGCTGGAGGGAGCCGAGCAGCTCGCTCAGGCGTTGGAGCGAATTCACGGGCGGTCGTGTGATCAGCTGCATACGGCGGCCGAGTATGCATCACGAGATGAAGCGGCCGCGACGAGGGCTGCACAGATCGCATATGATGACTCTACGAGTCATGGAATAAAACAGGGAACGGGATTCTCGAGTGTCCGATAGTGGGACAGTTTCGTCCCACGCTCGTCGCAAACTCGGAGTAACATCGTTGCAACCTGGGACTGTGCCATGCACAGGCCCAGCTCGCACCGAGGGGAAATCCCGCAGGGATTTGCACTCGATGCAAACGAAATCGCCGCTTTGCGCGTCTAACTAGAGTACTGAAACTCGAATTTCGAGCACCGCGTAAGAGGTGTTATGGTGGACTTCTCAGAAGTAGTGTTTACCGATCGCGAGTTGGACCTGATGAACGTGCTCTGGGAGCACGGCCCTTCCACAGCGGCCGAGGTGCAGATGCGCCTCTCCGACCGGCTCGCATATACGACTGTTCTCACGGTGCTCCGTGTGCTCGAAGCCAAGCGCCACGTGACGCATACTGTTGAAGGCAAGGCCCATCGGTTCGCCCCAACGGTGAGCCGCCGCGCGGCCGCGACATCGAGCATTCGCTATCTGAAGCAGAAACTGTTTCGCGGCTCGGCGGCGATGATGCTCACGCACGTCGTCGAAGACGAGCTCGATGACCCGGCGACGCTGCAGCGCATGCGTCGAGTCCTGAACGAGCGCCTCAAGGTCGCATCGGTCGGGTAACTGGTTACCCGGGGCCCGAGCGGGCCATCTATAGTGCATGACCCGCTCGATTTTTTGGTGCCTCGTTGCGTGTGCCACCGCGGCGCACGCCCAGTCTACTCATCTCAGTACGAACGCCGTCGTGCCCAAGGCCAAGTCCGCGGCCGACGCTGCCTATCTCGCGTCGATGGGCCAGATGCGGAGCGACCTCCGCAACCTGATCACGGCGCAAGAGATCTACGAGACCGGCAATAAGGCGTTCGCCAACGACATCCAGCTGCTCCCCACGTTCCACCCCATGATGGGAGCACACGTCGATATCGTTTCGTCCGATGCGAACGGCTGGGCCGCGGTCGAGACGATGCCCGTGGGCGCCGGTGTGGGGCGCTCGTGCGTGATCTGGATCGGATCGATTGACAAGAGCGATCGTCCGTCGACCGAGTCCGAGCACAAGACGTTCCCGGAAGCCGAAGTCGCCTGCGACGGCGATGGCCTGAGCCAGCGCGCCGAGTGGGCCGCGGCCGCGCAGAGCTACATGGCGTTCGCGCTCCGCAAGCTCGCCAAGAGCGAAGAGAAGTACGCCGCCTTGAACGGCCACTACACGATGGACGCCTCGAAGCTCGAGCCGTTCAGCTGGGACCCAGGCGTGTCGGTCGCGATCGTCGCGGCAACGGATGGCGGCTGGGCCGCGAAGGCGTCGTTCGTCCTCTTCCCCGGCAAAACCTGCGTCATGTGGCGCGGCGAGCTCGATGCCTCGGGACTGGGCCGCACGGTTGACCGCGACCAGGTGGCCTGCGACGAGTTGTAAACGCAGCGTACACAACCGTATTTTGGGGGCCTCCTTAGGAGGCCTCCTTGCGTTTACGCAGCTGCGGTGTGGCAGCAACCTTGGTAGTGGCGGCCTGCAGTAGTAGTTCGACGGGGCCGCGGGCGAACCCCGACGTCTTCCTCGCCGGCAATCATCAATCGGATACGGTCTTCGCGACGCTGCCCCAGCAGCTCGTGGTTCGAATCAAGATCCCAAGCGGCCAATCGCCCTCGGGTCACGTGGTGCGATTCGCCTCGCCGCCTGACACGAACCCGAATCTCTCGAACCTGCTGTTCGGGAATCAGGTCTATTTCGGCCCGGGCTCCCAACCGGTCGACGTGACGTGGAACGACACGACGAGCACGGCGGCCGAAGTATCGGTCATCATCACCCTCGGTGCGCAGGGCGGCACCGTGCCGGTGGTCATCACCGTACCCGAATTCGGGTATGTCGACACCGCGACATTCACTGTGCTCCCCGGTGGCGCGGCGATGGTCGTCGCCGCGCCCGCCGATACGGCCATGTATACCGGCACGTCGTTCAAGTACCACTCCTATACCGCCGATCGCTACGGCAATCCGCGGACGGATAACCTCAATTACGCCGTCGACTCCGGCCCCGTCACGATGTCGGGCGCTACGGCGACCGCGGGCGTTCTCGGGTACGCCACCGTAGCGATCGTCTCGCCGAAGTACGGCTTCACCGCCAATGCGACGATCGCTGTCGTTCCGCACGGCACCTTGGCCGCATCGACTGGTCAGTCGATCGTGACGTTCAACCTCGACGGCAGCGGACGGCAGACGATCGTTCAGGCCGCGGTGGTCGGATACCTCAAGTGGGATCCGGCCGGCACCCACATCGCGTACGATGGAACCGTGCCATGTTCGGGCGACCTGTCGTGGTTCTCGACGACCGACCTCCATGGGAACACGCAACGCATCGTCGATGGCGCGGGTTTTCAGGGTGGCAACTACGACGATCAGTATCCATCGTACTCGCACGATGGAACCTGGATCTACTACTCGCAGGTCGAGCAGGCGGGCGAGGAAACTGGCAGGCTGCGCCGCGTGCATATCGATGGGAGTGGCGACACGTTGGTCCTGGGCGGTGGCCTCAACTACTATCCCGCGCCAGCCCCCGACAACATTCACGTCGCATACGTCGCGGCGTCGTACAACTACACGTCAGGGCTGGGCGTTCTCGATGTGACGACTGGGGTCGCCGACACCCTCGGCGTCAGCGCCTGGTCACCGGAGTGGTCGCCGACCGGGAATCAGATCGCGTTCCTGACACCCTTGGGATGTACGGGCAATATCGCTGTGATCAGTCCGACCGGAGGCACGGCGCACGTGCTCTCCAGCGCCACATACCAGGCCGGCTTCGACTGGTCGCCCGATGGACAATGGATCGTTGCCGCGAACGCGACGACCGGTATCCTGAATCTCATCAACGCCACGACCGGGCAGACGATCCCGCTCTCGTATGCCAAGGCGTTGGGCTCTCCAGCCTGGCAGCCCGGCTCATCCCCCAGCACGAATCGGGTAAGTAACAAGCTCGGCCATAAGTGACGTTACAGTGGGTAATTTGGGTGCCTCTCGTGGGAGGCACTCTTTGCTTTTGCGCGCATGCGGTCTGACGGCGGCAATACTGACAGCGATCGCGTGTGGCAGCAGTAAGGCGACCGGTCCCGCCTTATCACGGGTACCGATCGCCTTCCCCCTGGGGAATGCGCAGACCGACACCATCCAGTCTGTCCTTACCCAAGCCCTGATCGTGCGGGTGGGGTCGGGCCCGGGCGGCTCCGGCGCGCATCAGATCGTGCGCTTCCAATCGGTGCTGGACAGCGGCACCTATCGAGTGCTGGTCGAGCCGCTCGCGGGTGGGCCACCGAGCTCGTTCGTCGCGGAAACGACCGACGCGTCGGGGCGAGCCGCTGTCGTGATCGCGTTGGGCAATGATGAAGGTCCCGGACAGCTCGTCGTCAGCGTCCCCGCGCTCGGATACCTCGACACCGCCCGCTACACGGTCCTCCCCGGAAACCCTTACGCGATGCAAACGATGCCGAACGATACCGCCGCCTACATCGGCGGAACGGTCGGCCTCAGAACGAGCGTCGTCGATCGCTTCGGCAACACGCGCACCGATCCCGTGGCGTTCGTTGTGATCAGCGGACCGGGATCGATCAACGGCTCCACGCTCATCGTCAACAGCTATGGTCCGATCCGGGTCGCCGGGAAAGCCGATGGATTCGCCGACACGACGACCGTGTACGGCGTGCCAAAGGGCATCATCGCCGCGGCCGGTGATGTCAGCAATATCTGGTCGTTCAACCTCGATGGATCGGCGTTCACCCCGATCTCGACGGTCTCCGCCGGCACCCTCAAGTGGGCTCCGAACGGATCGAGCCTCGTGTTCGACCAGACCGTGGGCGGCTTGTACGGCGCGAGTGATCTGCTGCAGAGCGTGACCGCTCCCGGCGGCCAGGTCGCGACGATCGTCAACTCCGGCGCCACCGCCCTCGCGTACCCGCAGTACTCGCGCGATGGGACGTGGATCTACTACGACGAGTTCAGCACCACGCAGCCGATATGGCGCGTGCACCCCGACGGCACCGACAACGCGACCGTGAACATGGTCGCGCCCGAAGGCCTGCAGTTCCCGAGTCCGTCCTTCGACGGGACCAAGGTCTCCTACATCCTGGGCGGCGGCGCCGGCAACCTGAAAGTCCTCACGCTGTCGTCGGGCATCGCCGTCGACCTCGGCGTGAAAGGGATCGCCGATGTGTGGTCCCCAACCGGAAACGCCATCGCCTACGTCACGCTCAATAACGCCATGGCGCTGATCAACAGCGATGGCTCGGGCCAGAGCGCGATCGCGCCGGGACCGTATGGACCACAGTTCGACTGGTCGCCAGACGGGCAATGGATCATCGCCCGCAACACCGCGACGACTCGATTGGAACTGATCAACGTGGCGACACAGCTCGTTATCTCGCTTGGTTATACGGGTACGGTCGGGTCCCCCACATGGCATTAACTGGTCGACCATGAGTTGTAAAAAGTTCGCGTAAACGGACGGCCTCTGCTGCGAATGTTTGTCCCGTACAGTAGGGTTCGCCTATACACATGTCTGGAGGCGCGTTGCGTTCCGTTCGTCAGGCCACTGGCGTCGTACTGCTTTTCGTTGTCGGCGCTTGCGGGAGCTCGACCGCTCCGCACACCACCACCCCGACCCCGCACCCGAACATCTACTTCCTTGCCGGGAATCAGCAGACCGATACCGTGCAGTCGGTCCCCGCGCAGGCGCTCGTTGTGTTGATCACCCATAACGGCAGCCTGGTGCCGGGCGCCGTCGTGCAATTCGAGGCGGTGAGTGCGGCCGACAGCGTCAATCCGTATGGCGGGGATTGGGTCGATATCGCGCCGCTCAGCTCCAATCAACCCACCTCGTTCGTCGCCGAGACGACCAACACGCAGGGCGAGGCGAACGTCGACGTCTACTTCGGTACGCGCGCGGGCACCGCGCCGCTCGTGGTCAAAGTGCCGGCGCTCGGCTACGTCGACACCGCGAAATTCACCGTCACCGCGGGCAGCGCGGCGACGTTGCAATCGGGACCGGTCGACACCTCGGTGTACGTGAACGGAACCGTGAAACTGCACTCGGCCGTCGTCGACCGCTTCGGCAACCCACGCACCGATCCCGTATCGTACGCGCTCCTGTCGGGACCGGCCCACCTCTCGGGATCGACCGTCACCGTCACCGGCATTGGGCGCGTAGCGGTGACCGGCATGGCCAACAAGGCGATCGACACATCGTACATCTCCGGCATCCCCTCGGGCACGATGGCCGCCTCGCTCGACGCCGGCGGCATCGCCACCTTCAACCTCGACGGATCAGGCTACAGGGTCATCACCACGACGGCAGCGGGAACCGTGGTGTGGAATCCCTCTGGCACGAGCCTCGTGTTCGACCAGACGTCGGGCGGCGGGACATCCGGTGGTGATGCCACGCTGTTCAGCACCACGACCAGCGGATCAGTCACGGTGCTCGACAACTCGGGTGGGCCGACCGATGCGTGGCCGTCGTATTCGCACGATGGGACGTGGATCTATTACACGAAGATCACCAACAACTTTGACATCTGGCGGGTCCACCCCGACGGGACCTCGGACTCACTGCTGTCTGCTCAAGCGGGTGCTTTTTCATCGGAGTTTCCGAGCCCCTCTCCCGATGGGACACAGCTCGTGTACCTCGTGCCGGGATCCGCGGCCGTCGAGATACTCAACCTGTCGACTGGCGTCGTGACTCCACTTGGCAGCATCGTGGCCAATTCGACGGCGTGGTCGCCGAACCAGAACGTCATCGCCTACAACGCGAACGGGATCATCAGCATCATCCACCCCGATGGCACGGGGCAGACAACCCTCACGGGGGCAACGTACGAGTACCAGCTCGGGTGGTCCCCCGACGGGAACTGGATCGTCGCGCGGAACATCTACACGAGAAAGATCGACTTGATCAGCGTCACGACCCCAGGCCTGATTCTGCCGCTGGGATACACCGGCACAATGGATTCTCCGACATGGCACTGAGCCGCGCCGTTTGCCTGACCCTGTTCGCTGCTGCCTGGATTGCCGCCTGCAGCTCATCGAGCGGACCGGCGAACACCAGCCTCTTGATCGTCGGTGGCAACCAACAGTCGGATACGATTGGCGCGACCCTGCCGCAGGCGCTCGAGATCCACGCGGGCGCCCATCAGTCCGTCGAGTTTCAGTCCGTCCCCGGGACGTGCCAGGCGTCCATCGCAGGAGTCTCCGACATCGTCGACTCCACGGACGCCAATGGCAACGCGAGCGTCCGCGTGCAGCTTGGCGCAACCACGGGGACGGCAAAGATCGCGATTCGCGTCGTCGGGCGTGGGACGCCCGACACCGCGCGATTTACGGTGAATCCGGGCCAGCTCGCGGGCCTCTCCATCTCGCCGAGCGACACGGCGGTCTTTGTCAATCATGCGGTTCCCCTCTCTGCCTGGGGGGTGGATCGCATCGGCAACCATCGCCCTGATGCCATCTCCCTCACGGTCGCCTCGGGAGCCGCGACAGCGTCGGGGAAGACGATCACCCCGAACGACGTTGGCCGTGTCGTTGTCGTCGGGTCGGTCGGCGTCTTCGTCGACACGGCGTACGTGTCGGCGGTGCCTCCCGGCGTGATCGCTGCCGCGGGCGATCTCGGCATCGTGATGTTCAACCTCGACGGCAGCGGACTCACCACGATCGCTCACGTGCCTGCGGTCACCGTGCGATGGGCGCCGTCGGGTACGCGACTCGTTTTCACCCCGTACGGCACTCCCACCGGATATCTCGAGGCGACCGACCTCTCGGGCAACATCACGCTGCTCGACTCGTCGAGCGTGTATTCCGACCAGAAGGCGATGTACTCGCACGACGGCGCGTGGATCTATCTCTCGCGGATGAGCATCGCCTATCCGCCGGTCGGTAAATCGTCGCTGTGGCGCATGCATCCCGACGGTTCCGGACTCGCTGCGCTGTCACTGCAGGATACCCTCAGCGCCGCGTTCCCTTCCCCATCGCCGGATGGCACCGAATTGGCATACGTGGCTGATCCGAATGGCACAGCCGCGGTGCATGTGATGACCCTCGCGACGGGCGCGTTCCAGACATTGGGCCTCATCTCGACCGATCCCGCCTGATCGCCGACCGGGAATACCATCGCCATCATCGTCAGCATCTATGCGCCAGGCCCGCTCGCCCTTACGAATCTTCAGGGGGGTGGTGCGGGGCTTTCGTCGAGCAACTACTTGGGCGATTTCGATTGGTCGCCGGATGGCCAATGGCTGGTCGCGGCTGACGCCGCCACCGGCCGACTCGACCTGATCAGCGCGAGCTTGGGAACGATTTTGCCCTTGCCGTTCACGGCCGGACAGAGCTACGTGTCCCCGACATGGAAACCCAAATAGCAGGCCGATGCGCCGTTCTTGCCTGATCGCTTGCCTCGCGCTGGCGGCCTGCAAAGGCAGTAGCGGCCCGGCCGGCTCGCGCATCCTGATCACATCCGGCGCGAACCAGACCGGGCACGCGGATTCGACGCTGTCGCTCGCGCTCACCGTTTTCCTGACCGGCACGCGACAGCCGGCACATCGCGGGATTCTCTTCGCGCCGACCGCGGATACGACCTACGTGCACCATCCGCTCGCAGCGGGCACCTGTACCGTGCTCGTCGAGCGAACCGACGGCCTGGGCGGCAACCAGTGCTCGGCCGTCGACTCGACCAATGGGTCCGGCCAGGCATTCATCGTGTTGACGATGGGCCCCACACCCGGCCCCGGACGCCTGGTCGTCACCCTGCTGCAACCGCTCGAGTCAGATACTGTAACTTTTACGATCATACCATGAGGCGAGTTCTGGCCAACTAGATTAGACGGCTATGGCCTCGACTATCGCCCCCCCAATACCCGCCACGTCCTCGATCCAGCAGCTGGCGATCGACACCGTCCGCACGCTCGCCATGGACGCCGTCCAGAAGGCCGACAGCGGGCACCCAGGCACGCCGATGGCGCTCGCGCCGCTGGCCTATGTGCTGTGGACTCGACACATGAAGTACGACGCGTCCGCCCCGGATTGGCCGGACCGCGATCGGTTCGTGCTGTCGAATGGGCATGCGTCGATGCTGCAGTACGCGGTACTGTACCTGACCGGGTACGGGCTCACGCTCGATGATCTGAAACAGTTTCGGCAGTGGGGCTCGAAGACCCCGGGCCACCCGGAGTACGGCGACACCGTCGGCGTCGAGACGACCACCGGGCCACTGGGGCAGGGTGTCGCCAATGCCGTGGGCATGGCTGTGGCCGAGGCGCACCTGGCGGCCGAGTTCAATCGGCCCGGTCAGACGATCGTCGATCACCACACGTATTTCATCGCCGGTGACGGATGCCTCATGGAAGGCATCTCCCACGAAGCCGCGTCGTTCGCCGGGCATTTTAGACTCGGGAAACTCATCGGGTTCTACGACGACAATCACATCACGATCGACGGCAAGACAGAGCTCACGTACACCGACGATGCCGGTATGCGCTTCGAGGCGTACGGCTGGCACGTGCAGCACGTGGCCGACGTCAACGATATCGACGCCGTGGACGCAGCCATCGTCAACGCCAAAGCTGTCACGGATAAGCCCTCGTTGATCATTTGCCGTACGCACATCGGGTACGGCTCGCCGAACAAAGTCGACTCCGAGAAAGCGCACGGTGAGGCGCTCGGCGCAAAAGAAATCGAGCTGACGAAGAAGAACCTCGGCTGGCCATCGCTCGAGCCATTCTTCGTTCCGCCTGAGTCGCTCGACCACTGGCGGGCCGCTGGTCAGCGCGGCCGGCCCGCGCGTCTCGCCTGGGAAAAGGCGCACGCCGCCTATGTCGCGGCGCTGCCGGAGCTCGGAGCTGAATACGATCGCCGACTGACCGGGAAACGGAGAACGGGCTGGGACAAGAATTTCCCCACGTTCACCAAAGAGAACGGCAACGTCGCCACTCGGGCATCGTCGGCGCTCGTGCTGAATTCATTCGACGCGCAGGTGCCGGAATTATTCGGCGGCGCGGCCGACTTGAATCCGTCCACGCTCACGTATCTGAAAGACAGCCCGGTGTTCGACCCGACGAGCTATGCGGGCCGCAATGTGCATTTCGGCATTCGCGAGCACGGGATGGGCGCGATGCTGAACGGGATGGCGCTCCATGGGAGTTTGCTCCCGTTCGGATCCACGTTTTTTATTTTTTCGGATTACATGCGGCCCGCGATCCGACTCGCGGCGCTGATGCGGCAGCACGTGATCTGGGTGTTCACGCACGACTCGATCGGCTTGGGCGAAGACGGTCCGACGCACCAACCGATCGAACAGCTGTCGACGATGCGCGCGATCCCGAATGCGACGCTGATCCGTCCGGCCGACGCGAACGAAGTCGCCGAAGCGTGGCGCGTGGCGATCAATCACGAGGGCGGCCCGGTGTCGCTCGTGCTCACCCGGCAGAAGCTCCCGCTGTTGCAAGGGAGCGGGCCGGGGCTGGCGAAGGGCGCGTATGTGCTCGCCGACGCCGAGGGTGGCGCACCGCAGGTCGTGATCATGTCGTCGGGCTCGGAAGTGTCGCTCGCCGTTGATGCGAGGACGGCGCTGGCCGCCCGCGGCGTGCGGGCGCGGGTCGTGAGTATGCCGAGCCACGAGATCTTCGCGGCGCAGCCGGCGAGTTATCGGGATACGGTGCTGCCGCCGGGCATCCCGCGGGTCGCCGTGGAGGCCGGGCACCCCGTGTCGTGGTACCGCTGGGTCGGCGACAAGGGCGCGGTCGTGGGGCTCGAGCGGTTCGGCGCGTCGTCCCCGGGGCCCGTTGTGTACAAGGAGCTGGGCCTCACCTCGGCGCGGGTCGTCGATGCCGCTCTGGCGCTGCTAGGCGCTTCATAATGCAGCAGCGGTTGCAGAATGAGGCGGGAGATTTTGCCGGGTGGCCAGCCACGCGTTTGCCAAGTTGTTGTTCTACAACGAGTTGCACAATCGATTAACGGCGGAACACCGATTGCTTTAGTTCGGGGCAAGTCTTTTGGCCCCGAGAGGTCATCGTGTCGAGTCGCCGAGATGGGTTTACGCTGATCGAGTTGCTGATCGTGGTGGTCATCATCGGCATCCTTGCCGCGATCGCCATCCCGAAGTTCGCTACGTCGAAAGAGAAGGCATACGTGGACTCGATGCGCGCGGATCTCCGCAACCTGGAGACGGCCGAAGAAGCGTATTTCTTCGACAACGCGACGTACGCGGACCCGAACTTCTTGATCGCGAACCAGTCGTATCACACATCGGCCGGCAATACGTTCTCGGCCAAGAACATTCAGTCGTCAGGCTGGACGGCGTCGATGGTGAACACGTACGTCCCGTCGACGGCGAGCCCGCACACTTGCGCCGTCTGGATCGGCGCCGCTACCGCGCCGTTCCCGCAGGACTCGCTCGAAGGGGCACCCGGCTGTAGCTAACGCGCGTCGGCGACGACACTCGGCGTCTCGCGCACGAGCGAATCCAAGGATCGTATAGCGAGCGACTCGACACCAGTGTCGTTTTTCTCGTAATCTGATGTGAGGTCGCACGGTGCTACGTTCCGTACGCGCCCCGCGGTCGCGTACAGAACGAGCACAGAGTCGCGAACCTCGACCGTCCCGCGGTGATATTCATACCGTGTCACGGCACACGCACCCTCACCAGCGCGCATCACGCGACCGCTCTCGAACCCCCCTTCGGCTGTCAGCGTGATGTACTGTCCCGGCTTGCTGTCGGCGAACTCCAGTGTCTCTGGATCGTAGAAACCAGTGCTTCGCACGCCACCGCTTTCGAGACGCCACGAACCCACTAAGGCGGGCGCCGGCGCGACTGGCACTATTAACGCACTGGGGTGCGCGCACGCAGCGCTCGACAGCCCCAGACAAAGAAGAAGAACGTGTCTCATGGCACGGAAGATGAACCAAGGGCTCACCTGGTGACTCAGATCACAGCCACAACCCCGATCTGGTGGAATGGCCAGCGCACACGCGTCCCGTGGTATCCGCCACTCGGCGACGATACCTACGCCGACGTATGCGTCGTGGGCTTAGGAATAGCCGGCGTCACAACGGCCTATCTTCTCGCGCGCGAAGGCAAGACGGTGGTCGCCATCGACGATGGTGGCCTCGCCGGTGGCGAGACCGGGCGCACGACCGCGCATATCACGGCGGTGCTCGACGACCGATACTACGGACTCGAGCGCCTGCACGGACTCCACGCCGCGCGGCTCGCCGCCCAGAGTCAGGTCGCCGCGATCGATCGCATCGAGGACATCGTCCGCTCCGAGGACATCGACTGCGAGTTCGAGCGCGTGCCGGGCTACTTGCTCGGTGACGCCGAAGTGCTCGACCGCGAGCTCGCCGCGTGTCATCGCGCTGGCCTCACGGATGTCGAGCGCATCGGCGATACGCTGCACTTCCCCAGGCAAGCGCAGTTCGACCCGGTTGCCTATGTCGAAGCGTTGGCGCGGGCGATCGTGCGGGACGGCGGGCGCCTCTACGGGGGGACGCACGCGGTCGAGATGTCCGGCGGGACGACGGGACGCGTGGTCACCGACAAAGGCCACGTGATCACCGCGGGCGCCGTCGTCATCGCCACGGGTTCGCCCGTCAACGACGTCGTCACGATGCACACGAAGCAGGCGGCGTATCGCACGTACGTCATCGCGATGCCGCTGACCGAACCCATCGAGGTGGCACTCTACTGGGACACCGAGTCGCCGTATCACTACGCGCGCACGCTCGGCAACATGCTCATCGTCGGCGGCGGTGATCACAAGACGGGCCAAGCCGACAACGCCTCCGACCGCTATGCCGCGATCGAGCGCTGGGCCCGCACCCAGTTCGCCGGGCTGGGGCCCGTGCAGTATCGCTGGTCTGGCCAAATCCTGGAGCCGGTCGATGGGCTGGCGTTCATCGGGCCGAATCCTGGCGTCGTGCCCAACATCTACGTCGCGACCGGCGATTCGGGAAACGGGATGACCTATGGCACGCTCGCCGGGATGGTGCTCACGGATCTCATCATGTGCCGCGAGAACCCATGGGCGAAGCTCTACGACCCCGCGCGATTGAGCTTGCGGTCAGGAGTCGAGTACGCGCGCGAGAATCTGAATGTCGCGGGACAATACGCGCGGTGGGTGACGCCTGGTCAGGTGCCCACGGTGGCGCATATAGCCAAAGGCGAAGGCGCCGTGATCCGAAAGGGCATTACGAAGATCGCGGCGTACCGCGATGAGAAGGGCCGGATGCACGAGTGCTCGGCGGTCTGCCCGCACCTTTTTTGTATCGTCGACTGGAACTCGACCGAAAAGACCTGGGACTGCCCGTGCCACGGATCTCGGTTCGACCCGTATGGGAAAGTGATCAACGGGCCAGCGGTGACAGATCTCGAGCGGCTATCGTAACCGTCACCTCGTGGGTCTTCCCGTCGTCCACGAGCGGAATCTCCGTCGGCTCTTCCGCGTCGCCTTTTCGAACCGTGATGTGATACGTGGACGAGCCGTAGCGATACGTGATCTCGAAGCCTTCCCATGCGGCGGGGATAACCGGTTCGAGGCGTAGCGTCGTGCCGCGTTTCTTGAAGCCGAGTATGCCCTCGAGTCCCACGCGATACGCCCAGGCGGCTGAGCCGGTGTACCACGTCCATCCGCCGCGACCCAGATGCCCTTCGGCTGTGTATACGTCGGCCGCGATCACGTACGGCTCGACCTTGTACGTCTCGAGCGCGTGCGTGAACGGGTTGAGCATCTCGTACAAGTGATACGCCGTATCGCCGTCGCCGAGCAGGGCTCTGGCCAATACCGTCCACGTCGCCGCATGCGTGTATTGCGCGCCGTTCTCGCGGACACCGGGGAGATAGCCCTTGATGTAGCCCGGATCGTGGTCCGTATGGTCGAACGGCGGCGTCAGGAGCTCGATGAGGCGGGCGTCTTCGCGGACGAGATGCGTGTACACCGACTCGGCCGCTTGCTTTTGACGGTCCGGTTCGCCTGCGCCTGATATCACGGACCAGCTCTGGGCGATGGCGTCGATCTGGCACTCGTCGTTCTGATGGCTGCCGAGCGGCGTGCCATCGTCGAAGTACGCGCGGCGATACCACTCGCCGTCCCACGACTCTTTCTCGATCGCCGCGGCGTACGCGTCCGCCTTGGCTCGCAGCTCGGTCGCCGCCGCCTTGTCACCCCGGGCGTCGCAATGCACGGCGAATCGTCGACACGTGGCGATCAGGAACCACGCCAGCCACACGCTCACGCCTTGCCCACCGACACCGACCCGGTTCATGCCATCGTTCCAGTCGCCGATGCCCATCAGTGGCAAGCCGTGCTGGCCAACCGTCGTGGCTTTGCGTAGCGCGCGGAGGCAGTGTTCGTACACCGAAGCCTTCTCGGACGAGATGTCGGGCCGGTCGTAGAGCTCCTGCTCGTTCGGCTCCAGCTGCCGCATCGTCAGAAACGGCACGACCTCGTCGAGCACGCTCGTATCGCCCGTGACGACGAGATAGTGATCGACGACGAACGGGAGCCAGGCGAGATCGTCCGAGAATCGCGTGCGAACGCCACGACCGTTGTGCGCGTGCCACCAGTGCTGGACGTCGCCCTCGACGAACTGGCGGCCGGTGCTGCGCAGAATATGCTCGCGGGCGAGCTTGGGGTCGCAGTAGACGAACGCCATCGAGTCCTGCAGCTGATCGCGGAACCCGTAGGCGCCACTCGACTGATAGAGCGCCGTCCGCGCGAAGAACCGGCAGGCGAGCGCCTGGTAGAGGAGCCAGCCATTGAGGATGGCGTCGCAGGCCGGGTCTGGCGTCTTGACCTGAATCGTGGCGAGCCGCCGGCTCCACGACTCGACGTGCTCCTGGATCGCCTCATCGCCCTCGCGATATTTCTCGATCAAGGAACGACACTCGGCTTCCCCGTTGGCACAACCCAGCAGCGCGACAACCTCGCGGGTCTCGCCCGGGAGGATGGACAGACAGCCCTCGAGCGCCGAGCAGGGATCGAGCAGCGGACCGACCGATTCGGCCAGCGATGCGCGCTCGAGGCCAGCGGGAGCCGCGAGGGTCCCGTTGCGCCCGATGAATTCGCGCCGATCACCGGTATAGCTCATGACCGGCAAGCTCAACGCCGTGAACGCGACCTTCTTGGCGAAGTCTTGGTCATACCCGTTCTGCGCGAAGATCGCCTCGGTCTCGCGATCGAACGACGTCCGCACCTGGTGCTGCGTATGCTCGCGCATGACGCCGAGGCACCAGTCGGCGTAGTGCGCGATCGTCACGCGGCGGGGAGTGGCGGTATCGTTGGTAATCGACAGCTTGGCGATCTTGACGACGTCGTGCTCGGGCATCCCGAGGACGAGATGCGTGGTCAGCCCGGCATGACTGTGCCGGAACTCCGTGCGGCCGGGCGCGTGGGAAATGAGATAGGGCGTCGAGTGCCGGATAGGATCGGGCGTCGGCGTCCAGACTTCTCCAGTCTCGTCGTCGCGGATGTAGAGGATATCCGTGGGCTCGTCGCTGACCGGATCGTTGAGCCACGGCGTCAGGCGGAAGAAAAAGCTATTCTCGGCCCAGACGTACCCGCCGCCGTTCTCCGAGATCAAGAACCCGCCGTTTTCGTTGGCGATCACGTTCGTCCACGGCGCGGGCGTCGTGGCGCCTTCGACGAGCCGGATCTGATACGACCCGTCGGCCGCGAGCCCACCGAGTCCGTTGTCGAACGCAACGGGCGGCGCGGCTCTGAGCAGCGCGTCGCCCCGCGCGCCATCACCCGAGCGCGCCGCGGCGGCCGCGAGCACACCGGCGCTCACGATGCCGCCACCTGACTGCGTCGTCGGCTCGAACGCCGGCGGATACTCGGGTTCCGTCTCCGGGAGCTCCAAGATCTCCGCCAGCCGCAAGCCATCGCACAGCACCTGCACGCGCGCGGTCGCGCGCAACACGGCGAGATCGTCCGGCGGAATCAGATCGCGGCGGCGCAGCATCACCCCACCGGGTTTGTCAATCAGCGCGGCTTCGGTCGACGCGAGCACCGTCGCCTGGAGCTCGTCCTGCAAATCCTGCTGATACGACGGTGGGTTCGTGTTGAGAATGACGAGGTCGACCATCATGCCCTTGCCGCGCCAGTACTGGTGCGCCTGCAAGAGCTCCTTGACGGTCGCGACGCCGGCCGCCTGGTCGACCGTGGCTAGTAGAATCGGCCAGTCTCCGGAAATGCCATGCGCCCACAAGGCATCGATCCCGCGCTTGAGCTGCGCCACCTCTTTCGCCGGCGCGCGCACCGCGCGATCGGAGAAGAAGAGATAGCCGGCCAGCTCTTGATAGAGCGCCGCGTCGGCCGGCGTGATCGAGAGCTCGCGGAGCTCGACTTGCGCGTGCATCCACGACAGATCGAGCGCGCGCTGGGCGCTGTATGGGTCGTGATACCGGTCGGCGAGCTCCAGCGCTCGGTCGCGGGTGGGCGCGACCAGTGTCGTGAACGCCACGCGCGCGGACTGCCCGGCGCCGACGCGGATCAACACGCGCATGGCGAAAATGGGGTCGAGCACCGCACCGGTCGTGCCCGAGAGGGGGCCCGCTTCGGCCATCGCCTGCGGGTTCCGTACTGTACGGTTGCGCCCGGTGAACTGTGCGCGGTCCGTCTCGCACGAGATGCGCCCGACGATCTCGGGGCCGGTCGCCAAGACATGTCCGCACCAGAGTGTGCGCTCGTCGGCCGACCGCGGGCGCCGCGTGGCGAGGATCGCGCCGTGGGGTGCGACGAACTCGGTCTCGACGAACAAATTTTGGAACGCGGGGTGGGTGCGATCGGCGTCCGGCGGACAGAGCGAGATCTCGCCGTACGTCGTGAGCTCGATATCCTTGGCCGTCGTCCCGTTGTTCGTCACCGTGACCCGGCGCACCTCGGCCGCATCATCGGGCACGACGGTCACTTCGAGCCGCGTGTCGATATCGCCGTCGCGCCGCGAGAATGTGGCGCGGTCCGACGCGAACGTCGACCGGTACCA
>Ga0210393_10001144_pt1 | contig 22741 bp, 9 predicted proteins | sample IncBWC27OmetaG_FD_160068 | JGI IMG/M metagenome (GOLD analysis project Ga0210393, IMG submission 160068) | Forest soil microbial communities from Barre Woods Harvard Forest LTER site, Petersham, Massachusetts, United States - Inc-BW-C-27-O ... | reverse complement strand
CTCCGCTCAGAGCGCTACCAAGAGGCGATCTACCATCTTGGCTTCCTGTTGAAAGCTCACCCGGACGAGGCAGACCTTTGGCTTCAATCCGGCGCGGCTCAGGAGGGACTTGGACAATTTCAACCGGCGGTCGAAGCCTTTGGGACGGCAATCCAGAAAAACCCCGGATCGATTGCAGCCTACGAGGAATCAGCACGAATTCTGGCCGACCGACTGAGCGATGGGCAGGCGGCCGTGTCGATCCTCGGGAAGATGGTCCGCCAGAAGGAGAATCACGCGAAAAGCGAGGCCTACATCGCGCGCGCACGCTTCATTCAGTCCCACGCGGAAGACCCATCGGTTCGAGAGGCGATCTACAAGGCGGGGTTGAAAAGCGGAACGCCGCCGCAAGCCGGGCATGAATCATCCCAATCGCAGCAAGCGATCCAACGCGCCTTCACGGATGACATCAAAGAGGCACTGCGTCTCGCGCCGTCCAGTCCTCGGGCCCTCTTGCTCGCGGCTCAAGCGTCGCTTGCGACTGGCGCCGTTAAAGAGGCCAGCGCGTACGCCGAGCAGGCCGCCAAGCAGGAGCCGTCGAATTCGGAATGTTACCTGGTCTTGGCATCGATTCATCTGCATGAAAAACAGGCGAACGAAGCGGCCGAGTGTTTGAATCGCGGCTTATCCGCCACCGAAAACGCACCTGTGCTCTTATGGACGTTGGCCGCCCTGCGTCTTGAGAACAATCAAATCCCGGAGACGCAGGCCCTGCTCGAACGATTGCGAGCGATCGAAGCCGCTCGGCCACTCGTCCGCTATTTCACGGCGCGGATCCGGATCACCGAATCAAAATGGGCCGAAGCCACTCGAGAGCTGGAAGGTGTGGCAGGCGAGCTCAAGCGTTGGCCGCAGATGGACAAGGATGCCCAGCTTCGGCTCGCACAATGCTATTCGCGACTCGGCCGCGAAGATTGGGCGATCGGCGCGTACCGTTCCGCGCTGCGGATTGATCCCGATTGGCCGCCGGCGCGTGTGGGTCTGGCCGAAACGCTGCGCACGCTGGGACGGACTGACGAAGCGATCGTCGAGCTGCGTCGATTGCGACAACGGCCCGATGCACCGCCGCAAGCCGATCTGGAGCTGTTGCGGCTAGCAATCCAGAAAACACTCACCCTCCCGACAAGCGAACGAAACTGGACTGCCATCGACGCTGAGCTGAGCGCAATCCTCAAGCAGCCCTTCGCCGTCGAGCCCTTGCTTCTCAAGGCCGAAGTCGAGCTCGGCAAGGACCGACCTGACGGGGCGGCCGGAATTCTGCGAGCGGCCCTCACCAAGGCGCCCAAAGATCTCCGCTTGTGGACCGCGCTCATCTCGTTGACGGTCCGGCAGCAGCGCTGGGACGACACTGAGCGACTGCTCGGGGAAATGAAACAGCGGCTTGGCGATGGCGTCGCACTCCGTTTGGCTCGCGCCGCCTATCTCGTTCGTCGATACGGAGCCTCCCGCAAGGATGAGTTGAATTCGCTGGCTGAACCGCCGCCGATTTTTTCAGCGTCCGACAGACTCGATCTGTTTTTTCCGCTGGGGCGGATGGCCTTTTCAATCCAAGACTACGACCAGGCGCAACGGCTCTGGGAACGGGCGGCAGACGGCGAGCCCACCAATTTGCAAATCCGTTTGATGCTGATCGATCTCGCGTGGCAGCGGCAGAAGCCCCAGGATCTGGCCAAGCCGCTGGCCGAGATCGAGGCACTCGAGCAGAACGGGCCGTACTCCCAGTACGGGAAGGCACTACAGTCCGCCGGACTCGCCCAGCAAATGAAAGAAGACGCCGTGCGCCAACAGGACACGGCCTTGACCGCCCGTGCCAACGGACTCTTCGATCAGGCGGCCGCTCAATTGGAAGAGGCCCGGACGCAGTTCCCCGGCTGGTCCAAAATTCCGCTGGTGGCGGCTCAAATTGCCGACTCGCGGGGGAATGCGGACGTCGCCTTAGAACACTATCGCGCGGCTTTCGACTTGGGTGAACGCAGCCCGGTCATTGTAAACAGGCTGCTTAGTCTGCTCGTGGATCGGCAGGAAAACGACAAGATTGAAGCCGTTGTCCGCCAACTGATCGACGAGAAGGTTCCGTTCTCTTCCGAGCTGACGAGCGTCGTCTCTCAGGCGCTGGTGCAAATGGGTGATCGTCAGGGGGCGCTCGCGCTTGCGCGAAAATCGGCGGCGACGTCGAAGGATAGCCGTAGCGTCATTTTGCTAGGGCAATTGCTACGCGTGAACGGCCAACCTGAGGAGGCTGAAACGGAATTTCGCCGAGCGACCCAGTTGGCACCCAAAGAAGTCTCCCCCTGGTTTGCCTTGATGGCGTTTTATTCTTCGAGCGGCAAGCGTGAACTTGCCGCAAGCACTCTTCGGCAGGCGCTTGCCAGCGTTGATCCCCAGCAGGCCTGGGAAGTCAAAGGCTACGCGTACCAATTGGCCGGGAAGTCTTTGGAGGCCGAGGCGACTTATGACGACGCTTTGAAGGCAAGCCCGAATCGCTTCCCGATTCGAAAACTGGCCGTCGAAACGAAATTGCAAAATCGCCACATGGCCCAGGCCCAGTCTCTGTTGAAGGAATATCTTGCGACGGCGCAAGCCCCCAATGAACCTGCGAACGCGGCTTGGGCGCGCCGCACCTTGGCCTTGTCGATGGCGTCCGCCGGCACGTACCCGAGCTACGCTCATGCGCTCGAGCTGATCGATCAAAACCTGAAGCGCGATTCCAACTCGGACGCCGATCGTCGTGTCGAAGCCATGATCCAAGCCTCTTTTCCCACGGTCTCAAGTCGCGACAAGGCGCTGGAGACGCTCAGCCGGCTGGCCGAGCGAGCCAATGCACTGTCACCCGATGACCGCATCGTGATGGCCCGGCTCTATCTGTCGCGTGGCGAATGGGTGCGTGCCTCGCAGATCTTCCGGGAGGTCGTTGCCAAGTCGAAGGATCCCCGTCACCTGGCCGCCTATGTCGACGCTTTACTCGGCCAAAAAGAACTGTCCGCGGCGGAAGACTGGCAGGGGCGTCTCGAAGCGCTCGCCCCCCGCGATTTCGGGACGGTTGACTTGCGTGCGCGCCTGCTGGCAGCGCAGGGGCACTACCCCGAGGCCTTCGACCGTGTCGTCGGTGCTTTGGCGGAAGGGCCAACCAACATGGCGGAAAGCCGGCGCCGCGCGGCCTCGCTGCGGCTGGAGGAACTTGGCGACGAACTGACGCGGCTCAATCGCAAGGCCGAGGCCGAGCGATTTTTTGCACAGGCTGAAACCTTGCTCGGAGGGAAGGAGGGGCCCACACAACGGCCGTCGGTTGCCCATCTGCAATTCCTTGTTCGTCGTGGGCGCGGCCCCGAGGCGCTGGAGGAATTTGATCGCCTCGTCGGCGTCAGCTCGGCGGCCGAACGCGATCAGGCCTGCATGTCCTTGACCACTTGGCAGCTCACCGACCTCGCGCTACTCAATCGCTTGGAGCATTCTCTGGCTCAGGCCGCCGCGCGCTGGCCGACCTACTCGGCTTGGGTTGCCCTGGCGGCGGTTCAGGATCGTTTGAACAAGTTTGACGACGAGGAAGCCAGCTATCGGCGAGCCCTTGCACTCGACGATGGGACGCGAATCGATGCCCTCAACAATCTCGCTTATTTGCTGGCGCTGCGGCAGAAGGATCTGGTCGAAGCGCAGTCTCTCGTTGGCAGGGCCATTGCCCTGGCCGGACCGCGAACGTCGCTGCTCGATTCTCGCGCGCTCGTTGAACTCGCCGCTGGCAAGCCGGAAGCTGCCCAGACCGATTTGGAGGTTGCCACTACCGGTGGCGGGGCGGCGACGCACCTCTTCCATTTGGCCCGAGTCCGCATGGTCAACGGGCAACTCGAAAGCGCTCGGGCGTCCTTGAAGAAGGCGCTTGATCTCGGACTGACAGAGGGGCACTTCAATAAGCTCGAGGCGTCGAGCTTCCACGAGCTAAAGATTCAATTGGAGCCGACACGGGGATGAAGAGATCTTCACACAGCCGCGCTCGATCGAATTACGGACACACCGTTCTTGGCGGCAAAGATTGGCGGAAAGCTATGAATTGTCGCAACTTAGAATTTTAGAAAATGCTTGCGATTTCTACGTTTTCTGATTTGACAGGATATTGCCGATTTGGCAATCTGGGATGAATGTCGGGCGTCCCGCCTTGGGGGGCGCTGGGTTGTTTGCTTCCGAATCGAAGCAATCCGCCGACGGTCAACTAAGGGCCAACGCTGATGCGACGACTCACCTCTGCTCTGGTGCTGCCTCTCGTTTTGACGATGGGGGTTTTTGCCCCCGGTCGCGCGTCGGCATCGCCGACGTGGTTCCAATTCGGTCCCGTCGAAGCGGCCGACGTTGTGACGCTCAACTACGCACCGGGAGGCGAGAACGGCGGTCAATATTACGCCGGCCAATATCAGGGTACCGCCGCCACGACGCAGGCGGGGCTGAGTTCAAGCTCCGCCCAGAAGTTTCAGACCTTCTGCGTCGATTTGTTTCATGAGGCGTCGGACAACCAACAGTACAAGGTCACTCAGACCGCCACGGTGCCCGCGCTGAACAATGGGGCCCAGGTCAATTACCTCTATCAGACGTTCGGTGAATCGAAGATCACCGGCACCTTTGCCTCTGTGGTTGTGAACGGGCAGACGTATCACAACGTGACTGCCAACGATTACGCAGCCGCCCTTCAGTTGTCGATTTGGACAGAGCTCGCGAACAGCGGCAGCACGACCGGCCCGTTCTCGTATAGCGTCGTGACAGGCAATGCCAGCGTGGTTCAGTCTTTGGTGTCGAGCTTCCTCGGCGCGGCAGCCCATTCGACTCAAACGAACGGTTGGTATTTGCAGGGCGATTCCGTGCAGCCCGCCGGTCTGTCGCAGGGCCAGAGCTTTCTCGTGACGCCGACTCCGGCGACTCTCAAGCTCGGCGCTCTCGCCTTGTGCTGCGTGATTCCGGCCTGCTACTGGCGTCGCCGTCGGCAGGCCTAGTTTCGCAAACACGGCTGACGCGGCGATTGTCGCGTCATTCTACGGCGTTGAGGGCCAGTCAGTCTTGCGGCTTGGCGTCTCGCCCTGAATTCTTCTGAGAGGACTCGCGCGCCCCGTGGGCGGGCTGGAGTCCCCTCGAGCTGGGTGCCCACCCACTCGCCGCGTGGCGCGGGAACTGGATGAAGAGTCCGCTTCAGGCCATTGCGCTTCACGACCATTACCGGCTTCGCTTAGCCGGTGACAACAATAGAGTGCGTCGAAATTGCCGTCAGGGTTCCGTCGGTGACCTTGAGCGTGTAGTTGCCCTTCGTCGTGAGGATCAGGTTGCTGAAGGTCGCGATGCCGTTGACGGCGGCGACCGTCGTCGTCGCGTTGCTCGCCAGCGTGCCCGCGCCGGCAGTTTTCGTCACGGTGAGAGTCGAATTGTTCGACGTCACGATGTTGCCGAACTGATCCTCCACGGCGACCTGCAACGTTCCCAGGGGTAGTCTGGACTTTCCGCTACCTGGCGTCGCGATGATCGCGAGCTTGGTCGCCGTGGAAGGTGTGATGGTGATATTGGTCGACGCCGCCTTCGTCAGGCTGCCATCGCTGGCGCCGATCAGATAATTCCCGGCCCTCGTGCATAGCAGCTTGTTGAAGGTAGCCACGCCGTTGACGGCGGCTACCGTCACCGTGCTGCCACTGGCAAAGCCGTTCGGCCCGCTGTTGACGATGACAGTGATCTTGGAAGTATTGGACGTGACAACGTTGCCGAACGCGTCTTCGACCGCGACTTTGATGCCCGGGGTCAAAGCCTTCCCCGCCGTGCCGGTCGCCGGCGTCTGCGTGAATGCCAACTTGCTGGCCACACCCGCGCTCACAGTGATGTTGCCCGAGGCTGCGCTCGTCAAAGCACCCTGCACGCCTTTGACGGTGTAAGTGCCCGCGGTGTTAAAGATCAGGTTGCTGAAGGTCGCGACACCGTTGACCGCAGCTACCGAGGTGGTGCTGGTATTCGCGATCTGGCCCGGTCCGCTGTTGACGGCCAGGGTAACCGCCGATGTGTTGGATTTGATCACGTTGCCGAATTGATCCTCGATCGCAATTTGCAGAGTAGAAACCAACGCCTTGCCGGCCGTTCCCGAGGTCGGTGTCGTGAGCAGGACCAGCTTGGTGGCCGCAGCGGGATTAACGGCGATGCTGCTCGATTTGGCGGCCGTCAGCGCACCATCCGTCGCGTTCAGCACGTAGCTGCCCGCCGTATTGAAGAGCAAGTTGCTGAAGGTGGCTACTCCACCCACGGCGGCGGCCGAAGTGGTGGTTCCGGTTGCAAAACCGGCCGGGCCACTGCTCACGGCCAGCGTAACGGTTGACGTATTGGACGTGATGACGTTGCCGAACGCGTCTTGCACCGAGACCGTAACGCCCGGGTTAAGAGCCTGACCCGCGCTTCCGGTTGCCGGCGTCTGCGAGACGAAGAGCTTGCCGGCGGCAGCGGCGTTGATGGTGATGGGTGTCGACGATCCACTGGTGAGAGAATTGCCGCTGGCGACGAGAACGTAATTGCCCGCTGCATTGAGGATCACGTTGCTGAAAGTGGCCACGCCCTTGACGGCTGTCGCAGAGAGTGTGCTGCCGCTCGCGAATCCGACCGGTCCGCTGCCGACTGCAAGTGTGATGGTCGAGCTGTTCGAGGTAACGGCGTTGCCGTAAGCGTCCTGCACCGCCACGATGACGGCCGGATTCAAGACCTGGCCGGCCGTGCCCGCACCGGGTGCCTGCGAGACGAAGAGTTTGCTGGCCGCTCCCGCACTCACGGTGATGCTGCCCGAGGTCGCTCCCGTCAGCGAACCATCGCTCACGCTCAGGGTGTAAGTGCCCACGGTATTCAGGAAGAGGGAATTGAACGTCGCCACGCCGTTGACTGCGGCCATCGAGGTGGTGCTGCCGTTGGCCAGGCGGGCAGGCCCCCCGGCAACGACCACCGTGACTGTCGAATTGTTGCCGGTAATCACATTCCCCGACGCGTCCTCAATCGCCACAGTCAGACTTACCGCCTGGCCGGCGGTGCCGGTCGTCGGCGCCTGGGTGATGACGAGTTTGCTCGCAGTGCCTGCCACAGGGCTGACGGCAATGCTGCCCGTCGTGATGCCTGTGAGCGCTCCGTCACTAAGGCTCAGTGTGTAAGCACCCGCTGTGTTGAGCATCAGGTTGCTGAACGTGGCAACGCCGTTCACGGCGCTCGCTGTCATGGTGCTGCCCGCGGCAAATCCACCGGGGCCCGACGCCATGGCGACGGTGATCGTCGACGTGTTGCTGGTGACGATGTTGCCGAACTGGTCCTTCACGGCGACTTGCAGTGACGGGGTCAACGCCTGGTTGACGGTGCCCGAAGCCGGAGTCTGCATCAACGACAGCGTGCTCGCCGCGGCCGGACTGACGGTGACGCTGCCAGAGGTTGCCCCCGTCAGCGAACCGTCGGCAACGCGAATCGTGTAAGCACCCGCCGTATTAAAGATCAGATTGCTGAACGTGGCCACGCCGTTGACCGCTGCGACCGATGTCGTCGTGCCACTCGCGAAGCTTCCGGGGCCGCTGCCTACGGTGAGAGTCATGGTCGACGCGTTCGAGGTGACGACATTCCCGAACGCGTCCTGAACGGCGATCTTAAATGCTGTCCCCAAAGCCTGGCCGGCGGTGCCGCTGCTCGGCGTTTGCGTGATCGCAAGCTTGCTGGCCGCCGCGGCGCCCACCGTGATCGTGGCCGTGGTAGCGCCTGTGAGCGAGCCATCGCTGACGCTCAGAGTGTAAGTGCCAGCCGTATTGAAGATCAGGTTTGACAAAGTGGCCACGCCATTGACTGCAGCCACCGAGGTCGTGCTGCCGCTGGCGAAAGTACCGGGACCACTGGCAACCGTCACTGTCACCGTCGAGCTATTCGACGTGATCACGTTGCCTGATGCGTCTTGGACAGCAACTTTGAGCGCGGTTCCCAGGGCCTGGCCGGCGGTGCCGGCGGTCGGCGTCTGGGTAATGGCCAACTTGCTGGCCGCGGACGCACTGACGCTAATACTGCCTGACGTCGCACTCGTAAGCGTGCCGTCGCTGACCTTGATCGTGTAAGCACCGGCCGTATTGAGAACCAGATTGCTAAAGGTGGCCACACCACTGGCGGCAGCGACGGAGGTTGTGCTGCCGCTCGCGAAGGCTCCGGGTCCCGTGGCCACTGTGACTGCGACCGTCGATGTGTTTGATGTGACCACGTTACCGAACGCGTCTTCCACCGCGACTGTGATGCTCGGGCTCAGGGCCTGTCCCGGCACTCCCGAACTCGGAGTCTGGGTGATTGCCAGCTTGCTGGCCGCGGCCGGACTGACACCGAAGCTGCCAGACGTTGCGCCCGTCAGGGTGCCGTCGCTCGCGCCGAGGGTGTAGCTGCCCGCCGCGTTGAAGATCAGGTTGCTGAAGGTCGCAACGCCGGCGACAGCTGCAACCGACGTCGTGCTGCCGCTGGCAAAGGCGCCGGGTCCGCTGCTCACTGCCAAAGCGACGGTCGAAGTATTCGACGTGATGATGTTGCCGAACGCGTCCTCCACCGCAACTTTGAACGCGGTTCCGAGTGCCTGACCGGCCGTGCCACTGGTCGGTGTTTGCGTGATCACCAGTTTGCTGGCCGCGGCCGGACTGACCGTGATCGTGGCTGACGTGACGCCTGTCAGCGACCCGTCGCTCACGCTGATTGTGTAGGTTCCGGCGGTATTGAAGATCAGATTGCTGAAGGTGGCGACGCCGCCGACTGCGGCGACGGAGGTCGTGCTGCCGCTCGCGAAGCTGCCCGGTCCGGTGGCCACGGCGACGGTCACCGTCGAAGTATTCGAGGCAACGATGTTGCCGGACGCGTCTTCGATGGCGATTTTGAGCGAGGTTCCCAATGCCGAACCGGCGTTGCCCGTCGTCGGCGTTTGCGTAATTGCCAGCTTGCCTGCGGTCGACGCGCTCACAACGATGCTGCCCGAGGTTGCCCCGGTCAGCGCACCGTCTGCGACGCTCAGCGTGTATGTCCCGGCTGTGTTGAACGCTAGATTGCTGAAACTCGCTGCACCATTGACCGCGGTGACTGTCGTCGTGCTGCCGCTAGCAAATCCGCCGGGGCCGGTGGCGACAGCCACAGTGACCGTTGACGTGTTCGACGTAACGGCGTTGCCGAAGGAGTCTTCGACCGCGATCTTGAGTGCGGTTCCCAGCGCCTGGCCAGCCGAACCGGTGGTAGGTGACTGCGTAATCGCCAGCTTGCTGGCAGCGGCCGGGTTCACCGTGACGCTGCCCGTGGTGGCGCCAGTGAGCGCGCCATCGCTGACGCTGAACGTGTAGGTTCCCGCCGTATTGAAGATCAAGCTACTGAAGGTCGCCACGCCGTTCACGGCAGCCACCGACGTGCTGCTGCCACTCGCCGAGGTGCCGGGGCCGGTCGCCACTGCCACGGAGATCGTCGACGTATTTGACGTCACGACGTTGCCAAACGTGTCTTGAATGGCAACTTTGAGTGCCGTTCCCAAAGCCTGGCCGGCCGTGCCGCTGCTGGGCGTTTGCGTGATCACCAGTTTGCTGGCCGCGGCCGGGTTTACGGTGATTGTCGCCGTCGTGGTACCGGTGAGCGAACCATCATTGATGCTGAGCGTGTAAGCTCCCGCCGTATTGAAGATCAAGTTGCTGAATGTGGCCACGCCGTTGACTGCGGCAACCGAAGTCGTGGTTCCGGCCGCGAAGGTACCGGGTCCACTCAGCACGGCGACAGTGACCGTCGAGGCATTGGAGCTAACGAGGTTGCCGGAGGAGTCCTGGACCGCGATCTTCAGCGCGGTTCCCAATGCCTGCCCGGCTGTGCCCGATGCGGGTGCTTGGGTGATGGCCAGCTTGCTGGCGGATGAGGCTCCGACCGCGATGCTGCCCGAGGTGGCGTTCGCGAGTGTTCCGTCCGTCACTCTCAGCGTGTAGGTGCCCACTGTATTGAGCATCAAGTTACTGAAGGTGGCCATGCCGTTCACAGCAGCCATGGAGGTCGTGCTACCGACCAAGAATCCGCCTGGCCCACTGGCCATTGCGATATTGACGGTGGACGTGTTGTTGGTGACGACATTGCCGAACGCGTCCTTCACAGCCACTTGCAACGACGGACTCAACGCCTGATTGGCGGTTCCGGACGAGGGCGTCTGGACGAAGGCCAACGTGCTGGCGGCGGCCGGGCTAATCGTGAAGGTGCCGGAACCGGCGGTAGTGAGCGCGCCATCGCTGACGCTGAGCGTGTAGCTGCCCGCCGTGTTCAAGACCAAGTTGCTGAAGGTTGCTACGCCGCTCGTGGCAGCGATCGAGGTCGTGCTGCCGGCGGCCAATCCACCGGGGCCAGTCCCCACGGTGACGGTGACGGACGACCCGTTGGAAGTCACCACGTTGCCGAACGCGTCTTCCACGGCAATCTTGAGCGCTGTGCCCAGAGCCTGTCCCGCTGTCCCGCTTCCCGGCGATTGGGTGACGAGCAGCTTGCTGGCAGCGGCCGGATTGACGATGAAGCTGCCCGTGGTCACTCCGGTCAGTGAGCCGTCAGTGATTGTTAGGGTGTAAGTGCCGGCCGTGTTGAAGATCAGATTGGAGAACTTCGCCAGTCCGCTCGAAGCGAAAACAGATGGCGTGCCGCCGCCCGCGATGCCGCCGGGGCCGGAGGCTACGCTCACGACGACCGTCGATGAGTTCGACGTCACGACGTTGCCGAAAGCGTCTTCCACCGCAACCTGGAGTGCTGTGCCCAGAGCTTGTCCCGCTGTGCCGGCCGACGGCGTTTGCGCGACGGCCAGCTTGCTGGCGGCGGCCGGAGCGACCACGAAGCTCGACGAAGTCGCGCCGGTGTCTGAGCCGTCGCTGGCACTGAGTGTATAGCTACCGGCGGCATTGATGATCAGGTTGCTGAAGGTGGCCACGCCATTCACGGCCTGAGCAGTCACCGTCGTGCCACCGCCCGCGAAGACGCCGCCACTCAGCGTGAGAGTCACAGTCGAGTTGTCGCTCGTGACCACACTTCCCGACTGCAGGACCGACACCCTCACCGCGGTGCCCGTCACACCCGCCGTCATGCCGGACGGCCCTTGCGAGAAGGCGAGCTGCTGAGCGCTGGCGCTTCCCGAGATCGCCAGGTTGCCTGATGTGGCTCCAGTCAAGGAGCCGTCGCTGGCGGTGAAGGTGACAGTGCCTCCCGCGTTGATGATCAGGCCGTTGAAAATGGCCACACCGTTGCTAGCGGTCGAGGTAGCGGTCGTGGTGCCACCGGCGAACGTGCCACCATTCAGCGTCAGAGTCACCGTCGAGCTGTTGTCGCTCGTGATGACGTTGCCGAACTGATCCTCAACCGCGACCATCACGGGCGGATTCAGCTCCTGGCCGGCAACTCCCGTGGCGGGCATTTGGGTGAAGACCACTTTGCTGGCCGCCGCCGGACCGATCGCAATCAAGCCGGAACTTGCTCCGGCGTAGGAGCCGTCCGTGGCGATCAGATTGTAAGTGCCGACGGCATCGATGATCAGATTGCTAAAAGTGGCGACGCCATTGATGGCTTGAGCGGTGATCGACGTAGCTCCGCCCGCAAAGACACCACCGGCAATGGTGAGCGTCACCGTCGAGCTGTCGCCGGTGACCACGCTCCCTGCCTGGTTTTCGACCGAAACTGTGACTGCCGGGGCGAGCGCGGTGCCGGCGGTACCCGCCGTGGGCGTCTGAGTGATCGCCAGCTTGCTGGCCGAGCCGGCCGGCACGAGATCAAACAGATGGTTAGCGTTGAGGCGAATCGTTATGCCGCCCGCACCGATGGCCACATTGCTGCCGAACGTGTTCCAACTCGAATTGGCCTGGAGGGCCCAATTCTGCATCGACTGGGTGGTGAACGTCGTTTCAAAGCCGACCGGAAGATTGGCCAACTCTGCCGTATCTAGAGCGATCAGCTGCGTCTTACTGGCGTTCTGATTGCTGTTGAGGACGACGACGTCCGACGACAGGTCGATCGTCGTGGTGGTTTCGGCGGCGAAGTCATTCACCACGGTTCCCGCGACGCTCCCCGCGAGATGCGTCGTATTCGACCACAGTGCGACGGCGCCCTGCCAGTTGTTGGTGTCCACGCCGCCCGCGCCGATTGTGTTCCCTTCGACGACGAAGCCGGTCCAGTCCGGACCGTTGAACGCGCCCTGAATCAGCACGGTCCCATCGGTGACCGTGTTGTTCATGAGCACGAGGTTCTCGAAGGGGCCGTAAGTGGCGCTATAGGCCTGGCTCAAGAAAGCCGAGCCCGAATCGGTGAACGTGTTGCCTTCAATCAAGAAGTTGGAGAAGCCGGTCGGGTATTGCGGATACAGACCCAAGATCGAGTCGACCATCGACTGGATGTTGTTCGAGAACGTGCTGTTTTGGATGACGACGTTGTTGGCCGTCTCGGAGTACAGAATCGCATATTGATTGTTTTCAAACGTGGTGTTGGTCACGACCAACGACGAAGTGGCCAATCCCAGATAGGCGATGCCGTTCCCATGCGGGTTCGCAGCGTTTGAGCTGGAAATAATGGTCGAATTTTGGATCACCGTGCGTTGCGGCGCGCCCAGGGCGAAGTCTTCTACGCCGTTGTAGATGTCGTCTCCTGGAGAGGTGCCTCCCAGCGTCGTGTTGGCAATGAGCACGTCGCCGGAAATACTCACGGCGTCGGCATTGGTGCTGTAGAGATCGTCATTGATGATGTTGACGGTGCCGATCAGGTTGCCGCCACCGAAGAGTTCCTCACCGCGCCAGTTGTCGATGACGCAGTTGAAGACCAGCACGCCGTCGATCGTGTTGTGCCCGCCCATGTTCAGGGCTTTGTGCGACATGTCCCAGCCGTCGCCGGTCGTCGTGCTTCCGCCGACCGTCGAGTTGCCGGTGTACCCGGCGTTGCCGTCGATGTTCAGAGAACGGAATTGAATGTTGCTGATCGGTGCATTGGTCGAGTCGATCTGGAACATGCCGAAACGGCTGATCTTCGAGTACGAGTCGCCGGTGTTGTTCCAATTGGTGACCGGGTTCTTCAATCCGGGCATGTATCCCGACAGGGTCGTGTTGCTGGCCCCGGCCCCCATGAACACGAGGTTGCTGGTGGTAATGGTGAAGATGGCGGGAAACAACGAATTCGAAAACGTGTCGCCGGGCTGATTATCAACTGCGTAGTTCCCAGCCGGGAAATAGATGATTCCCCCGCCGTTCGCGACGGCCGCGTTAATCGCGCTGCGAATAGCGACGGTGTCGTCGGACGTGCCGTTACCTGTCGCGCCGTAGTTCTTGACGTTGAACACGGTCAGGTTGGGCATCGCGGTCACCGACTGCAGGCCGGCAGGCGCGAGGCTGCTGTCGTTGTAGGGAAGTCCCGGAATCGAGCCGCTGAGCAGCAGCCGCGATTCGAGCGCTTCAAGCGATCGGCCGATGGGGCGACGTGCCCGGCGGCGAGCGCGCGGAGCGCGGTAGAGCCGAGGATTCGAGAGGCGAGCTAGAATCGCACGCCAAGGCGAAATCATGAGTTATCCCTCAGGCCCGGGAAACAAACACACGACGTCACGCAACGAACTTTTCGAGAAGCGCATTCACACGTCGGCCCGAGTCGCAAGTTGCGAGTCGAACCAGGCGTCAGTTCGTGATGACTGACGAATCGTTTGAGGCATTCCAACATTCGGGACACGGCTGTTTCCTCTGCGAATGCTTCGCAGACGGTGGAGCGGTGCGTCCCTGCTGCGCGGTCAAACTCCTTTCATCAAAACGTTAGGCCACGTGGATGTGTGGGACGGCCAAGCCGCGGGGATTCTGGCAGTTTTTTGAAAATTGACGGATTGGTGAAAAACGGCAACAGGCGCCGAGCCGTCACAACCGGAAGAATCACGTCTTTTGCGACGACTGGTATTCGAGGAGAAACGGTGAATGGGCAGTTGATCTACGAGGGGCCCGCGGAAGTTTGAAAGGCACTAGCTCGAAACGTGGATCGTTGCTTGCAACTCTTTCCCGCGCGGGACCGGCATGCGACTGGCTTCGACACTCACACATTCGCGGGAGAACGAGCCGACCGGCAGTCACTGGAAGGGCACCTGTCACATCTCGAAACGCGACCGCGCGCCGTCGCCTTCGCTCGCGATACGCACCGACTCGTTCGCCGACTGGCGGGTCTTTTTTACTCGCCACGGGCGTTCGTCCGTTAGGTGGCGAACCCGTCAGAACAGAATCCGTTGCCGGTCCAGGGCACATGGCTGGCTTGACTCCTTCTGCGCAGAACCTGAACTCCGTTCAAGTCCCACCGCCGATGGTTGGAGAGGCGGCGGTCTAGCAAGCTTTGGCCCTGTTCGGTTTTCCTCGCTGACGAAGCGATCCGTGCTTCGCGCCTCGTGACGGCTTTAGTGCGGGGCAACCGGAAAGTCGCTAACCAGTCTTATCTCAGTTCGTTACTCTTGCCTACGAAATCAAAAAACTCAATTCAGTCGCCGCATTCTTACAAAACGGTCAAATGTTTACAGTTTTTCATCGAAAATCGTCAAGCCAGATTCGCATCCCGGCCCCATCGTGATCCGACGAAGTTCTTATCGCATGTCCACAGAACTTTGCAAACTACCTATCTTGACATTTGCGTGGGTGCGTATTGGGTTAATGGCATTTTCCATTCCGGACTAGGAGCCGAGGTCGATTTCTGATCGAGCGCCGACTTCTCGGGTCTTCGAGGCGTGTACAAATTCGAAATGAGAACGGCCCGATCCGGTTGATCGGGCCGCCTCAATTTTGGAGCTGAAAACGATACGCGGTCCTAGCGCCTCAAATTCGGCTGGAAAAAGTATCCTTGCGTATTCATGAAGACGGTGGGATGACCCGTTCCCAGGATTGTGCCCGGCGGCAACGGCGTCGTCGCGGGTCGGACAGGCGCTGTCGCCTGTTGCAGTACTCCAATTTGCTGTTGTTGAAGCGCGACCGCCGCGCCAAGCTGCAACTGCGGAGCAATCAGCGTCTGGTAGGCGACGCCCGGGTCGAGCCCCGGCTGGGCGAGATTGAGGAACGGACTCACGACCGGATTGTTAATCTGCTTGCTGGCCGGAATACCGAATTGGCTGTTGACGGGCAGCTGGGCCCGCGACGCCTGAGCACCGACGACCAAAACCAAAGCGGCCGTGCCGAGGGCGTTGACTCGGCAAAAAAAGGTCAAGCGGATCCGTCGATTTTGCATCATTTGTTTCCTTGAAGAGGTGGGGTGACGTGGGAGTTGCTGTCGAGCGCGACAGCGAAGGGGGGAGGTGAGGAAGTGAACGTCTAAAGGGCCTCGATGCTAGCGACGTCGATCGCGACCGAGACGCCTTGCTGGAGAAATTGAACCTGCAGGACGAACTTTTGACCACGCTTGTTGCGCACCACTTGTCCGCACAACCCAGCCAGCGGACCGCGAATGATGCGAGCGAGGCTGCCCGTTTGAAGACGCTCTTCGCGGGTCAGCGGTTGATCGGATTGAATCAGTCGATGAATGTCCCGCAACTCGCGGTCGATTTCCTCCTGATCGGTGATGGTCAGCGATCGGATGATGGCCTTATATTCGATCCGTCGGGCCGCCTCTTGATCGTTCAGCAGAATGAAGACATAGCCGGGAAACAGCACCAACTGGGAGCGAACCAGACGGCGTTGGTAGCGTCGTTTTCGCTCCATCTGCGGCAGGTAATAAGCGATGTTTTGGCTACGCAAGTGTCGGGCGACTGCTTTCTCGGTTCGCGGGCGCACGTGGTAGGCACGCCACTCGTGAGCGCTTGCCGATTCTAGGCTGCGCGCGAAAAGATCCAGCGGCCAAAGCGCAGGCTCTCGGTCAAGTACCGGCATCGACAGACTCTCATCGTATTAGTGTCAGCGGCGCGCGGCGGCCGACGAAGCAAGCGACGGCACCGACACATGATTCTTGATCGCGGGAGAGCGGCCGAGATGGGGGGAGGGCAACTGAGAGCAGAGGTGACACTCGCCGAGTGCGCGGTGATTCTCCCACGCCTCGGCGCCACCTGTCAACGGTGAGTTCCGGTGACATATTTGCCATCTCCTCCGCGTCCTTCTGAATTAATTAAATCGGACAGAAATTTCCTAGAGGGTCGCGACTCTCCGAAGGACGAGCGTTGGAAAAAAGGGCGCGCGTGCGTACGTTTTTCGGGCGCTTGGGCAGATGGACGAATCCAAACCGCTAAAAGCCCATTGATTAGACCGAGGCAAGGATGCTCCGAGAACGAGGGGCTCGGTTGCGCGGAAAAAAAACCTCACAGCCTGATCCACCGCAGAAAACAGTCTTGGCAGCAATCGCGTCCTGGTGTATAAGGCCGGTCCCTTCTGTTTCCTTCCTCAAGCTTCCCCAGCAAAATCCGGCAGCCATCCCACTTGGCAATGAAGCCGGCAACCCTTCCAGCCTTTAAGCCACTTCCACTGTCTGAGACTGTTGCTTCTTACTCCCAGCCTGCCTAGTTCCACAAACCTAACCTGCGCTCCCCATTGAAGGCAAGACGAAGATGGACGGCGGAGAGATTCTGCGCTCTCGCTCCGGGCCGCGAACAGTCCGCTTCTACAGCGGGCTGATCGTCTGCGCCATTGCGTTTGCGCTGGCCGGCTGTTGTGCGTGCCCCTTCCGCACTCCGCAGCCGGATCCCTTTGTCGCTTGCGATCCGTCGGTCCCGCGCGAGCAAAGCCGCACCTCGCTGGCTCCTTACCGCGTGATGCCGCCCGACGTGTTATTGATCGATGCCGTCTATAACGTGCGCGGAAATCTGACCCGGCTACGCTCTGGCGATCAGGTCACGATTCGCCTCCTCAAAGGACTCCCCTTAGATCTAGGAGACGAGAATTCGGGAAGCCTGCTGCAACTTGCCGCCAAGCAGCCCGAGTTGCAGGCGAAGATTCTCAATGGTGCTTATGTCGTCGAGTCGGATGGCTCAGTCGATCTTGGTGCCGCTTACGGGAAAGTCTTCATTGGCGGCTTGACGATTGACGAGGCCAAGGTCGCCATCGAAAAATTCCTGCACGACTCGGGAGGTCTCCGCGATCCGAAGTTGTCGGTTCTGTTCACCGACATGACCGGACGACAGGTCGTCGCCGGACAGCACTTGGTTCGTCCGGACGGAACTGTCGGCCTGGGAATTTACGGAGAGGTGTATGTGGCCGGGCTGACCCTGCCCGAAACTCGACAAGCGGTCGAGATGCATCTCTCACAGTATTTGAACAATCCCGTCGTCAGCGTCGACGTGATGGCGTACAACAGCAAGGTTTACTACATCATCGCCGACGGCGGCGGCTACGGTCAGCAGATCGTGCGCCTGCCATGCACCGGAAACGAAACCGTTCTGGACGCCATCGCGCAGATCAACGGATTGCCGCAAGTCTCCTCGAAGAAAGTTTGGATCGCGCGTCCGGCAGCCGAGACCGGTGGACGACCGCAGATCCTCTGTGTCAATTGGCGCTCGATCACAGCCGATGGCGTCGCGACCACGAATTATCAACTGCTGCCGGGCGACCGCGTCTATGTGCAGGCCGACGATCTGATCGCAACCGACAACTACCTGGCGAAGCTGTTTGCACCAATCAATCGTGTGTTGGGTTCGGCCCTCTTGGGCATCTCCGTGGCCGAGGGACTTCAGACCCTCCACAACGGGACCTCGAGCGGTACCGGTACCTTCTAACGCGCGACTGCTCGTACGTTGCCGGATGAACCCTAGCGTGGCTCCCGCACTTCGAACTCAATTCGCACGACTGCGGGCGGCGCAGCGCGATTCGGCGTGCGCTTGAGATCGACCTCGAAAGGCCGACCGATACTGTTGCCGGACGGATCCTCCAATCGGGTCGACACGGCCACGACATAACGGCCAGCCACCCACGCCTGGCGCGGCTCGAACGTCCAGCGTTTTTCCTCGTCCGTCACGCGGACAGTGCCCACCAATTCTGCCGGAGTCAATGCGTGCGGCGCGACATCTACGGGCAGAATTTGGAGGACGCGATCCAACATGGCACGGTCGAGCGCCTTCGGAAACCGGATCGAAAGCGGCTCGTGCGTTCCCGCCGGAGGCGTCTGGATGACCCACGAATTCGTTTCCAGTTGTCGGGCGTCCGCCTTTACGGCGTGAAAAGTTTTGCGGATTCCCTCGATGAGCGGCTGGCCCTGGGCGTCTGGCCAGTTCGCATCGACCGTGAGCGAATAATTCCGGCCGGCGACCAAGATGGGACCCACTTCCTCGCGCGGAACGAGATCATGTTTCACGCGGCCTGGCTCTAAGAGCAGCGTGAGCCGCGTCCCGTCGGGGCTCCAAAGTTCCTGCGGCAGTTCGAGGAACGGGCGTTCCACTTCCGTACCCGCCGTTTCGTCTCGCAGGTGTACGCGGCTGTAGCAGTTTCCCTGGCTCATCGGTGCGGAAAACTGAATGTAAATCCGCAGCAAATTCTCCGGCAATTCCCGACTCGAAGGGTAGATCGCCGCGACCCGAGTGGGAGGGCCGTCGTGCGCGGTCGGCAACACGAACGTTTCTGCGAGACGGAATTCGCTCGCCCGGGCGGCTTCGGCGGGAGGCGAATGGCTGGGAATCGGCCAAGCAAACACAGCTCGGTAAGCAATGCCGCGCTCCAGCGGAAACCGCGGCCGAAATCGGACTCCGTCCCCGGTCGGTTTATACGATCCCAACATCGCCGGCTGCTCGTCGTGCGTCTTGGAGACGACGCGAACACCGAAGATTCGCGGCCAACGCGCGTCGTGCGGCCCGAGCTTGCGCAATTCCGCCGCAATGTCTGGGGAAAGACCTCGCACCTCGAAACAAGCTTGTGGCGTCTGAGACGGAGTCAGCACAAGCGTTGGTTTCACGGTTCGGTGGTCGGCGTCCGTAACACTGCAATTGCACGCCGCCGCCAGCGCACAGCAGACCCAGGCGAGCGTCTTGACTGAGAGAGAAATGGGAGGCCTCGACGGCGCCATTGGTGTTCAATGCTTCTTGAGCGCGGAGATCAGCCGGGCAAACAGCGCAAGAAAGTGCCGAGACGCGAGTTCACGCAGAGATTGAAACATCTCGCAGTTGGCTGCCGATGATGGGAGGAAACGCGTCTCGGCTATTGAAAGTGCTACGGCAACGGAAGCGTGCGGAGGTCAGCTTTGCCCTCTTGTTCGATCAGCACGATCGCGTTCGCGTCGTCGAGTTGATCAAGCTGCGTGACGCCTTTCCAGTTCTTGACCGTCTCGTAAGGCTGGCCGGCCGTATTACGGACCGGTTTGGTGATGCCCTCGCGGGTCAGCAGATCCTCGGTGCTGATTTTCATCACGCCGCGGACTTTGTTCGCCAAGAGCAGGAAGTTCTTGCCGTCCTTCTGATAGGCGATGATGTCGAGCGGCTGATTGCGATTTCCCAGCTCGGCGATCGTCGTGCCGCGAATCTTGACGCCGGGCCGCAGTTCCGACAGGGGAATGCGAACGAGCGGAGTGCAGGTGTACGCCGCGATGATCTGCGGATTGCCGCCGAAGGAGACCGGGACGAACGTGCGAATGGGCGAGCGCGTTTCAAGCTGGCCGTGGCTGCCGTGGAAGATCTCGATGTTCGCGCCCTTGTTGACTTCGCTGAAGGGGTAGGGGATCGATCGCAGGTTGGACGAGAACTCTTCGTTGGAAAGTCCGGCGACGACGACCGCGCCATCGATGTAGGCCAAATCGGTGATGGCCTGGGTGCGGTTATTGCGACGTCGGCGTCCTGAACCTTGCTCCTGATCTTCCGGCGGGTTGGGGAGCATCGCCTTCGAGAACGCGACGTTATCGAGCGCGAATTCGTCGATCTTGCCGGTGGCGTCGACACGGACGATGACGGGCGCCGCGTCGCCACCGCGTCCGCGCGCGACGGCAACGTACACCTTGCCGCTGGTCGGGTTGACGGCGACGTCCTCAATGCGAATTTGATCGGGACTGGTCCCGAGCAGCGCAGCGATTTTCTGATTGATACCGTCGACATTGACGGAGGGACGTGAGTGTTTGGCGCTGGCGGCGTCGCTCGTTTCGACGGCGAAGATGGCTGCCCCCTTCGGATCGCCGATAAACAGCACCCCGCTAGGGCCGAAGGCCAGAGGGCCGGACGACCTCAGCTCAACCTTGCCGTGTTGTTCGGACTTAGGCGCATTGGCCCCTGCGGCGGTCGCCGCCATTACGCCCACAGCCATTCCCACCAGAGCGCTTCGTAACTGCATCGGATGTGCCTTTCCCGAGAGGTGTACCAGCTTCGTTCCGCGGCGCCTTTCATCAATACGCTGGCGCCGCCAGCCCGTCAATCATGGCGGGTCCTCCGGCAATTTCCTCACAGTCTCACGTGGCTGGGCGGCGTTAAGAGCGGCAAACAAAGCAGGCAGGGATGGTCTCAACCGCTGGCCCAAGATTCAGACGCGGGAAGCCCAAACCTGCACCAACCAGCGGAAAGCCGAAGAGGGTCGTTTCATCGCCGGCGAGCCGACTTGCAAGATCGCGATCATCAAACGACGCGCGGCCGCTGAGTTTGGCTTGTAGCGATAGGCGCGGCGCGATTCCCGCGCTTTCTGTTGAAGGGAGTGAGACGTCCTGTTCGAAGTGGCTCAGAGCCCGATTTCGCAAATCACTTCCGCCCAATTCGTGGCGCACGGCACTCATTGAAAACAGCCTGGAAACTCTCGTCGCAAACAGCAGCGGTTTGCTCAGAGCGAGCATCTGTTGGCCTTGGCCCATAGCCCTCTTTTGCAAGCGTTTGGTTCGAACGATTCGCGCATGGCTCAACCCAAAGGCGATCTCGACCACATTCGCCAGGAGACTCAATCGGCTGGAGGACAGACCTGGCCCGTGAAATCTTTCCGAATTGTCTTTAGCGTTGGCCGAAAAAGTCCTAATCCGTCGGTCCTCGCACTGTGTACCGGGATCCGTTGGGTTCTTAACAGAATCGCTCCAACGTTGTCCTGGTTGCTATGGATCGCTGGGTTGCTCGAAAGACCGTTGGACTCGCTTTGCGGGCAAGCGCCGACTCGAGCAATCGCCCAATAGGCTATGCATCAGGAGCTGCGGGCTCTCACAACTGTTCCCAAGCCATTGATTTGACTGGACACCGTCAAAGCGGAAGGGCTTGGAACGGGGGCCGCCAAGCTGGAGCCAGTGAGGCGAAATCGTGGCCAGCCTTTCGATAGCGGCTGACGGAAACGGGTAACTATGAACAGCCGATCGGCGGGGCGAAACTGTTGTCCTTTTTGTTGTCCAGGATTTCGCTTAGGAATAGTCGACGTGCGTTTGGAGCGGCAAAACAAGTGCACTCGGAGGGATTCGAACCCCCAACCCTCGGTTCCGAAGACCGATGCTCTATCCGTTGAGCTACGAGTGCATCATGCGATCGGGTTGACACAATGTCTGCGACCGAGCGCACGGCTCGAATGTATCGCCGCCGCTGCACGGCCGCAATGACTGGCGGCACTGATGACGCGGGCCGGCAATCGGCCTGCGCTAGGACGCCGGAAATCGCTTCTTGCGACCCCCTCTCGCGTTCAGCAAAATGGGGTTACGGCCGAAACCCTCGAACCTGCCAGAGCCTTGATCAACGATGCGATTTTTCATCGGCACCAGCGGTTACAGCTACAAGGAATGGAAGGGGAGCTTTTATCCCGAGAAAATGCCGGCGAAGGAAATGCTGAGCTTTTATGCGCAGCACTTTTCGACGGTCGAGATCAACAACACGTTCTACCGCATGCCCGCGCCCAGCGTCCTGGAATCATGGGCCAGCCAGGTTCCGCAGAAGTTTCGCTTCGTGCTGAAGGCGCCGCAAGCGATCACGCACTTCAAGCGGCTCAAGGAAGTCGAAGAACCGATGGAGCGGTTCGTCCAAGTGGCCGCCGTGTTGAAGGAACGGCTAGGCCCTTTGCTCGTTCAGTTGCCGCCCAACTTCAAGAAGGACCTTCCGCGGCTCGAGCGGTTCCTCGATCTGATTCCAGCCGGCACGGCCGTAGCGTTCGAGTTTCGCCACGAGAGCTGGTTCGACGACGAGGTGTTCGACCGCCTCCGCGCGAAGTCGTGCGCGCTGTGCGTGGCCGATTCGGAGGATCTCCCGGCCCCCGACCTCGTCAACACGGCACCCTGGGGCATGCTCCGGCTGCGGCGCGAGACCTATTCCAAGCCGAAACTCGTCGAGTGGCTCAACAAAGCGAAGTCCCAGAAATGGGACGATGCCTACATCTTCTTCAAGCACGAGGACTCGGGAACGGCCCCCAAGTTCGCCAACCAGTTCTTGGAATTGTTGGGCCCGTAAGACCGAGCATGAGGACGATGCGCGCTAACGGCGCTTGATAAGGCGCAGTAGCAGCAGCAGAATTATTGCTCCGAGCGTGGCAGTTATCAGGCTCCCGAGTAGTCCATCACCGATTTGCCCAAACAGGAAGCCTCCGAGTAGCGCGCCGATCACACCCACGACGAGGTCTCCGAAAATGCCGAAGCCTCCTCCTTTCATGATCTGACCCGCCAGCCAACCGGCCAAAATACCGATGATCAAGAACCAAATTAGGCCCATTCAGACGTCCTCCAAATAAGTTGCGCATATAGCCGACGAGGTTCGGGCAGATCGTAGCCACCCGGCTATATGTTGTCACGACGAATCCCGAACACGAAACTCAGTTCACGCGGTTTCATCGGATCGTTGTGAGGGCATCGCTCAACGCTATTCCAAGTTGTC
>Ga0210393_10001143_pt1 | contig 22744 bp, 23 predicted proteins | sample IncBWC27OmetaG_FD_160068 | JGI IMG/M metagenome (GOLD analysis project Ga0210393, IMG submission 160068) | Forest soil microbial communities from Barre Woods Harvard Forest LTER site, Petersham, Massachusetts, United States - Inc-BW-C-27-O ... | reverse complement strand
GGCGCTGTACGGAATAATTGCAATTCTATCGGCATTGCGCGTGCGCGACCGCGACGGTGTCGGCAATCATGTCGATATCGCGATGCTCGACTGCCAGGTCGCGATGCTCGAGGACGCGCTCGCGCGCTACTCGGTCTCCGGCAAGATTCCCGGCCGGCTCGGCACGCGGCATCCGTCGATCACTCCGTTTCAGCAGTTTCGCGCGGCTGACGATTATTTCGTGATGGGCGCCGGCAACGAGTCTATCTGGCTCCGCTTCTGCGACGCGCTTGCGATGCCGCAGCTCAAGGACGATAAGCGCTTCGCGACCAACGCCGATCGCACCGCCAACCATCCTGAGCTCGAGGCGATCCTCGCGCGCGTTTTTGCGACGCAGCCGCGCGACCATTGGCTGCAAATTCTCACCGACGCGTCAGTGCCGTGCGCGCCGATCGCCAACGTCGAGGAAGTTTCGCGCGACCCTCATCTGGCGGCGCGCAATATGATTCTGCGCGCCGAGCATAGCTCGTTCGACGGGCTGATCGTGCCAGGCTCGCCTCTCAAGAGCGCCGGAGATAAAGATATCCCCTCGACCAGCGCGCCCCGACTGGGCGAGGACACCGACACGGTGCTGGCGAGTGTGCTCGGCTACGATTCTTTGCGTCTATCGGAACTCCGAAAGCGGAGTATCATATAGGGTTCAACAATCCGCGGCCGCTTCAAGTGACGCCAGCCGCCATCACTTAAGGAGAGCATCGTGCGCGAAGTTGTTATCGTCGATGGAGTCAGGGTTCCGATTGGTAAGGCCGGCAAGGACAAGGGCTACTACAAGGATATCCGCGCCGACGACCTGGGCGCGATTTGTATCCGCCGCCTGCTCGAGAAGAATCCCAAGCTCGACCCCAAGGAAATCGAGGACGTCGTCTGGGGCTGCGCGAATCAGACCGGCGAGCAGGGCCTCAACGTCGGCCGCATGATCGGATTGCTCGCGGGGCTGCCGGTCGAAGTGGCCGGCACGACGATCGATCGCCAGTGCGGCTCGAGCCTGCAGGCGGTGAACTTTGCGGCGCAGGAAATAATGACCGGCGCGGGCGAAGTCGCGATTGCGGGCGGCGTCGAGCACATGACTCACGTCGCGATGGGCTCGGGCATCCTGCCCAATCCTAAGCTGCTCGAGATGTTCCCGCGCGACATGTTCTTCATGGGCATGACGGCTGAGCGGCTGGCCGACATGTACAAAATCACGCGCGAGCAATCGGACGCGTTCTCATTGCGCTCGAACATGCGGGCGGTCGCGGCGCGCGAGCGTTTCAAAGAAGAGATCGTGCCGGTCAAGCTGCCCGACGGGGCAGTCGTCGACGTTGACCAGGGACCGCGCGCCGAAACGACCATGGAAAAGCTGGCCGGCCTGAAGCCCTCGTTCAAGCCGGACGGCCAGGTGACTGCGGGCAACTCCTCGCAGCTGAGTGACGGCGCTGCCGCCGTGCTGCTGATGAGCGCCGAGCGGGCACGCGCGCTCGGATTGAAGCCGATGGCGAAGATTCGCGCGATCGCAGTGGCCGGCGTCCGGCCGGAAATCATGGGATGGGGGCCAGTGCCCTCGACCCACAAAGCCCTGGCGCGCGCCGGACTCAAAATCGGCGACATCGACTTGTTTGAAATCAACGAAGCGTTCGGCGCGCAGGTGCTCGCCTGCAACACCGATCTGAAGATCAACGAGGAGCGGCTCAACGTAAACGGCGGCGCGATCGCGCTCGGTCATCCGCTTGGATGTTCGGGCGCACGGCTGGTTGTGACGCTGACGCATGAGATGCGCCGGCGCGGCGCGGCGCTTGGCGTCGCCACGATGTGTATCGGCATCGGCCAGGGTATCGCGACCGTGATCGAGCAGGTATGAACGGCGACGGGCGAGGGCTGCGCGTACTCGCGATCGTGATCACGGTCGCGCTGATCGCTGGAACGTTCTACAAATATTTCGTTCCCGAACAGCCCAAGCAGCTGCTGCGGCTCGACACTCCTCAAGCTGTCCAGTCGCCCGCCGATCAGGGCCTGGACTTCAGTGCGCCCGGCCTCGACGGCAAGAGTATCGACCTGAGCAGCTACCGCGGCCATCCGGTGATCGTGGACTTCTGGGCGACGTGGTGCGGCCCGTGCCGCAAGCAGATCCCCGAGCTGGTCGCGCTCTATAAAAAATACAACAAGTCGCGCGGCCTCGTGGTCATCGGCGTTTCCTGCGACATGATTCAGGGCGACGGCGCGAAGGCGGTGGTCCCGTTTGTCGAGGAATTCCGCATCAACTATCCCATCGCGCTGGCCGACGAGCGGCTGGTCGATAGCATGGGCGTCGAGGCGATACCGACAACTCTATTCGTCGGACCCGACGGCAAGCTGGTCTCGCGCCTCGTCGGCGCCGGCCACGCTGGAGAGATAACCGCGAGCGCAGAGCAGCTTCTCGCAGGCGGCAAGAGTGCACCGGGCAAGACGGACCAGACCGCCGGCCACGTCGAGAACATTCAATTCAGTAAAACCGGAACGAATTGAATCCATAACCGGCGGAGGAAACATCCTCATGCCCAGGCTCGATCGCGCCTCTATCGCCGAACGGCTGAAAGCCGGCCGAGCGCTGCGCAAGAAGGTGCCGCGCAAGGACCATGCGTCGTGGACTGCGCCCGCGAATCGGCCTGACCCGATCAAGCTGCTGATTGAATCCGACACGGGACGAATCCCCTCGCTACTGCCGATTCGTTACGGACGGATGCGCCAATCGCCGTTCGCGTTCCTGCGCGGCGCTGCCGCCCTGATGGCATTCGATTTGGCGCAAACGCCCACGACCCGGCTCCACGTGCAAGCCTGCGGCGATTGCCACATCATGAATTTCGGTGCGTTCGCAACGCCCGAGCGCAACCTCATTTTCGATATCAACGATTTCGACGAGACGCTGCCGGCTCCGTGGGAATGGGACCTTAAGCGCTTGATCGTGAGTATCGAAGTCGCGGGCCGCGCCGCGGGTACCAAATCGCGCCATCGCGAACACGCCGTTCGCGCCGCCGTTCGTTCTTACCGCGAGCATCTCGGCGAGCTCGCGACCATGCCGTCGCTGGACGTCTGGTATCAGCAGATAGATTTTCAGGAACTGCTCGATAAAGTTCCGGGCCCCGAAAACCGCAAACGCGATCAAAGAACCGTCGAGAAGGCGCGGCGCGATACTATTCCGACTAGTCTGCTTCCGTCAGTTGCCGCAGCCAGCACCAAAATCAAGGACCATCCTCCGCTCATCTATCATCTGCCCAGCCAACGAACCGCGGCCTATCGGCGCCAGGCCGCATCGGCGTTCAAGCGGTATCGCGATTCGCTCGCGATGTCCTCTCGAGTGCTGTTCGATCGGTTCGAATTGCTCGATGTGGCCCTCAAAGTCGTCGGCATCGGCAGCGTCGGGACGTTCTGCGAGGTGGCGCTGTTCCGCGACGCGCAGGCCGCTCCGCTGTTTCTTCAGGTCAAGGAAGCGCACGCTTCGGTGCTCGAGCCATACGCCGGCCGCAGTTCGTTTGCGACGCACGGACAGCGGGTGGTTTATGGCCAACGCCTGATGCAAGCCGCCAGCGACATATTCCTCGGCTGGATGGTCGGTCTGCAGCCCGGCCGCCATTTTTACGTGCGCCAATTGCGCGACATGAAAATTGCGATGCCCGTCGATCCGAAAGATCCCGCCGACCTCGCGTATTTCGCCGATGCGTGCGGCTGGGCAGTTGCCTTGGCGCACGGGCGCTCGGGTGATCCGGCGACGATTGCCGGCTACCTCGGCACCAGCGAAGCATTCGACGACGCAATAGCGAAATTCGCGAGAGTGTACGCCGATCAAACCGAGCGCGACTACGAAGCCCTGCGGAAGGCCATAAAAAGCGGCCGAATCAAAGTGCAGTAACTTCGGGCGAGTTCAGGGATGAGCTTTTCAGCCCACGTCACGGCCCGTTGGGGCCGATGTCGTGCGAGTACGGGGTCTGTTGCTGTGCGCCCCATTGTGAGCCCGGCAGGTTCGGAATGTTGGCGTCGCTCGGCGCGTCGGGCCCGTCGACCGTTATTTCGCCGCCGCCGGGGATCGGTATCGTCACGGTGTCCGAGTTCGTCAGATCGTCCGCCGGATGCGTCGGCAGGTCGGTCGACGACTGATAGTTGCCTGTCGGGTCGCCGTAGGATGAATCGGGAAGCGGCGCCGAGCCTTCGGCTTCCTGTGCGCACGCGACGCCCGCGGCGAACAGGATCAGGGTCGCGCCAATTGCCAACGACCGTTTGGCATGTCCTAATGACATCGCGGTCGATTGTTGCACGCATGGATTTGGATTGCATCCGGATAGACAGCACTCGAGCCGGACCGGTGATGGGGAGGAACGCATGATCAAATTGTATGGCACGGCGATGTCGCGCGCGGGGCGAAGCTTGTGGGCCTTGGAGGAAACCGGGATTCAATACGAGCAGGTGCTGGTGGCAGAGACGCGGAAGCCCGAATACCTGAAGATAAATCCCAACGGTCATGTGCCGGCGCTCGACGACAACGGCACGATCATCTGGGAGTCGATGGCAATAAATCTGTATGTCGCGGAGAAATATGGGAAGGCACCGCTGTGGCCGTCGACGGTCGAGGGCCATGGCGCATGCTACCAGTGGAGCTTATGGGCGATGCTCGAAGTGGAAGGGCCGATGTTCGATGTCTTCAAGAATCGAATCTTGCTGCCCGCCGCCGAGCGCGACGAGAAAGCAGCGGTCGCTGGACTCGAGAAAATGAAGGCGCCGCTGAAGGTGCTCGACGATCATCTGCAGAGATCCGAATATCTGCTGGGCAAGGATTTCACGATTGCGGATCTGAACGTTGCGTCGGTAATGATTCTCGCGTCGTTTATTCAACTGGATCTGTCGACGACTCCGACGGCGCAGAAGTGGGTGCAAAAGTGTCTGGTGCGTCCGGCCAACCAGAAAGTGGCGACGATGAAATAGCTTGGAGGAGCAGATTTGACATTGAGTGAATTCTCGTCGGCCATATTGACTTTGCGCGCCCCGGCTGTAGCTTTCATATCTGTACAGTCGTCGGCTATGGCTTGTGCCCCGTCGCGCAGCCAGGGATTTTGATAGAGGGGAAAACGGGGCTGGGGACAATTGCAAACCTTGTTCGCTGGTTCCGCGAAAATTGTTAAGGGAGCGAAAGTGATCTAATGCCTGCATGCGGGCAGTGCGGCAGAGACAACCCAGAAGGTACCGCGTTCTGCGGACATTGCGGGTATCCGCTGGCCAAGCCGGCCAGCAAGCCCTCATCGTCGCAGCTGAAGCCTGGGGTCAATCCGGTTTCGCTGCCATCAGCCAAACCACCGCCGCCGCCGGCCCCGCCGCCGAAGATGTTGCGGAAGCCGGAGGTTCGCATGCAAACGTTTGCGACCCCGCCACCGGCCGACGAGGGCAAAAGCAAAGGCGGTTTCGAATGGATTCCGTGGAGCGAACTCTCACCCGGTCAGAGGGCGGGACGATCGGTCGCAGTGGTGGTGGCTGTACTGGTCATCCTCTTTTTCCTTCGCGGAATGCTGCGCGGCGTGGTGGGAGGCGGAACGGCTGGAACCGCGCCTGCACAGAGTGCGAGCGCTCTGACTGACGGCGATCGCAAAGACGGCATCGAGTCGTTGTGCAAGGTATTTCAGATTTACGGCTTGCCCAAGACCGACAAGGATGGGGCCGAAGCCGCGAACAACGCGGCGGAGTTGTACAAACTGAGCGGCAATCAGTCGGCCGAACGCAGCGCATACATCCTCAACACGGTAGTGGGCGAGTTCCGCGCCGGCAAACTGGGTCAACCCGACTGCGCCGAGGCGGGATATCCGCTGCCCTCGACAAAAGCAGCCCCCGAGGATGGAGCTCCGGACGCGAACCCGAGCGCCGGGCAGCAATAGTCAGCTTGCGCGCGACTGGTGCCTGGTCGTCCAGTAGTAGACCGGCACGCCGCTCAGCGCGATCAGTAGTCCGGGCCACGTGAAGGTCGGTTTGACGATCAACAGATCGATCATCAGGGCCGAGGCCGCGACGACGTACAACGCCGGCACAATCGGATAGCCCCATGCGCGGTAAGGACGCGGCGTGTCGGGGTTGCGGCGTCTCAGCACAAACACGGCAGACACCGTCAGCACGTAGAACATGAGCTGCGCGAAGATCACGTAGTCGAGCAGTTCGGAATAAGTACCCGACAGACATAGCACCGCGGCCCAGACTCCCTGCATCACGAGGGCGACGGCGGGCACGCTCGCGCGATTGAGGCGTCCGGCGGCGGCGAAGAAGACGCGGTCCTGCGACATCGCATAGATTACGCGCGCACCCGTGAGGATCAATCCGTTGGCGCATCCGAAGCCGGAGATCATCACGAGGATGGCGGTTATCTTCGCACCCGCGCCGCCCCACACCACCTGCATCGCGGCGGCTGCGACGCGGTCGCTTGATGCGTGCGCGATGCCGCGTCCCACCACCGTCGCCGCGTCGGCACTTCCCGCCGCGGGCAGCTCGCACAGATAGGCAAGGTTGGTGAGGATGTAGAGCGCGATGACGACGCCGGTGCCGAACGCGAGCGCCAGCGGCAGATCGCGTTTGGGATTGCGAACCTCGGCGGCCGCGAACGTTACGCTCGCCCAGGCGTCGGCTGAGAACAACGCACCGACCATCGCGGCGCCGAAGATGCCGGCGCCGGCGATCGACAGGCTGGGCGTGCCGAAGAAGGCGGTCGAGCTGCCGAAGTTTGCGTGAATCGCGGTGGGATTCGGCGCCAGGATGCATCCGACCACGACGATCAAACCCAGGGAGAGAATCTTGGCGGTGGTGAAGGAATTCTGCAGCCACTTGCCCATATCGAGCCCGCGCAGATTGGCGGCGGTCAGCACCGCGATCACGATGATCGCGCCGCCGCGCTCGCCCGAAAGTCCCGCGCCTCCGGCCCCGAACCACAGGTTCGATCCGAGCACCGGCCACATCACGCCAGCGAACCGCGCGAACGCAACGGCGACTGCCGCTATCGTGCCGGTCTGGATTACCAGCAACAGCGTCCAGCCGAACATGAACGCCCACATCCCGCCGTATGCCTCGCGCAGGTAAACGTATTGTCCACCCGCCTGCGGCATCATCGCGGCCAGCTCGCCGTACGCGAGCGCGCCCGCAATCGTCATGACGCCGGCGACCAGCCAGACCAGCAGCAGCGCGGCCGGAGTCGCGACCTGTCGCGTGATGTCGGCGGAGACGATGAAGATGCCCGATCCGATCATCGAGCCGGCGACGAGCGTCACCGAATCGAAGAGGGATAGGCCCGGCTTCAACTGTTCGGAAGACGTGCCAGGTTTTGGAACCGTCGCCACTGCGAACGCATCGTAGCAGTAGGAGCCGGCCCCTGCATCACAGCAGCGGCGGCAATCAGGAGTTGACAGGACGTTGATCTGATGCGCGAACCGGACTTAGCTGGGAATGGGGACGAATCACTTTGCAACGGAGGCTACCGATGCCGACAAAGAAGAAACCGATGAAACGCAAAACGACTGCGAAGAAAAATCCCGCGCTGAAGCAACTCGAGAGCATGCGCAAGACCGTCAAGCAGCTGCGGGTTAAGCTCGAACGCGAGAGCAGGGCGCGAAAGATCGAGGCACGCATCAAGAGCGAGGCGCAAAAGGCGCGGGCACAACTCTCGTCGCAGATTTCCGCGCTGCGCGACCAGGGACGCAAGCTCGCATCCGATCTGAAATCTGCGCTGGGTGACTCCCGCAAGCGCGACGCGGCGCGTCAGCAGGCGGTCGCGAAGATCGCGGAACTGAAGGCGGAGTATTCGAAGAAGTCGACGGAGCTCAGATCGGAGCTATCGCGCACGACGTCGGAGCTGGCCCGTAAATCCGAAGAGCTGAAGAAGCTTGCCGGAGAAACGGCGCAGCGCGCCGTTGGTATAATTCGCGGCGACCAGCCTCAAGCGGCTCCCGAAGCGCCGATGGGTGAGAGCTCGCAAATGCCACACGAGGTTTCGCCCCAGGAAATTGAAGATCGCGGAGATGACAAGGAGCCCGACGAAGAGCAGTAGCGGGAAGGGACGGAAATCGTACGGGGCTAACCGAGAACCGGACCCAAATGAGCCCGTTCAAAGATTCGCAGATTTCTTCGCGGAGGTTCGCACGGTCTGCGAGTCTCCCGCGCGCCGACGGCTCTAAACGGCGCGCGGGAACTCGCTCAGGAAACGAAGTGGATCACGGTGCAGCCGGGCTGGCTGCCGCCGCAGGGCTGGCTGCGTCGCTGGCTACAGCGCTGGCGGCAGCGCTACCGGCGTCGCTCGCCATAGCCGCAGGAGCGGCCGCGGACGCCGCAGCGTCAGGCGCGGGCGCCGAGGTATCTTCGGACTTGCTGCATGCCGAAGCGAAGAACATCGTAACTAGTGCCAAAAGCAGGAACTTGCGCATCGCTATCTCCTTGGGTTTGAGCGCGGACGGTTGAAACGGGGCAACAATACGATAGGCGCGGGATAACTTCAAGCGCGCGTATCGAGAGCATTCACAGCTTGTCGGCGAAGGGGCGCACAGCCCGCCCGCAAGAAATTTTTTGACTATTTCGTGGGCATCTGTATCATTCGATCATTGGTACTCGGCGCCCGCGGGGCGGATGAGGTGGAGGGTAGTACGGTGGAAGAGCGGCGCATGTTCGCGGGCTTTGGGTCCGCAAGTCGACACAATTCTCAAATCGTCGAGCATGAACTCGACATGGTGCGAAGCGATGAGCGTCCAATGGCGGGGATGCCGACGCTGACGCGGATTTTCAACTGGCTGAAGCCGTCGGGGCGGCAGGTAGGTCCTCCGATGCGCTCGGTGGCGCGGGAACTCGAAGAGGCCTTTCCCGGCCGCGAAAACTGACAGAGACTCGCGCGCGCATCCTGACTTCGCTCGCGCGGAGGGAGACTACGATGAGCGCGATTTCGCGAATCTCGACCAATACACCGTGGGAGCCGATCGTCGGCTATTCGCGGCTGGTGAGAGCCGGCGACCTGGTTGCGGTTTCTGGAACCACGGCTACGGACGAGCGCGGACTGATCGTCGGCGCGGGGCAGATGTACGTGCAGGCGCGTCAGGCACTCGCCAACATTCGCGCGGCGCTCGAGCGTGCGGGCCTCGCGATGCATCACGTGATTCGCACGAGGATGTTCGTTACCGACATGGATCGGTTTGAGGAAGTGGCGCGCGCGCACAAGGAAGTCTTCGCCGACTCGCCGCCCGCATCGACCGTCGTCGAAGTGCGGCGGCTCGCGAATCCGCTCATGATGATCGAAATCGAAGCCGACGCTTACGCCGGCGCAGCAGCCAGCAGTCCAACGGCGAGCGCAAACCCGAAACCGGTGGCCAAGGCGAAGCCGGCAGCGAAACCGAAACCCGCGATGAAGCCGGCCAAGAAGCCGGCGCCGAAGAAGATCTCGCGCCGCAAGTAACTACGCTCGAAAGATTCGGGCTAGGGGTCGAACGCGCCGGCGACGGTGTGGATTCCCTCGGCGCCGCTCGCGGAATGGAATGCGTTGGCGGCGGACGCCATGTACGGCTGCGGATAAATCCCTATCAGGATCGTAGCGATTGCGGCCAATCCGATTGCGGCGACCAGCGCGGGACGATTACTCAGTCGCTTCATTTCGCTGCCGCCTTCCTGCATATACATCGCTACTAATACATAATAGTAGTAATAGGCAGACACTACTGTATTGAGTACTGCAATTATAACCAGTCCGACGTAGCCCTGGCGCAGAGCTTCGCTGAAAATATAGAACTTGCCGACGAAGCCGGCCATTGGCGGTATTCCAGCCAATGACAGCAGGAAGATTGCCATCGCGCCGGCCAGCAGCGGCTGGCGTGCGGCAAGGCCGCGAAAGTCGCTGATCTGATTACCTACTTCGCCGCGCCGCTCGAGCGCAATGACTGCTCCGAACGCGCCCAGGTTGGTGAATGCGTAGCCGAGTAAGTAGTAGAGAATCGCCGGACCGGATTGCACTCCCGCCGCCATGCCGAGCAAGAGATAGCCGGCGTGCGCAATCGCCGAGTATGCGAGCATCCGTTTGATGTTGGTCTGGACGGCGGCGATTAGATTTCCGCCGGTCATCGTCAGCGCCGCGACTACCCACAGAACGGTCTGCCAGTGCGCGCCGATCGACGGGAAGTCGACCAGGAAGACGCGGACGAAGGCGGCGAACGCTGCCAGCTTCACGCCCACTGCCATGAACGCGGTCACCGGCGTCGGCGCGCCTTCGTAAACGTCCGGCGTCCACATGTGAAACGGTACCGCCGCGACCTTGAAGCCGAAACCGATCAGCATCAGGCCGATGCCGAGCAGCAGCAGCGGATTCGCTCCCATTGAGCCCGACGCAATGGCGTCGTGAATCGGGCCAAGCTTGATTGTGCCGGTCGCGCCGTACACGAGCGCGATTCCGTAGAGCAGGAAGCCGGTCGAGAACGCGCCCAGCAGGAAATATTTTATCGCCGCCTCGTTCGATTTGGCGTTGCGGCGCATGATTCCCGCGAGCACGTAGACCGGGATCGACATCGTCTCGAGTCCTAGGAAGATGACGATCAGGTCACCGGCTGTCGCCATCAGCATCATGCCGACGGTGGAGAACAGCAACAGCGAATAGTATTCAGCGCCAGCAATATTGTTGTCGGCGGCGTAATCGAGCGACATCATGACCGTGAACATCGCGGCGATCAGAATGACCAACTCGAAAAATGCAGCGAAGCTGTCGATCGAGATCGCGCCGGCAAAAGCGACACCGTTTTGTCCGAGGATTCCGAGGGTGAAAACGAACGCCACGCCCAGCGACGCGAGTGCCACCAGGCCCAGCCCTTCGCTTTCGCTGTCGTCGACGTGCACTCCGGCCAGCAGCACGACGATCGCCGCCACCGCGACGATGACCATCGGCAGGATTGGCAGCCAGACGAAATTTATCGCCGCGAGGTTGAAAGGACTCATCGTGCTGCCGCCGCAATTAGGGGCTCGTGGGTTGATGCCGGCAGCAGAGCAACCAACCGATTCGGCGGATGTTCGGTGTCCAGTTGAGCCTGGGCGAAATTTCCGCGCGCGAGCATCGCATTCACTGACGGTTCCATTCGGCTGATCAGTGGGCGCGGGAATAGTCCCATCAGCAGCATCAGCGCGAGCACGGGTACCATCACTGCAATCTCGCGGCCGCTCAGTTCGCGCATAGTTTCGTTGACCGCCTTGGTGATCGGCCCGAACCACACGCGCTCATAAGTCCAGAGCATGTAGAGCGCCTCGAGAATCACACCGAAGACGGCGATCACTACCGCCAGCCGGAGCCGCAGGAACCCGCCGAGCATGATCAGGAACTCGCCGACGAAGCCGTTGAGCCCGGGCAATCCGATCGACGAAAGCATCACTGCCATGAAGATCGCCGCGTAGACGGGCACGCGCTTCCAAAGGCCGCCGAACTCGGAGATCTCGTGCGTGTGGCGCCTCACGTAGAGCATCCCGACCAGCAAAAACAGGCCGCCGGTGGAAACTCCGTGATTGAGCATCTGGTAAAGCGCGCCGTCGATGCCCTGCGGGTTGAGCGCGAAAATTCCGAGCATCACGAACCCCAAGTGACTAACCGACGAATAGGCAACCAGGCGCTTGAGGTCAGACTGCATCATCGCGACCAGCGCGCCGTAGATGATCCCGATCACGGCGAGCGCCATGAACAGCGGAATCGCCTCGACGGCGACGGCCGGGAAGAGCGGAATCGCGAAGCGCAGGAAGCCGTAGGTGCCCATCTTGAGCATCACGCCGGCCAGAATGACGGAGCCGGCGGTGGGCGCGTTGGTGTGAGCGTCGGGCAGCCATGTGTGCACCGGCCACATCGGGACCTTGATCGCAAAGGCGAGTGCGAACGCCGCAAACAGCCAGCGGGCCTGGGTCGGAGTGAGCGGCACCTGGTAGAGCAGCGGCAAATCGAAGCTGGTGCGATTGAAATGTATGTGCGCCTGGTAAACGAGGTAGAGGATCGCGACCAACATCAGCAGTGACCCGACCATCGTGAATAGAACGAACTTGATGGCGGCGTAAATCTTGCGGCCGTGTCCCCAGATGCCGATGAGGAAGTACATCGGGATCAGCATGATTTCCCAGAACATGTAGAACAGGAACAGATCGACCGAGAGCAGCGCGCCGAGCAGCCCGGTCTCGAGCACGAGCATAAAGAAGCAAAACTCGCGAGGACGTTCCTCGATGTCGCCGCCGCCGGAGTAGAGGATCGACAGAGTAATCAAGATAGTAGTCAGTAGTACAAGGAACAGGCTAATGCCGTCGATACCAATATGGTACGTAATGCCGAACTGAGGTATCCAGTCGTATTGCTCGACGAATTGGTAATCGCCGGACTGCGGGTTGAATTCAAAGAAGACGTAGAAGCTGAGTGCGAGCGGCAGCAGCGAGAAGATGAAGGCTGAGTTCCAAATCGCGCGTTCCTCACTCTGCATAAGGATGAAGATCGCGCCGATCAGAGGAAGAAAAATCAAAGCTGTGAGCGCGCCGCCGTTCATCGGCCGGTCACCAGGAAGAGGTAGTAGGCCACAATCCCCAACGCACCCAGCAGGTAAACGAATGCATAGTGCTGGACGTTGCCGGTTTCGGCGCGACGCGCTACCTGGCCGGAAGTCAGGACGGCGAGGCCAGCCCCCTCGGCGGTTCCATCGATCATGTAACTGTCGACGGCGCGGTCGAGTACGTAGTACGACACCCAGAACAGTGGACGCGTGACGACCACATTATACACTTGGTCGATGTAGTATTTGTTGAGTAGTAAGTCGTACGGACCTTTCAGCCGCCAGGCGAGCAGGAACGGGAGTCCCGGCAGGCGGATATACAAAACGTACGCAAGCACGATTCCGACGATTGAAGCGATCAGAGGCATCGATGTCGAAGCTAGATTCGCCTCGACGATCGGTTTGAAGGTACCGACCGCAGGCGTGAGAAATCGCACGAAGGCATTTCCCGTCCCCCTGATATGCAGAAAGGACAACCATCCATGGGAAAGGTTTACCCATCCGCCAACGGTTGCGAGAATAGCCAGTACGATCAGAGGAATAGCCATTACGGCGGGAGACTCGTGGATGTGATGCTCTTTTTCGGAATCGACGCGCGAGTCGCCGAAGAAGGTCATGAAGATCAGACGGAACATGTAGAACGACGTGAGCCCGGCAGTAATCACGCCGAGTATCCAAAGCCCCGTGTGGCCGGACTCGTAGGCGGCTTCGAGAATCAGATCTTTTGAGAAATAACCGGAGAACGGAGGTATGGCGGCGATCGCGAGCGTGGCGATGAACATCGTCGCGAAAGTGATTGGCAGTTTGCGCCGCAAACCGCCCATCTTGTTCATGTCCTGCTCGCCGCCTAGCGCGTGCATGACAGCGCCGGCGCACAGGAACAGCAGGCCCTTGAAGAACGCATGCGTCATGACGTGAAAGATGCCCGACGCGTACGCCCCCGAACCGACGCCGAGAAACATGTAGCCAAGCTGGCTGATGGTCGAATAGGCGAGAACTTTCTTGATGTCAGGCTGAACGAGCGCGATGGTCGCGGCAAACAGCGCGGTGACCGCGCCAACTGTGGCAACCAGATCCAGCACGCTGGGAGCCATCGTGAAGAGGAAGCCGAGCCGCGCGATCATGTACACGCCCGCGGTCACCATCGTCGCCGCATGGATCAGCGCGCTGACGGGAGTGGGGCCGACCATCGCGTCGGGCAGCCATACGTACAGCGGAATTTGCGCGGATTTGCCGGTCGCGCCGATGAACATCAGGACGCCGATCGCGGTCGCTGCGGCACCGCCGAACAAGGCGGCATTGTTGTGCAGCTCGACAAAGTTAAGCGTCCACACGCCGTGCGCGCCGAGCGTCGCGACGGTCGTGAACATTGCCAGCAGAAAGCCCGCGTCGCCGATGCGATTGACGACGAATGCTTTGCGGCCGTTATAGGCGAACTGAGGATTGGTGTACCAAAACGCGATTAGCAAGTAGGAACAAAGTCCGACGCCTTCCCACCCGACGAACATCATTAGCAAGTTGTCCGCCAGAATGAGTATCAACATCGAGAGCGCGAACAGGTTCATGTAGGTAAAGAACCGCGCGAAGTCCTCGTCCTCCGCCATGTATCCAACTGAGTAAAGGAAGATTAGCGAGCCGACCCCAGTGACTATCATCACCATCACGCCCGAGAGCGCGTCGACGCGCAGTCCGAACTCGACGTGAAAGGGTCCGCCTTCGATCCATCCCCACAGCGGCGCAGCAAGAGCGCTGCCGGGAGGCAGCTTCAGCAGCGTCAAAAACGCCCACGTCGCGACCGCGAACGCGGCGAACATCACGCCCGGTCCAACGACGTTGACGACTCCGCGTCCGCTCCTGAAGCCGAAGAACATATTGAACACGACGCCGATCAGCGGGAACAGCAGGATAAGCGCGAGTGCTGGAAACTGAACCGTCATTGGTATCTCACCATCTCATGAGCGTCAGGTCGTCGGCGTGGACGGTATCGCGATTGCGGAAACTCGAGATGATGATGCCGAGGCCGACGGCAGATTCGGCGGCCGCGACCGTCATTACGAAGAAGACGATCACCTGGCCGTCCATCGATCCGAGCCGGCTGCCGATCGCGATGAAGGCGAGGTTAACGGCGTTGAGCATCAGCTCGATCGACATGTACATGACGAGGATATTGCGGCGGATGATCACTCCGGCAACGCCGATCGCGAAAATGATCGCGCTGAGCGACATCATGTAGGAGAGCGGAATCATGATGCGATCTTCTCTACTTCCTTCACTTCGCGGAACTCTTCAGCCGTCGGAATCCTGCGCGCGAGCGCAACCGCGCCGACCACCGCGGCCAGCAGCAGCACCGAGGTCACCTCGAATGCCACCAGGTAGTCGGTGAACAGCTTGCCCGCGAGGCTGGCGAGCGAACCGTAGCCGATCGGCTCGTGAGTGAACTTCACCTGCAGATGAGGCGGCGCGAGGATGAAAAACAGCTCCGTCACCAGCAACGCCGCTCCCAGCGAGCCGAAAATCTTGAGCATGAGATGACCGGTCGGACCCGTTTCGACCTGCAGATTCAGCAGCCAAATCACGAACAGGAACAGCACCATGATCGCGCCGGCGTAGACGATGATTTGCAGGAAGCCGACGACGACGGCGTCCTCGGCAATGAACAAAAGCGCGACGGTCAGCAGCGTCGCGATCAAGCTGAGCAGCGAATGGATTGGATTGCGTTGGACGACGACGCCGAGCGCCGAAACGATCGCCAGTGCGCCGAGAAATATATAGACGAACGGCGGCATCAGTGGACGCTCCCGGTTGCCACCACGACGAATGCGGTCAGCAGCACGTTGAAGAGTCCGAGCGGCACGAGCCCTTTCCAACCGAGCCGCATCAACTGGTCGTAGCGGAAGCGCGGCAGCGTCCATCGCACGAGGCCGAGAAAGATGCACAGCGCGACAACTTTGACCAGGAACGCGACGATCCCGAGTATCGAAACGGCCAGCGCGGGCACGGCGAGAAATGAACCGCCCGGCAGATGAAAACCGTCGCGCATCAGCCACGGCACCTGCCATCCGCCGAGAAAGAACGTGGTTATCAGCATCGCGAGGAGCGCCTGCTCGGCGAAATCGGTGAGCATGAAGACGGCCTGCTTGCCGCCGGAGTATTCGGTGAAATAACCCTGGATCAGCTCCGACTCACCCTCAGGCAGGTCGAACGGGATGCGCTTGGATTCGGCGGCGCCCGCGACGAGCAGGAGAATGAAGGCGAGCGGCTGCATGAAAATTCCCCAGCGCGGCAAAAATCCGAACCACACACCGCTCTGTCCGCGCACGATTTCCTGCAAGTTCAAAGTGCCGAAGGTCATGATGACGGACACGATCGCGAGTCCCATTGCGAGCTCGTACGAAATCATCTGCGCCGTCGCGCGAATTCCGCCGAGCAGAGACCAGCGGCTGTTCGACGCCCATCCCGCCAGCGCGACGCCGTATACGCCGAGGCCCAGCGTCGCGAGCAGATAGAGCGCGCCGGCGTTGAGATTGGCGGCTTCGAGTCCGATATGGTGGCCGGCGATCGAAATCGTGTCGCCGAACGGGATCACGACGAACGTGATCATCACCGGGAACAGCGCGAGGAAGGGCGCCAGCGTGTGCAGGAACTTATCGGCGCCGTCGGGGATGAAATCTTCCTTGGTAAACATTTTTACCGGATCGGCGATGGTGGTGTTGATGATGCCGAGGTTGGGCATCCCCATGCGCTTGCCGAGACCGGTGATGGTGACGCGATTCGAGCCGATGCGGTCCTGAATGAGGGCGCTGCCCTTGCGCTCGAAATAAAGCAGGAACAGCGACAGGTTCAATCCGAGCACGATCATCAGGATCGCTTTGACCGCGCCGGCGATTAGTTCAATTGTCACGTGAGGCAAGCTCGTCGATAAGTTTGAGGGTGCTTTCTTCGGTGAGATTCTCGACGAAAGCGTCCTGATTGAGCTGGAGCATCGGCGCAGTGCCGCATGATGCCAGGCATTCGACCGCGTCGAGCGTGAATTTGCCGTCGGGAGTCGTTTCACCCACCTCGATTTTCAATTTATGCCGGATACAGTCGACGATTTTTTCGGCGCCGCGCAACTTACACGAGAGATTTGTGCAAACGTCGAGCAAGTAGCGGCCGACCGGCTTGCGATGGAACATCGTGTAGAATGAAACGACGGCGCGCACGTGCGCAGGCGGCAATTCCATCAGCTGCGCGACGTAGTCCTGGGACTCGTCGCTGAGCCAGCCGAATTCGCGCTGCGCGATCCACAGGGTTGGCAGCAGCGCGGCCTGGCGCGTCGGGTAGCGGCTCAGCACTTGGCGGTACTCGTCGAGCGCGGCGTCAGAAAACTTGGGTTGCTGGTTCTCAGGCATGGCCGGAGTATTACTGAACCTTCAACTTGGACGTTCTTGAGTTCGAGAATCTAATGATTGCTAGCTAAAATCTCGCAAATTCGCCAGTGGCACAAGTTTAGACCGTTCGGCCCACCCGCGAACTTGCGGGGTCCAACAGAACGGGTTATCTATCGTCCGCGACTTCGAGGCAAGAGGCGCAAGCCGAATCGTTGGAATTACGGCAGAAAAACTGACGCGATGCGAATTATTGCGGGACATGCTCACGGCCGGCGGCTCAAGGCGCCGCGCGGATTGCTGACGCGGCCGACCTCGGCGCGGGCGCGCGAATCGATTTTTTCGCGGCTCGCCGTGCGGTTGGATCTCCGCGGCGTGCGCGTGCTCGACATTTTCGCCGGCAGTGGATCGCTGGGGATCGAGTCGCTCTCACGCGGCGCGGCACATGTAACGTTTGTCGATTCGTCGCGCGACGCGGCGGCGGCGATTCGCGCCAATCTTGCACAGCTCGAACTTTCCGATCGCGCGCGCATCGTCGGCTCCGACATGCGTCGCGCACTGGGTGAACTCGGCCGCTCGCACGAGACGTTCGATTTGGTATTTGTCGACGCGCCGTTCAAGGACGATATGAGTGCAGAGGTGCTGGCGCTGCTGGCTGAGCATCAACTGGTCGCGTCGGGCGGCTGGGTAGTAGTTGAACAGTCGAAGCGCGCGCCCGTCGCACCGCCCGCTCCTGAAGCCCACGAGCGCGCATTTGTTGCAACCATCGGCGATCATCGAATCGCCTTTTACCGGCGACTGCCTTCGGCGCCGAGTGCGGAACAGTAGTTTTAGACCAATGACTAAAACCAAAGAACGTACCCCGCTGATCGCGGTCTATCCCGGCAGCTTCGACCCAATCCACAACGGACATGTCGACGTTATCCGGCGCAGCGTCGCCATTTTCGACGAGGTGATCGTCGCGGTCACCTACAATCCGCACAAGGATGCGGCGCTGTTTACCGGCGACGAGCGCGTCGAAATAATCCGCGAGGTCATCCGCGATCTCGAGCCGCGCGCGCGGGTCGACAAGTTCAGTGGCCTGTCGGTCGATTACGCGGAACGGATCGGCGCCAAGGTGCTGATTCGCTCGCTGCGCGCCGTGACGGATTTCGACTACGAGCTGCAGATGGCGCAGATGAACAAGCAGATGAGCCCGAACGTCGAAACCGTGTTCATGTTCTCGAACCCGCGGCTGTTCTTCAGCTCGTCGCATCTGATCAAGGAAGTCGCGGGCTACGGCAAGCGCCTGCCGGAGTTGGTGCCCGAGCTCGTGATCGAAAGACTGCGCGCCAAACTCAAAGTCGGCTGAGCGGTTCATTCAAACTGGCGGGACAGATACAATCTGTCGTCGTTCCCGATATTCATATTCGAGATCGAGATCCGGATTCAGGAAATGCTGAAAGTTAATCGCAGAATTGCCGCAATCAAACCCTCCGCCACGCTGGCGGCCGACGCTCGCGCGACGGAAATGAAGGCCGCCGGAATAGACGTCGTCTCGCTAGCCGCCGGCGAACCTGACTTCGACACGCCCGAGCACGTCAAGCAGGCGGCGGTCAAAGCGCTCGCCGCGGGCCAGACCAAGTACACGGCAGTGGGCGGAACCGCTGCGCTCAAAAATGCGATCAAGCTCAAACTCAAGCGGGACAACAATCTCGACTACGAGCCGAACGAGATAATCGCGTCGGCCGGATGCAAACAGGCCGAGGCCAACGTGATCGCCGCGCTCTTCGACGAGGGCGACGAGGTGATCATCCCGACGCCGGCGTGGGTGAGTTTCGCTGCGATGGTCTCGCTTGCGGGCGCCGAGGCGAAGTTCGTGCCGTGCTCGGAAGAGTCCGGCTTTATCATCGAGCCCGAGGCTTTGCGCCGTGCGATCACGCCGCGCACCCGCGGCATCATGCTCAACTCGCCGTCGAACCCGACCGGCGCCGTCTACGGACCCGAATCGCTCGCGGCGATCGCGCGCGTGCTGGTCGACACCGACATCTGGGTGATGTCCGACGACGTTTACGAGCACATCGTGTACACCGAAAACGGGCTGCCGCCGCATATTTTCCATGTCGAGCCGCAGCTCAAATCGCACGGCATCGTGTTCAACTCGCTATCGAAAACTTACGCGATGACCGGATGGCGCATCGGATTTGCGGCCGGGCCGAAAGAAGCGATCGCGGCTGCCGGCCGCTTGCAGAGTCAGAACAGCGGCAATCCCAATTCTATGACGCAGGTGGCCGCGATCGAGGCGCTGACCGGTCCGCAAGACGAGCTCAAGCCGATGCTCGAGGCGTTTCGCGAGCGTAACGCACTGGTCGTCGAGCGCGTGCGTCGTATTCCGGGCTTCAAGCTGCCCAACGTGCCGGATGGTGCGTTCTACGCCTTCCCCAACGTGTCGGGATTGCTTGGCAGCCGGTTCGGCGACAAGACCATCACTGACGGCGACGGACTCGCGGCATTTCTGCTCGACGAGGCGCACGTCTCGCTGGTGGGCGGCAACGACTTCGGCGCGCCGAATCACGTCAGACTTTCCTACGCCACGTCGACCAAGAATCTGAACGAGGCTTTCGATCGCATCGAGCGCGCCGTCGCCAAGCTCAAGCGCTAGTTGTGCCGCGATCCCGTTACGACTTGCGCCACGGCGCGGGGAATTCGCCGGTGTCGAGCCAGCGCACATAGTCGCCGAGAATCTCCGCGTGATCGAAGGCGAGCGGCGAGGGCGGATTGCGCGGGTCGCACAGCGTGGCGTTCTTCGCATCGTCGTCGCCGCGCGGCGTGCCCGATGCGCGTGCGACGTATACCACCGTGATCGTCTGCCCGCGCGGATCGCGTTCGGGCCGCGAATAGACGCCAAGCAGCGCGCGCAGCTCGACCTCGAGCGAGATTTCCTCGCGCGCTTCGCGCATCGCCGCATTCTCGACCGTCTCGCCGAAATCGACGAAGCCGCCCGGAATCGCCCATCCCAACGGAAAATTTCGCCGCTCGATCAAAACGACTTTGTCGCCAATCTCCGTGATTATGTCGGCAGCTATCGGAGGACATTTCGGCCGTGGCATGATGCGATTCTAACATGGCGGTAACTTTATGCAGGTAGCCCGGTTTTACGATTTCGGCGACATCCGCGTCGAGGAAAGCACCCGGCCGCAAGTCGGCCCTGACGACCTTCTCATCCGCTCGATCGCGTGCGGCATCTGCTCGGGCGATATCATGCCCTGGTATCTCAAGCGCAAGGCGCCGCTCGTGCTCGGCCACGAACCGGTCGGCATCGTCGAGCAGGCCGGCGCGGCGGTGCGCGAGTTCAAGGCCGGCGACCGCGTCTTCGTGCATCACCATGCGCCTTGCTTTCATTGCGCGGCGTGCAGGCGCGGCGAGTACGTTCAGTGCGCGACCTGGCGCGCGACCAACATCGTGCCCGGCGGCATGGCGGAATTCTTTCTCGTGAGCGCCGCCAATCAACGCGACACGCTGCGGCTCCCCGACTCGATCGGAGATGCAGACGGCGTACTCATTGAGCCGGCGGCCTGCGTCGTCAAGTCGCTCAAGCGCTCGGGGCTTAAGAAAGGCGAGTCAATTCTGATCATCGGTCTCGGCATCATGGGCATGATGCACGTTAAGATGGCGCGGGATCTGGGCGCCGGCACGATCATCGGCGCGGACCTGTTCCACTCGCGCGCTCAACGCGCAATCGAGCTGGGCGCCGATCGCGGAATCGTGGTCGAAGGCGACAACCTGGTAGAGCAAGTGCGCGAAATCACGAACGGCGCGATGGCCGACGTCGTGATCGTCGGACCGGGCACCTCGAAGGCAATCGCCGCGGGCATTGCGGCCGCGGGCAAGGGCGCGACCGTCGTTCAGTTCACGTCGACGCCGCCCGAAGACGAGCTACTCATCAAGCCGCACGATCTCTACTTCAACGAGACCCGACTGGTCCCCAGCTACTCATGCGGACCCGACGAAACGCGCGAGGCGTTGTCGCTCGTCGATCGCGGCGTCATCAACGCGGCCGAGCTGGTGACTCATCGGTTTCCACTGGCGCAGATAACCGAAGCATTCGCGACCGCGCAAAAGCCCGAAGCGCTGAAAGTGATAGTCACATTCGCGAGCCGAGCGCCGAACTGAGTAATCAGTCGGGGTGCAGGCGGGACAAAGTCAAACGAGGGCGGCTGCTGACGCAACCGCCCTCGTTGTTATCAAGCCTGAGCGATATTACGGAGTGGCAGGAGCCGGAGGCGGAGGAGCACCAGCATCAGGAGCCGGCGCTGCGCCCGCATCGGCCGGAGCCGCTGCTGCTGCATGGTGATGATGATGGAAGTGGACGTGATGCTCGCCACCCGACATCGTCTTGGACGCGATCGCTTCTGCGCGGTCCGCGGCCGCCTTCGCATCGCTGGCCGCCTGCTCTACGCGGCTTGCTGCCGCCTGAGCCTGCGCCGCTGCAGCCGCTGATTTCTGCGCTGCCGCATCCGCGCGTGCCGCTGCCTGATCAGCCTGGTTCGCCGCGTTGACGGCGCGCTGTGCTGGATCCGGCTCGTTCGAAGAACATCCGGCGAGCAACGAAAGGGCCAAGATAGCCCCGGCAAGACCGACCAGTTTTGAAGATTTTCTCATTAACCCTTCCATTTGTTCCTCCTAAGGAATGCGCGAGAGTGTTGCCAAGTAGTAATGGGCTCTCGCATTAAGACCAACAAATTTGTCTCACAAACTCCATATCCCTGCAAGTCTTTGTCACGTGAATTGCTCTCGTTAATAAGATTAGCGGACTAGCTATTTGAAACTAGACCGAAGCAAAGGCGCAACGTCAATATGCGACAAAAGGTCATCCTTTACCCAATGATGCCGAATTCGATTACATCCACTCACAGTGGGGTAATCTGCTCATTTGCTAATCTTCTCGCGCTCGGCTGAGTTGCGTATAGCTACTCAAAACATCTTTCGATGTGACTATAACGAGAGCACGAAAGGCACTATTCGATAGCCTTAGCAACTGGTTCCCCTCTAATTGCCTTTTTCGTCCCCGTCGGAACCACGTGGCGCGTTTCGCTACTAAAAATCATCGCCGCCGTAGTCGTCCATTCCACCCATTCCACCCATGCCGCCGCCCATGCCTCCCATACCGCCCATTCCACCCATGCCGCCGCCAGGCATCCCCGCCGATGGAGCCGGCTTCTTCGGAGCTTCAGCGATGGCAGCCTCGGTCGTCAGCATCATCGCCGCCGCGCTCGCGGCGTTCTCGAGGGCGCTGCGCACGACCTTGGCCGGATCGAGCACGCCGGCTTTGACGAGATCCTCATACTCCTCGGTGCCGGCATTGAATCCGAAATCACCTTTGCCTTCGAGCACCGCGTTGAGAACGATTTCCGGTTCGTGACCCGCGTTGCGCGCGATTTGCTTGAGCGGTTCAGACATTGCGGCCGCAACGATTCCCGCGCCGGCCTTTTGATCTTCATTGAGTCGGAGCGACTTGACCGCTGCGATCGCGCGCACCAGCGCGACGCCGCCGCCCGGCACGATCCCTTCCTCGACCGCGGCGCGCAGCGCATGTACGGCATCGTCGACGCGCGCCTTCTTTTCTTTGAGCTCGACCTCGGTCGCCGCGCCGACTTTGATCACGGCGACGCCGCCGGTGAGCTTGGCCAGCCGTTCTTGCAGCTTCTCGCGGTCGTAGTCGGAAGTAGTCTCTTCTATCTGGCGGCGGATCAATTCGATCCGTCCCTGGATTTCCGACTTCTTGCCGGCGCCGCCGACGATCGTCGTATTGTCCTTGTCGATCAGAACTTTCTTGGCTTTGCCGAGTGAAGC
>Ga0210393_10001141_pt1 | contig 22765 bp, 31 predicted proteins | sample IncBWC27OmetaG_FD_160068 | JGI IMG/M metagenome (GOLD analysis project Ga0210393, IMG submission 160068) | Forest soil microbial communities from Barre Woods Harvard Forest LTER site, Petersham, Massachusetts, United States - Inc-BW-C-27-O ... | reverse complement strand
AGGAAGCCCGGCATCGCGGCTACGCGCATGAGTATCTCAAGCAAAACTGGCCGCAGGTCGGAACGTTCAAGCGTTCTATGGCGCGGCGCTACGGTTTGCTCGCGACCAGGATCATGATCTGGCAATTGATACATCCGGACATATACAGGAATCTTGGTCTGCCACCGGAAGCGCTGGAGATGGCGAGTAACAACCCGCAACGAGCTCGGATCAGGCGCGAGATGTCAGCGGAGTTGGTCGGATTCCTGACTCAGATCGACGTAATCGACAAAAAAGCCGCCCCGAAATGGCGAGCCGCCGGCCTGATGGCCTGAATCGCTCACATCACTGGTGCCGAGGGCGGGCTTGAACCCGAACTTGGTGGCCCACGGAGGATCTTGAGTTCGACGGATGGTCATCCGTCACAATCCGCAAGTGAACTTAACTGAAGTCTTCTCAGCACCATCCAAATCACGCGAGTTGATTTCGAATCCGCCCGATGAGTCCTTGGAACGCAATCAACGGGTTGCTCAACAAATGACGGCGAGCTGTCTCTGGGCGTGCCATCCAAACCGGCCCTACTTGCGAGTCCCGAGCCGCTGCACGCTGGATTTGCGAACTCAGTATGAGATGGATTGGCGCGACTCGGGTACGCATTCGGCGGACGAAACTGGCACGCCGTCGCGCTGCACGTGCATCTCGCATCGCCAGCCCTCCGGGCACTCGAGGTCGTTTTTGCAGGATTGCACAGTAGTTCGATTCGACATGGGCATCACCGGGTTCGCGCCCGGCCACTCGCAGGTCGCCGACCCGTTTTGCCATTGCATGCACATATGATGCGGATCGCAATCGAAATCGGCTCGGCAGGGCTTACCCTCACAGGCAAAGCTCACAGACGAAACAAGGAGAGTCGCTACGAAAGCGGCTGACGCTGCGATTGCGGCGATGCTTCGCATGATCGTACTCCCTTAACTCGGCCGAGCGATGCGCTCGCCCGGGCCGCGAGACAATGAGATCAGGATGCTGCCACGATGCGCCTCAAGTCTCAACATGATAAAAGGTCTGCCGTAGCGATCGCGTCGGTATCAAAAGGAAGGCACAGCTCGGCCGGTTTGGGCACTCGTGGCGACAGCTAGCACCTTCGGCGCGCCCAGCCGAGGTTGAAACGATGAATCAAAGCCGCGCGACAAAGAAATCCAATATCGTAGAGCTGGCGATGCGGGTGATCGTTGCGATGCTTGCCCTGATCGGAGCGACGACGGCTGGATGCCTGCAGGTACCGCCGCAACCGCCCTTGCCACCGACGACAATGAGTAGCTGGGGACCCAATGGGGGCTTCACGCTCTCGTCCGGGATGTCGACCTGCGCCGGTCATGCGACGCTTAACGCCGGACACACATCGGTTACTGATCCGTGTTTCACCGGCGTCGATAACATCGTGATGTGCACGGATACTTCGACCGCCAACGCCGTTCAGTGCAGCCCCAGCTCCGGCTATCTTGCGATCTCTGGCGCCGGAAGCGACACGATCTCATACGCGCGGGTCAGATAGCCGGCGGTCTGGGATGGTTTCCAAGTGTGGGTTGTTCGGTCGTCGCTATCGGGTCCCGAATCTGCAGGCTCGAGCAGGCGGGGAGGCTATCTGATCAGTCAGAATCGCTGAGCAGCACGGACAATACCGGAAAATTTGCGATTTTGGCTTTCCGCCACCGGAAGGCACTAATTTCTTCGACTGCCGCACTTTTTCTGAAAATTCCACGGCAACGGGGAATTTCAAAAGTCATATCAGGGAATTTTAGTTCCCTGTTTCCGCATCCAGGCAGCGAAAGCTCCCGTCGGCTGCTTGGATCTTTCACCGCCTCGAAATCCGGAATTGAAATCGGTCAGCTTTTTAGCATCAACCCGCACCAGCTGGGCGATCTTCCAACTGTTTTGAGTATGAACCAGTAGTCGCCCTTCCATGATCGGCGTGTTGCGCTCTCGCCTATACGGTAAGATCAGCCGCCAGAACCAGTTCACGATTTAGCGATTGACACGAACTTGGCCGCGCGATTAGTTTCCGGACACTCCAAAGGGGAGTAGTTCACGCCGACAATAAAAAAGGGCGTAGGGGAGATCGACATACCAGCCTTCGGGCTCGGTCCCCCACGTCGGGCAAGAGGCGAACGAGACCTTCGGACCAGGTAATCCTGGCCGAGGCTCGTTTATCCGATTCCCGGCCAGATAGAGGCCGGGAATGTCACAAGCTCCGCTCGCTAAAAGCTGCCGTCCTGCAATCTCCGGCCTCCTGTTTGCCGTCGCGTTGATTGTTGGTGCCGCTCGGGCTTTTGCAGCTGACGGCTGTCCCACCGACGCCTCCGAGATAGATACCGACCGGCCAGACGTCACCAATTCGAGCCGGGTCGTTCCTTACGGGAGCCTGCAGAGGGAGAACGGTATCGATTGGACGGTCCGTCAAGGCTCGGACGTCGTCAGCGGAACTGAGACGAGGCTGCACCTCGGCGTCGCGCAATGCACCGAAGTTCTAGTCGACGTGCCGACATATTTTTACTCGCTCAATGGGCACGCATCTTCGGGATTCTCCGACCTCGTCTTCTCCGTGAAGCGGGGACTCCCCGTTCCATTTCGCTTCCATCTATCTGCGACGGGAGGTTTAGGCTTCCCCACCGGAGCCAGCAAAGTATCGAGCCGCGGCTACGATCCGTACATCCAGTTCCCCTGGTCGCGAAGATTGGATGAAGACTGGTCGCTCCACGGGATGTTCACCGTCACCTGGTTTACGAGCCAGCACGAATTCAATCCGACCTTCGAACCGACAGTGTCGCTTGAACGAGACATCGGGCCGACGCGCGATTTGTTTGTTGAATACGTCGGTGACTATCCGAATCATGCCAGACCCAGTCAGGTCCTTGACGCTGGCGGTTCCTGGCGTGTCACGAGACTCCAGCAGCTCGATTTTCATGTCGGCTTCGGGCTGAACAGCAGTTCTCCCGATCACTTTTTCGGCGTCGGCTACTCGTTCCGATTTGACGGACTGTTCTGAGTTTTGCCGGAGACGAATTCCAAACGTCCAGAGTCAGGAGGTGCAGGACATATGAAGCGGACTCACACTAATTTGCTCGCGGTACTCCGAGTGACAGGCCTTTTTCTCACGCTCATCGGGCTGCTGGTCCTGAGCGCGCTCGCTCAGGAACCATCACGACAAACGCTGGACGAACTCATTGCGGTTGCAACCCAAGCGAACCCACACGTCCGGGCCGCCAAAGAACGATGGTCTTCCGCCTCGCAGCAGATTCTGCAGACCTATGCGCCGGTCGATCCGATATTCAGCTATTCCAACGTGGACAGTCCGGACTTTCCGCTCTACAAATCTTCACTGCACACGATTCAGGTCGAGCAAGCACTTCAGTTTCCGGGCAAGGCGCTCTTTCAGGCCGATCTGGCAAAGAGAAACGCCGACATCGCGAGACTCGCATACGAATCCACTATTCGCGACGTGAGGGCTCAGGTCGAAATTGCGTACTACCAATTCGCGCTGGATACCGCGTTGGGCGGTGCTACCCAGGAGCAGACGCGCCTTCTCAGCCAAGTTGTAAAAGTTACGGAAGTTGGTTATCAGGGCAGCAAGAATACACAAGCGGATGTCATCGCCGCACAATTGTCCTATATCACGGCGCTGCAGCAGCTCGATGTGTATCGGACAAATGTCGAGAACGACCGGACGCAACTTAACATGCTCCTGTACCGTCGGCCCGACGAACCGCTTTTGGTCGACGACAAACTAAACGAAAAGCCACTGATCCTCCCTCTTGACGATTTGATCAGCCGCGCAGCGCAAACGCGGCAGGAAATCCTCCAGGCCGCTTTGACTGAGAGAAACTCGAACACCGCGACCACTCTTGCCAAAATGGAGTATCTCCCCGACTACTCCATTACTTACTACTTCGACGATTACCTGCTGACTACCGGAGCACCGGCGGCGAATCGGCCGGAAGATCACAGCCTGGTCGTCGGGTTCAATGTGCCCATTTACTTCTGGTGGCATCAGCGCGAAGACGTGCAGAAGTCTCTCCACGATCTAACGGCGGCTCGTCACGACCTTAGCTCGATCAAGAACCAAACCGCCGCCGCCGTGACCACGCTCTATCGCACCGCGCTCGTGGACTATCGGCAAGCCGAGCAGTATCGCGATTCGCTGATCCCGACCGCGCGGATGGGCTTTCAAGTCGCGCTCATTGCGTATGAAAACGGGAAAATCGATTTCTCGGGGATGCAAAATGCCTATCAACAACTATATGCCGCGCAGGTTACCTATCTTCAGTTTGAAAACCAGTATTTGGCTCAGAGAGTCGCGCTCGAACAGACCGTGGGATCGCCGTTGCCGAACTGACGCGCGACAAACTCGCGATCGGAATCGATTTTGGGAATTCAGAGCGACATTGTCACCCTCGGCACGACCTTCCCATCGCCGGCGGAGAACGCCTCCGGTAAAGACGGCGACTTCTGGCTGTCACACACGCTACGGTAACCCACGCCGCTGTCGCAGTCAGCACAGGAAAGCATGAGAGGGATACTAAGGAAGATGCCGAAGACACTCCTACCGGTAGCCTGCCTTATGATTCTAGCCGTCGCGATCGCGTCCTGTTCAAGCTCTCAGCAGGCAACCGCACCCGAGGCAACAGTTTCTGGTTCTATGAACGCAGTCAGTAGCGATTCACAGGTGGGCGCGATCCTTCAGAAGTCGTGTTACGAGTGCCATTCGACCGGCGGCATCGCGCCGTGGTATGCCGCCGTTTCGCCGACGTACCTTGCTGCCAACTCCGCGCGCGGAGTGCTGAATTTTTCCGATTGGCAAACTTACGACGCGCAGAAAAAATCCGAAGATCTGAAGAACATAGAAAATTCCGTCGATGGCGGGTCTATGCCGCCGGGAGACTACACGGTGCTCGATCACTCGGCGCGCCTGACCGATGACGAAAAGCAAGCGCTCCTGAAGTGGGCTTCGCAGCCTGCGATACCTGCGCATTGACGATACAAAAAAAGTGCTCGCCTGAGATCGCCATGAGCACTACAGAAAAGCGAAACAGTTATCCGCGTCGACCGGAGCTGCGGGGTCAGTCAGGCGCACATTACTCGCGTTCGGCAACCAATAGTCTTCCCCGCGCGTTCTACTAACGATGACGTCGGCTTTCGATTGCGATGTGCTTATCGCTGGCGGTGGACCCGCTGGACTCGCCCTTGCAATAGCAGCACGAATCTACGGTCTGAGCGCGCTCGTCTTCGAGCGCGGCGCCTCTCCGCCTGACAAGGCTTGCGGCGAATGCCTGATGCCGCCCGCGGTGTTGGCGCTCGACCGAATGGGGGTGCTGGAGTTGATCGATCCCGCGCATCGCGCGTCGATCGACGGCGTTCGATTCAAACAAGTGGGCGCTGCGCCGGCCGACGCCCGACTGCCCTCACCCGGTGCACTGGGCGTCAGGAGAGTCGAACTGACTGCCGCGATGATGGTTCGCGCCAGGCGACTCGGCGCGGAAATTCGCGAGCGTGCCAGCGTGCTCGGCTATCGTGTCGAGTCTGACCACGTCGTTGCAGAGACAGATGCGGGACCAGTGCGAGCCCGATTCCTGGCTGCCGCCGACGGTCTCCATTCCCGCCTGCGCACAATGGCCGGATTGCAGGCGGCCTCGAGTGGGCCGCGGCGATTCGGGATACGCCAGCATTTTCGGGTTAGGCCGTGGAGCCGCTTTGTCGAAGTGCAGCTGACCGGCGGGGTTGAGGCCTATGTCACTCCGGTCGGTCCCGAACAGGTAGGTGTCGTATTCCTGTGGGACGACGTGAGAGGGTCGCGGGAATGCGTATCGATTGAGCAACTCCTGCATCGATTCCCTTCCATTTCGGCGCGCCTAATAGGAGCGGTGACGGATTCCCGTCCCTTGGGCGCGGGCCCAATGGCATGTTCTGCGCGATCGCGAATCTCAGACCGCTTTGCGCTGGTAGGCGATGCGGCGGGGTATATCGATGCGATCACAGGAGAAGGGCTCTCACTCGCGTTTGTCTCGGCACTAACTCTTGGCAGGATACTCCCCGCCGCGCTTGAATCAGGCGGGACCCGCGAGACGCTGATCGCGTACCAGCATGAAACCGCGCGGCAGTTCCGACGCTACGCGTTAGTGACCGGGACGATGCTCGCCTTTGCGCGCCGTCCCGCGCTACACAGGCCGGTAATCGCAGCGCTCGCGCGTCATCCTGAGATGTTCTCAGCGATATTCAAGTTCGCCGTCGGCTAGCCGACCGTCAAGGGACTGAGCGCGAAGACGGAGGGTGGCACGCACCGTCGTTTGGACTCTACTCGCCCCTTTTACCTTGCAAGACTTTTTCTTCGAAGTGTTTGGTTCTCTATGCGACTAAATCGCGTCGCCGGTTGGTGCCGCTTGAGCGTACATTAAGAGAGTAGAGTTCTTTGCGACCGATGCGGACGTGGGCCTCGCAAGTGGTATCCAGCCCTGAGACCGTGATCGTTCGCGACACCACGCGCTGTTCATCTCTAAAACAACGTCACGGGATATTCGGACGCGAAACGGTTTCATCAATGAATGAATTACTGGCTCTCGCCGTAAAGGCGCACGGCGGTCTTGAGCGCTGGAACAAAGTGAAATCGGTCAAAGTTGCCGCTTCGATTGTGGGAGCGATCTGGTTCGTGAAAAGCAAGGGTGACGCTTGCTATAACACGCTGAGTGTGTGTAGCTCTATTGATCTAACTGCGATGTGGCCATAACTTCGATCTCGTGAGGCGTGAGATCCACAAATCATTGGCAGCGGCGAGAGGCGCGCAATTTCGAGTGCAAGCCTTCGCTGCGCTGATGCTCCTCTTCATTTTCGCGCTCAGCGCGCACGTCCAACTCGCTAGGTACGACAGCGTCTTCGCTTTCCCGGCCAGACACATACTGCACGGCGACCTCCGACCTGACAGTGACAAGTCCGGCCGAGTCCTCGACGGCGCCCCCGACGCGACAGTTCTCGCGGTGGCCGTCGATCCGTTGCCGCATACTACTGCGCCTCCCCGGCTCGTTACGAGTTCTCTTTCGCCGCCCGCCGAGCCTTCCCTTCGTGAAATTCTGAATTACCTCGTCTTGTTCGTTCGTCCGCCGCCACTTCCGCTCCACGCTCACTGTTAATTCGCATCGCTAAAGCCGCCTTTCACGTGACCGATGCTTGCCGGTCCGGCTTGTCGCGTATTCCCGATTCGCAAGCGGAGAGGTGGTAGCTGCCCGAGGAGATCGAAGTGTTTTCAACATCTGTAGCGCCGTTTGTTTACGTTGACGCCGCGTCGAAGATCGCACTGGCCGTGGCGGTCGGCCTGCTCGTAGGACTGGAGAGGGAGTGGGCTCAAAAGGCGGTCGGCGTCCGCACCTTCGCAATCATCGCATTGCTCGGGACGCTGACTTATATGGTCGCGCCGCAGCTTCTAATAGCAGCTTTGTGCGGCACGTTTCTGCTCGTGATCCTTTTGAACGTCCATCACCTCTTGAAAAATTGGCAGCTCGCGACCGCCGACTCGGTAGCGGCGCCGGGCAAAACCGCTCGCGAATCCGTTTACGTGATCGATCGCGACGCGCCACTGGAGATAACCACCTCGGTTGCATTGCTGGTCACTCTGATGCTCGGCGCGCTGATTGGACAAGGCCATTACTTCACCGCTATCGCGTCGGCCATCGTGATGACGATGCTGCTGGCATGGAAGGAAGGCCTGTCGCGATTCGCCGGTGGCTTGCAGCCCGAGGAGATTCGCAGCGCCGTGCTGCTGGGCCTGCTCACCTTCGTCATCTACCCCCTCCTGCCCGACAGTTTTATCGATCCGATGGACCTGCTGAATCCAAGGCAGTCGTGGCTGATCGTGGTCGTGATCGCTGGCCTTGGTTTTGCCAACTACGTGATGCTGCGATTCTACGGGACGCGTGGCACCTATTACGCGGCCTTTCTCGGCGGCCTGGTCAACAGTACCGCGGCAGCTACCGAGCTCTCGGGCCTGTTCAAGGGCGTGAACAACTCCTCGCTGGCGGTCGCAGTGGTGATGGTCACGAGTGTCGCGATGTTTATTCGCAACCTCGTTATCCTCGCGATCTTTGCGCCCGCCGCAGTCGGCAGCGCCTTGCTTCCGCTGCTCGCGATGGCGCTCGCGGCGCTCTGCGCCGTCTGGATGCATCACGATCGCGACGGCACTCGCGTGTCGCCGCTCTCACTCTCCTCGCCCGTCTCGATGCCGCACGTGCTCAAGTTCGCCGCGGTGTTCGTAGCGCTGGCAGCGACAGGCACCCTCGCGCAGAGGTATTTCGGCACGCTCGGCTTCCTGGCGCTCAGTGTCGCCGGTGGGCTGGTCAGCAGTGCGAGCACGACGGCCACGGCCGCCACGCTCGCCGCGGCCGGAAAAATAACGCCCGACGCCGCCGGGATGGCGGCGGTGCTCACCTCGATGGCGAGCGCCGTCGTCGACATGCCGATCGTCTACCGGCAGATTCGCGACAGCGCCGTCTTTTACCGGCTCGCGGGCGTGTCGGTGCTGGTCTTGGTAATCGGGCTCAGTGTGATGACGCTAGGTCAGTCGGAAAGTCACGCCATCCAGCGCCTCGCACTCGAAACCATTCAGAGGCTCAGACCCCACGCGCAATGACTGCCGTGCGCTCGATGCGAATCGAAAAATTCCCGCCAAGCAGTCCGCGATTTCCGCATTCTATAATGAGAACCCGAAAATAGCGCGCACGCTCGCGCATTTCCCTCGACCTGAGAGCACGGGAGAAGCTTAGATTCCGCTCTCAGCAGCTCATTAATGCTCGATTCTCTCTGTCGAGAATCGAGCCGGTGCCCCTTCGCTACGATCGTCCGCCCAAAAAAGGAAATTCACTAGGACATCGCCTTTTAGCTGGGATCAATTAGAGGGCCCTCCATTGCGATGCCCGTCACCGCCCAACCGTAGTTCCGCACGCGCCAGCCGCGTGCAGCCTTCATGAGTACGAAGGCCCAGCCGCCGGTTTCGATGAATGAGCCTCCGCCAATTGTCCCTCGCCAGGTAGTAGGCAGGGAAAGGAACGCAAGCTCGCCCTCCCGTTGGAAATCGTGCGGGTCGCCGAAAGAATGTCGGAGCTTCTTGATATTTTTAGCGTGCTGCGCGAAATCCCTCGCCCAGCGCGCAACTGCATCACCACCCTCGAAAACGTAGGGAGCACGACCTTCCCATCCGCGAAGGCGTCGTTGAGAAAATGAGAATCGAGAGTTTCCATGAACCGCGCGATCCGCTCGATCAACGCCATGATCTCCGCGTCAGGACGTTTGCCAGCCACGCCTGACCTCTTAGTACCACCATCTTGGTCCGCGCAAGGCTCAAGATGCGCTACGGCCGCACGGACCCTCAGGAAAGAGCGCGGTCGTTGATTAGGTTACAAGACAACGACGCTTGCACCTTCTCTCGCCATCCGGCGTGCCTTTTCGGGCGGACTCACAAGCATCTTGCCCCTAGCCTTAGCGACGCCGTTGGCTGGCACGTCAATTTCCTTTGAATCGGAATCTAGTTCAAATTCGTCTTTGTCATAAATCGTAAATGTTATACGAACACCAATCGATTGATCGCACGAATTTGAGACATCAACCTTCCACGCTAATTCCGTGTACACGTCGTTGGTACTCAAAACACTTGAATCGAATGTCTTGACTTTGAGGCATTTCTCGTCTCGGTTACTTTGATTCTCACCGGCGGAATCCGCTGTTCGTGTGGTCTGCTCTGAAGCACTCGACTCCGATTTCTCTGAATCGCGCCCCGAGGAGACTGATATAGGTGTCGCAATGCCATAGTGGACGATCAAATACTGCTGATCGAGGAGTGCGAGGGTGGTTCTGATAGTAGCTACTGACGTTTCGGCAACGCCCCTTACTAGGCCACCCGAATATCGATCTGCTTCCACTTGAGCTTCGGCTAGTTTGACCTTCTGAGCTTCGATCTCCCTTTCGATTGCGGCGGCTCTCGCGGGATCTGGGGTCGTTCCATTGACTGTCAGCATAATTCGTGCGCCACTCTCCAGAGCGCTTATTCGTTGCTGAACTAGAGCCTCGTTGGTCTTGAGTACTTCAAGCCGCATCGCTATCAGACTCTTTATAAGGCCGCCACTGTATTCAGCATTCTGCTTCTCGGCTTCCTGAACGTCCAGGCGAACTCCCGCAAGTTCCTCTTTCAGGTCGGCGTCTAACTGCTTCTGTTCCGGCGTGAGTTCATGCTGGCATGCTGAAAGACTGAGAATAGCAAAAAGCAATAGCCCCCATACTTTTAAATTGCTCATACTCTCCCCAGTGCTTGTGCCGGTTTTAGTGTCGAGCTGTCGCCCGCGGACTATGCTTAGCGTTCCCTGGCGCCAATTTCGCGACGGCAGTGAACGCATCGTTCGGGAAATTCCCCACGGTGATGCTCTCGATGTTGCTGCGTTAGAGCGTCGCTCGAAGCCGCCGTTGCCATACACGGCATTGTGACTGGCTGTGTGATCACCGTCGGACCTTCTCGACCGCCCATCGCCGAGGGCGCTCCTGGTACTCTGCCCGCTCCTTCTCGATCGTCCCTTTGCTCTTCGTGGGCGCGATCCCGCCGGTCTGCAGTTCCGGCCCACGAGTAAAGCCGCATCGACATCGAAGTTGACCCGGAAAGCGCCGTCGTTTTCTGACAGGGGAATTGCATCGGCTACATCTCGTGCGCGAACGCGGATGTTCTCGCTTCCACCTCGCTTTTCGTAATGTTGGTTGCGTCGTCTGAGTCGGCCGGGCACCGTCCGAACGAGGAGATCGCGCAGCCCCGACATTTGCCAACTTGTCGGCTGCTTCGTTGTGAGTATCACCAGCGTGCCCGCGCACCCACTCGAAGCGAATGGATCTGAAGCGGGCGACCTCGCGGTCGATTTCTTTCCATAGGTCGGGGTTCGCGTATCGCCGATACTGGCCACGAAGAGTCCTGATCACGTATTGGCTATCGCTTCGTACAATTACCGGGCGGTTGGGTTCGTTGATCGCGCGGAGCCCCATCAGGACGCCCGTCATCTCCATCCGGTTATTGGTTGTCCACTCTGGCGCGCTCCCCCTCAGATCGTGCCAAGTTCCGTTCGGATGGACAACGCGCACCCCCCAGCCCCCGCGGCCGGGATTGGGATCACATGCGCCGTCCGTGTAAATGAGAATAGCTGAACTACGATCGTCGAAGCGCTCGCTGGCTGCTTCCATCACCGCCTCCGTTTTTGCGCTTTAGCCCGATTGGGCGGGCGTCTCGCAGCAACACCACCAATCTTACCCTAGCGGGCAAAAACTGATTGTCAACAGATCCGGGATCTTTAATTCACCGCACCTAAAAGGAACGGGCCCGCGACTGACCCGCCAGCCAAAGGAGCGAACATCCCGGCGAGCCTTTTACGGTTCAGGAAACTCTAGGGCGAATGAAACCGCCATTGGCAAAGAACGCTCGCGCCGGCAATGGCGCGATCGCGGCGCGGGCACCTGTTGAGTTCCCATTCGTCACGAACTAGAACCGGACGATCTAGTCGAAGGCGCGCAATTAGCCGGACAGGTCGGGATCGGGTTGGGTCAAGTGGGATCGCGGACAAATGGGGACTAGCGCGGAGTGAGTAGGCCGGACGGGACCGACGAGGACGTACTACTGACTAGTCTTTGCAGGGTGGAATTCGCGACGTGTTGTACGGCGCGCTATTGCCTGTCTTGAGAAAAACGACGCCTCTTTCTATGTCAAAGAATACCGAGCCATTCGTCTCATTGAAGCTTTGAGACCGCACTGTTCGGAGTGATATGGCCCCGGCGGTTCGCCGGGTTTTGAATCCTCTACGAAATGGTGGCCTTTGAAAGCCGGTATCATGTGCCAATAGACGATTGAGCGGCAATTTGGTTACATTGGGGTGCTGACTGGCTTTGCCGAAACAGACTAACTGTCAACCGTTGTCATCAGGATTGCGCGAAAAACTCCACTGTTAGTTGTTGTAGCTATCTACCAGTGATAGGCTCTTAAACGTGGGACGCCCCAAGATGTTACGAGCATCAAGGGGCGTCGATGGATACTGAACCGGCTTGCCAGACCGCCGGTGAAGTCGATGATGTTTTGGTGCTGCTGCCACGTTGACCTTACAGACTCCATCTCACACTGGCAAGCTCAAACTGGCGGTTTTTAAAACCGCATGGAGAGGTGTTGCCAATGGCTTCACGGTTACAGGTTATGTGCATCAACAGGCGACCTAATCGGGTCGATCCGCACGGGCACATCTACGCTATTGGGGGCGTAGATGGCGGGGTCCGATGGAAACACACGGAAGAGGACGCGATCCGGTTCATCGAACAAAACCTGATCGATTATTTCGTCAATGTAAACAATCGTCCCGTTCTGGTCGTGGTCGCTGTCCACCTCGGACACAAGTATCGCAAGACGGTGGCCGATTCTTATACTCCGAACAATCTGCTGTCTTTGCCTGAGTGCCTGCCAATCTAGTGTCGTAGGGCGCTCGGAAACCAATGTGTTCGAGCGCCCAACTTAACGCCTGCTGAGCGGCGTACAACTGATTATATTCATCGGGGTCGTCGGATTGCTGCCTGCCGTGCGTGAACCGACTCTGAGATGCGTTCCAATTCTCGTTCGATGAATCACCGTTTTTTCGTTCTTGCGGCGGTTCAAAGCACCGTCTTCTGAAAAGACTACCACACCAACGCGCGTGCCTACCTGAGCGGACACTAACGGTCGGGCCGCCGCTGGCGGTACTACTCAACGCAGGGAAGTAGAATGCAAGGAGGAATCATCTGAGGCGCGGACCGGAGACCGGACGGGGATCACTTGAGGACGAATGCTTGCCGAGAATCTCTCTGCAGCTCCGCCTGCTTTAATCACTTCAGAATATCTCGCCAAATTCGCCGGCAATTTTGTTATGAAAAGGGAAGAGCGGGCGAGCCAAATAACCCCAATCGGACCAAACCTATCCGTGCGTGATTTATCTAGGTCCGCGGATTATCGCCACGCAGTCGCCTGTGAGTCGCGGGCGCTAGTTCTGCAGATCATTCGCCACTACTCAGCGAACGATCTTAGGAAAAGAGTTGCTGGACGAATGATCGAGCAATTTGTAAATTTCTTCCATGAGCTGTTCGGTCTTGTAGGGCTTGCGTAGGAACGTGGTGTAACCATCGCATCGTTCTCTAATTGTCTTTTCGGGTAATGCGCTGGCAAGAATTATAGGAATGTCGCGCAGTCGATTGTCTGACCGGATCGCCTTGATCACTCCATTGCCGTCGAGGATCGGCATCATGAAATCAACGATGGCGAGGTCAGGCCTGGTCTCTTCGAGGCGGGCGAGCAGTTCCTGTCCGTTGAGTGCCGACACCACCTTGAAGCCTGCATCGATCAGAATGAACTCGAGGACTTCGAGGACCCCGAATTCATCGTCAACGATGAGTATCGTTTTCCCAGCCGGACCAACCTTTTTACTCTTTCCCATCCGCGGCAACTCATCTCTTTTCTTGAGTCAGCTCAGCTTCGGGTCGCTTGGAAGCGTTCAGCAGAATTGATTTCGCGCTCGCGGAGTTTTCGGCGAGTTCGAGTCCGCCTGCAGCGAAATGGAGTTCTCGCAGATCGGAATCGAAGGCGCAGTCGCGCACTTTGAGTATCGAAAGCAACCTGAACAGGCTCGCACCGGTTTCGATGAAGCGGAGCAGAATATGATTGTCGGTCACATCGGACAATCCCTGCAGCGGCACGGTCATGGTCGGTCCCACAATTTCCATGACTTCCGCGGTGCAGATCGAAGTGACTCCCTGCGCACGCAGTTCATGGACCAGGGCGGAGAAGAACGGCTCGATCGGCCTCGAACGGAGCGCTTTCTTGAAACCGCCGAGACCGTCGATAAAGAGACGCTTCACCTTTCTCTGTTTGATGTCGCGCAGCATCCGATCGGCGATTTCGTCCAGGAACTGATCGGTCGGCGCCTGCCAAAGGATTCGCACGTTGCCGGCGTCTAGTTGGCTCAGCAGCGCCGGGTTAGTCGCAGTCGCCTTGGTGCGGATTCGCTCCGGCGTTTCGTAAAATCCGAACAGCAGGCCGGGTTCTTGCGCGCTCGACTGCCCCAGAAATTGCAACCCCAGAGTAGTCTTGCCGGTTCCTGACGGTCCGATCACCATCGTCGACGAACGGGCAGGCAATCCACCCCCAAGCATCGCATCGAGGCGGGGATTTCCAGACAAGACTCTCTTTAGTTCTCCATTGACGTCGGAGTTCTTGGTGATCAACGTTTCGAGACGCGGATAAACCGTGACTCCGTCATCGGTGATGTTGTAGGAATGGACTCCTTCAAAATACCCGCTGCCGCGAAATTTGCGGACGCATAGTTCTCGCGCCGACCGCCATTCATGAACCGTGGTGCTCAGGTTGATGATACCGTCGACCATCGTCTCCTCGGAGGACGGCTTCTGTTCGGTGGGATTGGTGAGCAGAAACACGGTGCAGTCCTCCGCGTCCGCCTGCGTTTGCAGCTGTTGCACGAACAGCTTCAGGTCCTCGCGCGACTTGGCATGATCGGACGCGGATGCGAACCCGTCGACCACTAAAGTGGTCGCCTTGCGCGCCGCCACTTCCCGGCGCAGCAGATGAAGCAAGCCCGACAGTCCATCTTTTTTCAGCGCGTTGAAACCGCTGACATAGACAATGCCGTTGCCGACCGCTTCTTCATCGTAGAATTTCAGTCCTCTGATGTTCAGCAGCATCCGACCGACCGTCTCGGCGATCAGCGTCATATACAGAACCTTGCTTCCCGCAGCAGCTTGATTGAAGCAAATTTGATTCCCAAGAATCGTCTTGCCTACCCCGGGAGGTCCCTCGACGATATACAGACCGCCGCCGAAGAAGCCGCCGTGCAGAATATCGTCCAGGCCTTTTACCCCGGAAAGCACCCGTCTAAGTGGCCGAATCTCGCTACTCATGATTTTCCCCGGCTTTAATCGGTAAAGAGACGGTGAACAGCGAACCAGCGCCCGGCTCCCCGAATACGGTTATAGAGCCGCCCATCAGCTCTGTGTAACTGCGGGAAAGCCACAAGCCAATCCCGAAGCCAGATTGAAAGTGGCGTCCCACGGCGCGTTCGAATCTTTCAAATATGCGGGCTTGATCCTTCTCGTCAATGCCAATTCCGTTGTCGCGAACGGTTATTCGCACCATTTCGGCGGTCGCCGTCAAAGTTATCTCAATGGGCTTTCCCTGGCCGTACTTCACCGCGTTGGAGAGTAAATTTTCCACGATTCCGGATACTGCGGTCCGATCGAGCACTACTATAACCCCGTTCTGAACGTTGACGCTCAAGGCCGAGCCGCTGCGAACTGCAAGCGGCATGTAGTCGTTCACCACCTCCGCAATCAGCTCGGACAGATTTAGTTTTGAGGGGTCCAGGTGAAACCTGCCGGACGCCATCTGCCCAACTTCGAGCAGAATGTTGCTTCGAGCAATGAAATGTCTGATCTGCCGCTCGAGTCGATCGAGCTGGTGCATCATCTTGGCGTGGTCTTTCGATTCGGCAGATGCGCGAATCAACTGGAGACACAGCACTATCGGCGTCAGCGGATTGCGGAGCTCGTGCGTGGCGACCGCGAGAAAATCATCGCGCGCGCTGATTGCCTCGCGCAATTCTTCGATGAGTTTATCAGGTTGGCCAGAGGGTTGCCCAAGTTGGGGCGTATGAGTATTCGTCTCTGCAGTCTCCCGCTTTGAACTACTTTTAGCCATCACCGATCACCGCTCATCAGATCACTAAACTAGCGACAAATGTATGACCGGAAATGCGACCTGATGCTTCAGTTCGGACCAATCTCGCTCGGTCATCGATTCCTCTCGATCTTTGAGTTTCGCAACTACTTCTTTATTGGCAGGCATCCCAATTAGCCTCTTTTGATTACTCTCTCATTCGTCCACGATTTCAACCACATCTTCAGGAGACCGAAGGTGTTCAGCGACGCCAGCTTCGCATGCAAGCTTCCATCGCGGCGTGAGGATCAGCACTAGACGCCCGCGAAATCATTAAAACTTCCAGTACTATTTTCATGACTTGGGCCGACGTCAAGCGTCGCCGACAGGCGCTCGAGGCGCGCCGAATCGATTGGTTTCACAAGGTGGAGATTGAAGCTGCTGCGCCCGAACCTGATCCTTGTAGCCGTAATGGGAAATGAGCGTGTAATCCTTCCGATGGTTTGCTTGAGTATCCAGCGCCGATAGCGTCGGCGGGATCACATGAAAATAGCGGCCAATGTCGAGTGGCTCCCCGGCACCGCAGAGCGCACCGAAGAAAGCGGCCTGCGCGAGGTGGGCAGCCGGCCCCCGGTGCCGTGAAGCAGCAGAACCCATTCTTGATTGCGCCACTCGAGTCGCGACGCGGAGTTCCAAGGGTCAGATAGTGCAGTTTCAGCGACGCCAGAGTCTATCCATTGGCCAAAGACGAAGTCGCGGAGGTCGACAAAGGCGTCGTTGGGTTGGGTTCGGAGCTAGCCACCTGGACGGATTGCAGCTCGGTACTCAAAGATGCGCTGATGACCTTAGTTTTCGACATGGACTTCCCTCACACAGGTCGTGGGCATGTATTCGTCGTATAAGGACGCTCCCAAAACAAAGGGCTAGACCGCAGTCCGGCCGGCAAATCCCATTCAATCCGATCGGATCACGCTTTAGGCTGACCGCCGAGAGTCGTGAACGGCGGGCGTGATGAGATCGGTGTCGGCCAGGCCCAGGCGGAATATTTTGTTGCTTGTCTTCCAGAACACCAGTTCGCGCTCGGCCGAGCTCGGAAGCACGTCTTCGACGATCCGCACATGCTCTTTGATCCCGTATGGCACCGGGCCGTAGTCGGAGCCGAACACCACTCGGTCCACACCGCACATCTCAATCGCAGCGCGTAGTCCAATCGGGTTGAACCCCATGCAGTCGACCAAAATGTTGGTCTTGAAATAGTCGAATGGCGACCGCTTGTTCGTGTAAGGCCTGCCAGTCGGCGGGTTGCGGATGCCGTTGTAGTTGAGGTGCCAATTGAATTCGAGGCGTCCAAGAATCGAGGCGAGTCCGCCGCCCATGTGGACGATCAGCACCTGCAGCTTCGGGTGGCGATCGAACACGCCGGAGCCGATCATCCGGGCGCCGTTAACGGTCGAGTCGAAGGGTCGTCCAACCGCCTCGTTGAGGCGGTATTGCATGAGCGCCTCATGCCCGATCGACGTCATCGGTGGATGGATGTGCACCACGATGTCGTTCGCTTCCGCAAACTCCCACAGCCATTCCGCCTTGGGGCTGTCGAGGAAGGTGCGATCCGCGCCGTCGCCGTAGCTGGACGCCACCGCAATCGCCTTGGCGCCGCCCTGGCGGATCATCTCCTCGACAATCGGGCGACAGGCCTCTTCGAGCGCGTGTGCGTTGGCCATCAGCTCGAACTCGCCGGGATAGCCATCCCTTATCTCCAGGTATTCCTCGTTCAGGATCTTGAGGGCGTCGTTCGTGCTGACTCGAAGCACGTCGCGCGCAAACCAATCCACCTCGCCACCATTGCTGGCGAGGCTGAGAGTAACGCCGCCCTCGCGCCGCTTGGGCATGGCGTAGTCCAAATCGAAAAAATCGCGATAGCAGATTAAGTCTTTGTCGTTGGTCTGCGGGAATGCCTGTTTCGGGTCGTAGAGGCCTGCCTCCGCCATCCTAGCTGCGAGTTTGGGTCCGATCGGATGCTGGTGTGTATCGACGATGGCAGGGTGTTCAGTCTTGTTCGGTAATACCATGGTAGCCTCCTTAGAAGTCGGTCAAAGACTCGTCTGCCGTCCCGAAGTCGGCTCGTGCGACGACGCTGATTGACGATGCTGATGGCCGCGGCACATAGCATCGCGTCCTTCGGACGCCGCTTCTTGTTTGGAGGGACAGGGCCGCGCGCTCACGCCGTCAGCAGGTCCACGCCCTTCGGTGCATTTAGATGCGCTCGACCTTGGTCGGGTAGTCACCAGAGTCTAGTCATTGTGAGGTCCTATCAACAGAAGAGAAGGGTTCTCAGGGAGACGAAGGAAGAAGAAATTCGCCAACGCCCGGATACGCTTCTCTGATCGACCAGCTCTCAATCCAGATTTCGAGCTCTGGTTAAGCAATTTCACATTGCGCGTCGGGATCCGAACACGCGCTTTTCGGGCAGACTATCTGCATTTCAGATTCCCTGCGTCTTAAATTCGTCGGATCAATTGTCTCAAATAGGAAAATTGGTGCGCTGAAAGTTCATCGGCTGGTTTAACGTGCCCGTTGCCAGTTGGCGTCGGGCTGGCAATGGTGCTGGCCCGTTTTGTCGATGAGTGCCTCAAAGAACGCGTGTTTCTCACGCTGGCCGGCCATCGACGCATGGCGCTACGACTACAATCATCGGCGACCACAAAGCAGTCTCGGTACCTTGACGCCGACACCTACGAAAGTTGAATAAATTGCCTTAGAGTCGAATCGCCGAATCGACTCCTGCGAGTTGCACTGTTCTCGTTAGAACTCCAGCGCTTGAGAAGAACGTACTGCTTTTTTCGCCGCGCGAGCAGTCCCGATTTGACCATTTCGGCTATCATGCGGGTCACCAACGGCCGCGAGCATCCGATCATCTCGGATAGCTCCTGATGTCCGATTTCCGGAATCAGGATTATCCCCTCCGAGTCTCTTACCCCGGCCCGCTTCGCCAGATCGCTCATCACGATCATGAGTCGGTCCCAGAAGGGAAGGCTCAGCAGGACGGTAAACCTCCGGAGGTTCTCCGACCAGAAGGTGTTCAGGTAGGTCAGGATTGAAATCAGTGCATCCGCTGGAAGACCGGCTAGCAATCCCGCTAGATGCTCGCGGCTGAACAGCGCCAATGTGCATTTGCTGGCGACCTGAGCTTCGAAGAGGCGCACCTGACGGCCTTTTTCGTCTATGTAATCTGGATAGCCAATGACCTCGCCGGGTCCAGCCATACGTACCAGGGTGCGATTCCCATCACCTAGATAGCAACACACGTTTACGTACCCACTCAAAATGCAAGCAAGCATACCGTCGGTATTGCCTTCGCCCAGCGCTAGCTCACCTTCTTCAAAGGCAACCTGAATGTGGCGCTCGATTAACTCGTCCACTAAATCCGTTGGCAGATTTAAGTGGCTTAGGCTCGTCCGAAGGATCCTGAACGATAGTTCATGTTGTCGGACTAGACTATTCTTCATCTCGAACCGATGTCTTTTTTCTCTGCTCTTGAAAGATGCATCAAGGATTTAATTCTGAGTTGACCAATATTCTTGCGGATCGATCTACTTCCATGAAGATTACTTGACGCGATGTTCAATCGACCGATGGCGAACTTCGACGTCGTAAGACGGACGGGCACCCGGACACAGATCTACGAGCCATTGCTTCGTGGTCGAATCGGGAAGTTTCCGAAAGCTGAACATTGAAACGTAAACGGCATGTCGTTCGCCGGAAGCGATGTTTTCGACAAAGTTACGCTTGCATCGGGTACAGTGCCGCTGGATGAGCGGTTTGCCCGCTTCGATTTCTACCTGACGCCCGTCCTGCGCAGACCATTCATGGCTATTCCATGCGTCGCAATCCATGAGTAAGCGCGCCTCCAAATTAGAAGTGTTGAAATGTGCGAGGGCCGAAATAAGGCACAGTTCGTTGCAAGAATCTTCGCGCATGTCATCAATAAATCCAAATGATGGGCTGTGCTGCGAAGAACGGCTCGGAGTGATTTAATTAAAACTCGTCCGAGACCTCCACATGCATCCGCTAAGAGTCAGTCATGCGGCGGCTTTCTTTACTCGCTCTCGCTCGTAAACGAGGCCGAAGAGTTTGATGCGGTTTTCGAGTTCAAGAAATGTCTTCTGAACGCTAAGGCTTTCTCTTTGAGCTTGCCATCGACGATCGGGTTACCGATGCGCCAGTGAATGATGGCTGGATTACCTGGCCATTTGATCGGCGGTCAACGGGCACCTGGTCTCCGATGTAGATGATAAAATTCATGGGCTGCGCATCGTGCTTGAGGTAAACAGTCTTCCGATGGGACAACGATTGCAATTTCCAGTGGAGTCCTAAGGCGAAGACTGACACCGGTCCGCGATCACGATCGAATGTCGATGAATCAGGCGTCAAGCTCGCTTCTGCGCGGGCCAGGGTCCGATCGGCGTAACGGGCAGCCATGCCCCAACTGGCATGATCGCGCCCGAGGTCCGGATCAGCGGCCAGCTCGGCGTCGGTATGCTTGAAGTTCCCGGTTCGTTCCACTGCCTGCGCTCTACTGGCCACTATTGCTGGTCACGCTCGTACTCTACGTAGCTGACACAATTGGTGAAAATGTTTCTTGTTCGTAAGGGATGGATTCGAAGGTTCGAAGCCTACACCGCGTAGAGAACGCCCGACTTCGAGCTCGAGATTACAACACCTGGTGCCGCCGCAAGTCCTGAATGACCGCGGTAACGTAGGACAAAAATCCTAGCGCGAACAACGGAATGCTTAGGAAAAAGAACAAACACATCGTGATCGGCGTGGTCTCAACGATGCACGGAACTGCCAGAAGGAATCCGAGGCCGACAGCGACTAAGGCTACTGTGATCAGATTGGGCATATGCTTTATCCTGTTGGCGTATGAATCGGCTGATGGCAGGTTACGCAGCTAAGTTGATTGGCCAGCAGCGGCTTCATCACGGCAGCGTGTGCCGGATTGCTTTTGAAGTTGGCTGCCGGGCCGTGGCACTGCAAGCAGTTCGAGTTCGGGAAAGGTTTGCGGAGTTGAATTTGTTTAGGCATTCCGATGCCACTATAATAAATTGCTACGTGCCTTAGACTTCCGAGCTTGGTCGTAATGGGCCCCAGGAACCCGTAGTCGGCATGACAGGTATAGCATTGGTTGTTGAGGATCCAGTGGTTACTGAAATGCATCGCAGCTAAGGACTTGCTATTGGGATTGTGCAGATCATCTACCCACGGGGTCATGGTGTGACAATCAGCGCAAAACCTTACCTGTTCTGCCCGCTGGAAGGACAGAGCAAAAGTGGCGAGCGTCACCAGGGCCGGGGCCACTCCAAGTTCAACCAAAAGCAAAAGCCTTTCGCGTGTGCCCAAGACAGTTCCTAAGCTAAGGGTTGAAAGATTTAATGTAAGCAACCAGAGCTTTGATTTGATCGTCGCTCAGACTCGCGTAGGCCGGCATGGTAGGAGATTCGCCGATCGCGGCTCCGCCCCCTTTAATCGCCTTGGCGATCCAATCATCGGTCTTGCCCTTGAGCGAAGTCGCAAAATCGGAGGGTGGCGGCTTCAAGTACTTGCCAGCAGGACCGTCGCCCTGTCCCTTACTGCCATGACATGCGGCGCAATTCTGGGAGTAGGTTGCATCAGCCGATTGGGCGCGCGCGGGCGTCGCAACGAATAGGGCCGCTGCAGACGCGAAAAGGGTTATCGCTAGATACAATGCGGAAAGTCTTCTGGTAGTCATCTCAATCTCCTATGCGTATTGGTTCTTGGGATCTGCTCTCCATTAGAAACGATACTTCAGAGCTATATATCCGGCGTTGCCGGTGTAGGGCGTCCAAGTCGTTGCACCAACGAAGGTCGAATTGGGCGACGCGCTGCCCATCCACGATTTCAAGTTGTCCCAGGCAAAGTCATTTTCGCCGAAGTGGTTGAAGTAGTAGCCCAACTCGAGTGTCATGTTTTTTTTGAACGGATACTCATACTGGACGATGAGCTCCTGAAACTGCGTGCCAATGTTTGGAAACGAAGTGGCGGGGCCCAGCGCTGCGTCGCCGTTGGCATGAGTCAGGTCGGTGCTTACCGCGTAGGTGTAGTTTATGCTCAGCTTGGATTTGTTGCGGAGGATCTGCGAGCCTTCGAGAGCGAGCGGAGGCAGCAAAGCCTGTAAGCCAACGGTGACTGAACTGCCCTGATCTCTCCCGTAGCTGGTCCATACTTGGGCCGGACAGTTCTGGGGCGTCTGCGAATCGGGTGACCCTGCTGGACAGGTGGGCTCAATCGGACTGGGTGCATGTGGCTCGCGCTGCATTCCCGCCATATTCCAATCGGTGGCTTGCCAACTGTAATTGACGGAAAGATTGAGTGCCTCAGACGGCTGATAGGCGACCCCGACCGATGGTGTGTAATCGGACGAATGTTGCAAGCCTATCACTGAAGATGGTAGCTGTAGTTGTCGTAAGCCATCGCCGCATTGAGACTTAGACTGTTCCACTGTGGGTTCTCTGAACTGTGAAACGGACGTAGCGAGCCGTAAAGATTGAATTGGTTCACGTGCACCGAGGCTTCATCGAATCGCCGCAGATCGGCGAGTTCGGTGCTTCCGGCATCCTGCTCGACCAGCGAAGTGCGGTTGTTGTTGTAACCCGGCGAGTCGCGGTTTGCGTACTGGTAGCTGCCCTGGAATTCAAGCCAGTCGGAGGGCGTCCAGTCGAGCACCGGACCGTAGGAAGTAGTATTTTGTTGCAAGACCATCAGCCCGCTATTGTGTTCGGTGTCGATCCTTCCCACCACGCGCGCCGCCAGCGTTGGAGTAATTCGATAGCTAGCCGACAGGTCGATGTTCTGGTCCGAGAATGAGAACGGGAAGGCGGTCGCCGTGAAAGTGCTGGCGATGTCATTCAGCGACTTAATGCCCTTGAACGTGATCGCAGGATCCTCGTTGTTGTAGTCGTAGTAGCTGTAGGTACCCCTCACTTCCAATGGCTCGCTCGGATTGCTCACCAGCGTTGCGTTGGC
>Ga0210393_10001140_pt1 | contig 22772 bp, 16 predicted proteins | sample IncBWC27OmetaG_FD_160068 | JGI IMG/M metagenome (GOLD analysis project Ga0210393, IMG submission 160068) | Forest soil microbial communities from Barre Woods Harvard Forest LTER site, Petersham, Massachusetts, United States - Inc-BW-C-27-O ... | reverse complement strand
GGTTGGAAGCTTCCCTTCGGCTTTTAGAACTTGCGCGCGCGCCTCCCGCCCGATCACACGATGGAAATCCCGCACCATCGTGGGATAAGGGTGCGCCCCCAGAACGCTGCCTAATAAATAATGTGTGGTCCGCACATTTGTGACCCAGTCTCGCATCGCCTCATTGATGGCGTCCTTCAAGGTCCGCGACCCGGATTCGACTCCGCGCACTTCCGCTCCCAGCAACCGCATGCGAAACACGTTCAGCTCCTGGCGCCGCATGTCCTCGGTCCCCATGTAGACAACGCACTCAAATCCCAGGAGCGCGCACACCGTTGCGGTAGCGACGCCGTGCTGCCCCGCACCGGTCTCCGCGATTACCCGACGCTTGCCCATGCGCTCCACCAGCAGCGCCTGGCCCAGACAGTTATTGATCTTGTGCGCACCGGTGTGCAGCAGATCTTCGCGCTTCAAATAAATTTTGGCCCCACCCAACTTCTCGGTAAGACGCCGTGCGAAGGTCAGAGCGGTGGGACGCCCGGCATAAGTCCGCAGCAATTCTTCCAGCTGCTTCTGAAATTTCGGATCGCGCTTTGCCTTCTCATACTCGCGCTCCAACTCGTCGAGCGCGGCCATCAAAGTCTCCGGCACATAGCGCCCGCCGTAAACGCCAAAACGCCCGGGTTCATTCACATGAACCGGAACGCGAGGCTGCCCTATCCTCACCGTGTTCTTGGCGGCGCGGGTGAGGATCCCGATGTTCATTGTTGTTTTAGGAACCGTGGCCATTCTTAACTCGTCTTCCTGTCGATTTCCCGTACGGCCTTCACAAACGCGCGCACCTTTTCCGGGTCTTTCTTCCCTGGTCTCGCTTCAACTCCAGAAGCCACATCGACTCCCCAAGGCTTCAGAGTGTGGATTGCCTCCGCCACATTCTCCGAGGTCAGACCGCCGGCGATGACAACTGGAACAGTTTTGCTCATATGCTTCACCGATTCCGCCGCAATCCCCCAATCAAACGGCCTGCCAGTACCACCGGGCCTGTACGAGTCTCCCGAATCGAGGAAGACAGCACTCGTGCGCCTCAAGAACTCTTCCGAGAAAAAGAATCCAAAACCCTCCTCGGATGTGACTCGTTGACCTGGCATTGCCACAAACATCCGGCTACGAACATGCTGGACAAAATCTGTCAACGAACCGAGTCCCTCTCCGGCACTGGGATACACCTGCACCGTGCTCAATCCGGCTTGCTCCGAAGTGCTGATCAACCTCTCCGCGGATTCCCCCACAAACACTCCAACTTTTTCTACGCCCTCGGGCAGTTTCTCCACAATCTCCCGCGCAGCTTCAACCGTAATGTTACGCGGACTCTTCTCGTAAAACACAAAACCCACTGCATCCGCCCCGGCCTCGACCGCGGTCAGCGCATCCTCCAGATTTGTCATTCCGCAAATCTTTATCCACGTCATGAATGTCAGGTCATGAAATCCAAGTCATGAAAGTCAGCCGCGGACAGAGGGTACTCGATCCCCGGTCGCCATGAGCTCCCGGAGAGCTCCACCCGGGTGCTCGGCTCGCATCAGCGACTCTCCGATCAGAAATGCCTGATAGCCCGCAGCGCGGAGGCGGGCAATATCTTCTGCCGAGCGAATCCCACTCTCGGCAACGCTCACCACATCTTCTGGAAATTTCTCGGCCAGCCGGAAGGCGGTCTCTTGATCCACCTTGAAGGTTCGCAGATCGCGCGTGTTGATTCCAACCAAATCGCAGCCCGCATCCAGAGCCCGCTGCAACTCTTCCTCATCATGCGCTTCGCATAAGACATCCAGACCTCGGGTGCGCGCCTCGCGCGCTAACACCATCAATTCCGCCTGCGACAAGGCCGCCACAATCAGCAACACGGCATCCGCCGAGTTCGCGCGCGCCTCCAGCAACTGAAATTCGTCCACGATAAAATCCTTGCGCAAGCACGGCAGCTTAACCGTCGCAGACGCTTTTTGTAAATTCTCCAGCGAACCCTGGAAGAATTCCTCATCCGTCAGGACTGAAAGTGCAGCCGCTCCCGCGGATTCCAGCTCCTTCGCCAATTCCTCGACCAGAAACCGGGCGCGGATTAATCCCTTCGATGGCGAGGCCTTCTTCAGCTCCGCAATCACGGTAATGCCAGACCGGTTCTTTTCCTGGAGCACCCGGCGAAACCCGCGCGGCACATGCTGTTCCGCGCGCCGCTCCAGATCTCGCAGATCTGCCAGGCGTTTCGTCTCAACCACTTTCCGCCGGGTTGTCGCCACGATGTGATCAAGAAATGCAGTCATACTGGATATTGCAATTATAGAAGACGGAGGCGACCAGCCCGAGCGTGACCGTGCGAACATGCAAAAAAAGCCTCCGCCACCCTCGCGGGCGGCGGAGGCCAGGGTTTGATCCGCTCCAGCTGCTACTTCACGCCAGCTGCTGCGGGTTTGAAGGCATCGGCGAACGCCTTTCCATTTGGCGTGCCCATCCCGGTTACGTTGTCCCAGCCGATTTTGGTGTGCAGCGACGACGCACTGTTGCATGAGGTTCCGTCCAAGTCGCTGCTGGGCAGGGCCGAGCAGTCCATTCCGAAAGAAACCACCAGCGCGGTGTCCTCTATGGAAGGATAGTCCCACAGGGCGCTGACAAACTTCGGTGGCGTGGCCGGAGTTGGGCCGCCCAATACCTGGCTCGGGGTGTAGTTAATGGTTCCGGTGGATTCGAGAATTGAGGCCTTCACGTTGGTTTTGGAGGTAACGGGAACAACGTCGGTGACGGCTCCCGCTGGCAAGGTATAGACCCACTGAGCGGCCTGGCCAAGAGGCGTGTTTGCCTCTTGATTGGCAATTGCCCAGAGGCCGGAGAACATTGGACAAGCAACGCTGGTGCCGCCCCATACCTGCCAAACCTGTTCCGGAACCTGGCCCGGGACGGAAATGGCAATCACCACTCCGGTGAACGGATCCGCCAGCCAGGCAATATCGGGCACTTGCCGATACTTTCCGGCTAGATTCTTCTGGAATGGAGGTTTCGGGAAACCAGCCAGACAGTTTCCGCCGCTATCCTGCACAGCGCAGTTGCTTGGGCCCCCACCTGCACCGGCGTAGAAGCCGGCGTCCAACGGAGGAGCGAATATGGATCCCGCGCTAGCCAGTTCGGCTTGGTTGTTTCCCCATCCTGACTGCCAGGCGATGGAGTTATCTGCGTTTAATGCGAGGCTTACTCCACCCACCGCGGTTGCCCATGGCGAATCCGCCGGAGCATTCACTGTGGCTGGAATTCCGAAAGCCGTGTAGTCGCCGTTGTCTCCCGAAGAGAAGTTGGTGGAGATTCCGGAGATTGCAGCGATTTCGGAAATCAGGTTTTCGTTCTCCAGTTCGGAAGCGGGGGTGAAGGCTTCCGGTGAACCGTAGCTACCCGAAACTGAGTTGCCCAGCTGGTAGTTAACGGCGTAGTACTCGGCCTCGTTTACATCCTGAAAGCTGGCCGAAGGCGGAACTACCAGGTCGATGTTGGCTCCGGGAGCGATGGCATGAGCCCATTCCACATCGATGTTGATTTCCACTTGATCCGGAGCAATACAGAAACTCTGCGTCGGAGTGTAAATGATGCTGAAGTTCGAGGGACCAAGCAAGGGCAATCCGAACATTGCCGAAAAGGCATTTGCGTCATTCTGAATGGTTGACGAACCGCACCAGTCAAGAATGACGATGGTCTGTCCGGACCCGGTGAACCCCTCGGCGTAAAGCCCCGTGAGATTGTAAGCAGTCTGAATGGGTGTTGGCGTGTAGCCGCAACCAGCGCTGGTCAGGGTCTGCAGATTTAAGTGATTGCCGGTGTAAGTCCCGATGGGAAGCTGACCATCGTTGTTGGTTGAAAACTGTTGCGACACTACACCGTCGAAGCAGTTTGAAGTATAGAAACTCGAATCCGTAGTCGAAGCGGCCGTCCTTGTGAACCCCGACTTGCCGGCCGGAAGCGTTGGCCGTTGCATCGCCGGGTGCTCATATTCTCCGGAGTCCAGTCCTGAAACCGATTTCACCAGCGGACCCGCGACTCCGTCTACATAGGGATCGCTGGCGTTGGCTCGAATGATCTTGTTCCCGACCTGGTAGTTGTTGAGTTGAACGTGGAACGCCTTCTCCACGTCTCCGACCGTGCCACGCGCCCTTACAAAAAAATTGTCGTTGCCAACCTTTACCACCTTCAGGTTGTGCGATTCAAAAAACTCCTGAACGGTTTTGGCTTCTTCGGCCGTCGGGGCAAACCGCGACGCAATTTGCGATCGGGTGAGCCAGTGACGGTAGTTGGGTGAAGTGCGATCGTACAAGTCGCGCGCTACCGCATCCATCTCCCCACGGTTGTGCGCGTTCAGCCAGATACTTACGTCGATGGTCTTCGACGGATCTACCGTTCCGAGATTCTTCGCCGTCGCAGCGTAGCCGGGAGTGTTATGGGCAACGAACTGTCCGACAGCCGCATTGGCCGGGAGAGCCGAGCATAGGGTTATCGTTAAGGCCAGCACAACTAAACTCAACGCCGTCGTCCGCGTTCGGTCGAAGTGGGCTGAGGGGTACAACGCTCCTGTATCCTTGTACATTGCTTCCTCCTGGGAAAACGTCATGTGTGTGGGACCTCGCCAGCGGTTTTGACCATCAGCGATGGCCTGCGCCCGCGCTATCTACCATTGGAAGTGGCAACTTATTGTCGTAACTCGCTACCTGAATTCAGCGTGGCTCGCTGCGCTGCGAGGGGCAGCAATGCTGAATTACCTTCCCCAAGGGTCCCGACATGCTAATGGCTTAGCCGAAGAATGACAATGAGATAATAAGGTTCCTGCGGTCTTTTTCTTGCCAGAGATCGGATGCGCAATCTTTTGCACTCAGGATTTCCGGTCTCGGTACATTATTGACAAACGGCTTCAATCTCCTTGTAAGGCTTCTCGGCATGCTCGGGATACTTGATCCCCTTCACCTGCATCATCTGGTCAAGTAACGTGCCGGCGTCATGCAGGCCCACGTCCGGGTCACTCTGATATGCTGCATCGGTCTGAGCTTCTTCGAGGGTCACCAGTCTGAATCCTTTCTGCTTGAGCAGGTCCAGGGCATCGGGAAGAATCGTGCTGCTATAGGCTCCCAAATGCATCAGCAAAACGTAGTTGATCTCGCGTCCGTAGATCAGCTTGGCTTGCTCCCGGCCGAGATCGAGAAATTCCGCCGCCGTGTTCAAGTAACTCGACCGCAGCCACTCCATAGACTTCTTATCGCCCTTCGCGACGCAGCGGGCATACGCCGTGTTCCACAAGTAGTCTTCCCAGTCGAGCGTCACCTGCGCGATTCTGTAGCCATGCATCTGCAAATAGGCACGCACTGCACGGCGCTTCTCGACCGTGTCTCCCTCATGAAGAAACGGATAGCGAAACCAGTGCCAGGTATCTCTCGCGTCTGCATTTAGCGGCTCCAACTTTAGCAACTCCAGTGCGGGTTCGTTCTCGTCGATCTCGCGTTCGAAGGCCTCGGGAGGGTTCTGCTCCAGATCCATGTGCGTGTAGGTATGATTTCCGACGGGTTCTGCGGCTGCCCAGACTTTCAGCGCCTCCGCGCCATCCGCGTTTCCTTCCAACTTCTTCGCGTTGATGAATCCATAGACCGGAGGCACGTGCCGTTTCTTCAGGATCTCCAAAACATTCTTAGCAGTGTCGACACGAGTCACTCCGGGCGGGAGTAATCCGTTCAGTGGCAGATCATCGAAGGTGATGGCGAGTTTCTGAGCAAGGCCGGTCCCGCAAAATATCCAAAGGAAGGTGACGGCAAGAAGGAAGGCAGGGGACGGGGTAGATCGCGCAGACTGGCAGCGGACGACTCCACAGAAATTTTTCATCTCAGGAGTTTACTGCAAGCGCTAAGGAACGATGACTGCGGCGCCATCGATGGCATCATTCTTGACCGCAGCGAGGGCTTGGTTTGCCTGGTCCAGGGAAAAAACAGTTACCTTGGGCTGGAGCCTGATGTCAGCGGCAATCTTCAGAAAATCGCGAGCGTCGGATCGAGTCATGTTGGCAACGCTGCGGATCTGGCGTTCGCCCCAGAGTAAGCGGTCATAGTCGAACTCAGGGATGCGGTCCAGATGAATCGCATTGATCGCGACGATTCCTCCCTTTCGCAGGCTGGCGAGGGCGGAGACCACTACGTCTCCGCTGGGCGCGAAGGTTACCGCGCGATCGAGTTCGATGGGAGGCTTGTCGGTTTCACCGCCCACCCACTTCGCTCCCAGCGAGGCAGCCAATTGGCGGTGCGAAGCGCCGCGCGTGGAAACGTATACCTCGCAATTCCAGGAATGTAGAACCGCAATTGCGAGATGAGCCGACGCGCCAAAGCCGAACAGTCCAACCCGGTCGCCCGGTTCCACGCCGGCCACTCGCAGGCTGCGAAAGCCGATGATGCCGGCGCACAAGAGAGGCGCGGCGTGCAGGTCGTCGAGTTGTGGCGGGAGCGCATAGACAAAATCGCGGCGCGCCACAGCATACTCCGCATAACCGCCGTTGACGGTGTATCCGGTGAAAATCGGCGAATCACAAAGATTTTCCAGGCCGCGGCGGCAGTAGGGACAATCTCCATCGACAGCGCCGATCCACGAGACCCCCACGCGCGTTCCTGCCGGCAACTCGGCGGTGGCTCCATCAACGACGTCGCCTACGATTTGGTGGCCGGGGATTAGCGCTTCCTTGCGCGGCGGCAAGTCCCCTTCGACGATGTGCAGATCGGTACGGCAGACGCCGCAGGCACGAACCCGCAGGAGCACTTCATCGGCTGCAGGCGTGGGCTTGATCGTTTCCTCGAGCTGAAGAGGATGTTTTGCCGTGCGTAGGATGGCGGCTTTCAAGGCTTTGGCCAATTAGCGTGAGCGAGATAATCGCAGCTATCACTGGCAGCATACCGCTTCCTTTTCGGTAATCTCAATACTGCTTAGGTTGTAGGGAGGAGCGACGAGGTCACGCTAATGATCTGGAAGGCTTGCTGATAGCCTCGGCCAAATCATTGAGGAACATGGCGGCGCGGGCGCCATCGGCGACGCGGTGATCGCTGGAGAGAGTGAGGGTGATCATTGGGCGCACTGCGGGCTTGCCATCAACGGCGACGACTCGGTCGACGATGCTTCCCACGGCGAGAATTGCGGCTTGCGGCGGAGTGATAATCGCGGTGAACTGGTCGACATGATACATGCCGAGGTTGCTGATGGTGAACGTGGCATCAGCGATGTCAGCGGGACGGAGCTTTCCTGCCCGGGCTCGCTCGGTCACGTCGCGGCGCTGCTGCGCAATTTCGGCGAGCGTTGCAATGTGCGCGTTGGGGATTACCGCTGCCACGACTCCGTCGTTCACTGCAATCGCAACACCCATGTTCACCTGGTTGTGGATGCGAATGCCTTCGGCGGTGAAGCTTGAATTCAAACGCGGGTGCTGGAGCAGAACCCGCGAAGTGATTGCGACCAGCAGATCGGTATGGGTGACGCGAAGGTTGTGCGTAGGTTCGATCTCGGAGACCAGCTTTTCCCTATATTCATTGAGCGCGCTGGCATCGATTTCACGGGTGACGAAGAAGTGCGGAACGGTGGTCCAGCTCTGTGCGGTGCGTTCAGCCATGAGACGGCCAAGTGTGCCGGGTACTTCGAGGCCGGCTGATTTCTGGGGAACGGCGACCGACGCGGCTGGCCTGCCAGCTGATTGCACGTCCGACGCGAGAACTTCCCCGCCGGGCCCGGAGCCATGCAGGGTGGCAAGATCCACGCCCAGTTCTTTCGCAAGACGACGAGCCTTCGGAGAGATTCTCGCGTTCTGGGCGGGAGAAGATCCGGACGTAGCGGCTGCGACCGGCGCAGCATGTGTTTCCGTCTTTCCCTGTGAACCAGCACGCGCTGTGGGTGCGGCGGTTGCAGACTCTTTTTCCGTCGGCGGCTTTTCGCCAGGAGCCACGATCCAGGCGATTGTTTGGCCCACGGGAATGTCGGCGCCGACCATCCCTGTAATTCCGGCAAGGATTCCGTCCGCGGGCGCTTCGACTTCCATTACCGCCTTATCGGTTTCGATTTCGAGAAGCGGCTCCCCTTTGGTGACGCGGTCGCCATCCTGTTTCCGCCAGGCGATGAGCTTGCCGGTTTCCTGCGCCATCTCGAGGGCGGGCATGACTACGCTGAAGGCCATGATGTTTTATCCGGGAAGGGCTCCATTTTGGCCTTCAGTCCGAAACTCCTACACGCTCGGTTTTGGCGCTGGCTTCTATCATGTCGAGCACGCGAGCGCTGGGCGCGGCTTCACTTTCGCGAGTTGTCGGCAGCGGTCCGTCGACCGTGAAATAGTGCGCCCCCGCCACCAGAAGTTGTTCCGCCGGGAAGCGAGTGATGACTTCGTGCCCCGTGGGCGTGACGACGATCTCTTCTTCGATGCGCGCCGCGCTCCAACCATCGGTTGAGGGCCAGAAAGTTTCCAGCGCAAAGACCATTCCAGGTTCGATCGTGACGGGATGCTCGAACGAAACCAGGCGGCTGATCACCGGCTTCTCCCAGATTGCAAGCCCGATGCCGTGGCCGTACTGCAGAGCGAAGGCATCTTCTTCATTTTTAAAACCAAAATCCTGCGCTTTCGGCCAGACGGCGGCAATCTCCGCGGTGGTGCGCCCGGGACGTACCAGTTCAATGGCCGCGTCGAGATAATCGCGGCAGCGCTTGTAGGCGTCAACCATCGCGTGCGAGGCGTAGCCAACCGTGAAGCAGCGGTAGTAGCAGGTGCGATATCCCATGTAGGAGTGGAGAATGTCGTAGTAGACGGGATCGCCAGGGCGCAGCACGCGATCGGAAAACACATGAGGATGAGGATTGCAGCGCTCGCCGGAAATTGCATTCACGGCTTCGACGTATTCCGACCCTAGATCGTACAGAACTTTGCTGACCAGTCCGACGGCTTCGTTCTCGCGGAGACCGGGCTTCATGGCGCGGTAGAGTTCGTCGTAGGCGGCGTCGACCATCATGGCGGAAGTGTTTAGCAAAGAAATTTCATCCTGCGTCTTGATGACGCGCGCTTCTGACATGAGCGCCTGGCCGTCGACTACGGTGATGCCTTCGCGCTCGAGCGCGAAGAGAACGGGCAGTTCGACAATGTCGATGCCTACTGGTTCTTTATGCAGGCCGCGCTTTTCGAGTTCGATGCGGATCTTTTTTGCCACGTCTTCGGCGCGGCCCATCTGCGGGGTCATGGCGCCCCGCAGCATGGAGATTCCGGAGTGCGAGCGGCCGTCGAGCCACGGGCAATTTAGTTGATGATGCTTGGCGGCGGAACCGAAGTCCCACAGGATGGGTTCGTCGTTCTGCGGCAGCAGAGTGAAGCGATTCGCCTTATCCTGGGCCCATGTGCCGATGTGGGTGGAGGTCAGGTAGCGCACGTTGTTCATGTCGAAGCACAGAAGCGCGCCCATCTCGGATTTGGCCAGCAAGGCCTTGGCTTTCGCCAGACGCTCGCGGCGCAGGCGGTCGAAATCGATCCGCTGTTCCCAATCGACTGCCATGGTTCCGTGAGTTTTTAATGCCATAGATTCAGCTCCTTGCCTCTAGCTGCCAGCTTTCAAGGTTCTTAAAGTCAGGCCGGCTTGCACATCAGCCTGGCGGCATCGAATACTGTTTGCTCCGTAGGCACCGTGGCGTCTTCGAGTGGCGGGGAAAACGGGATGGGAACGTGCATCGCTCCCATTCGCCTCACCGGTGCGTCCAGATCGTAGAATGCGCCTTCGGCGATTACCGCGGCAAGCTCCGCCGTGACGCCATAGCGGCCGTAGCCTTCGTCGAGAACAATCACTCGCGAGGTTTTCTTCGCCGAGTCGATCAAAAGTTTTTCATCCAGCGGCCACGTGGTGCGCGGATCAACGACCTCGGCGCTGATGCCTTCTTTCTCCAGCATGATCGCTGCTCCCAGCGCGACTTGCACCATGCTGCTGGTGGCGACCAGCGTGATATCGTCGCCGGCGCGTTTCACATCGGCGACGCCCAGCGGGATGGTGTAGTCATCTTCCGGAACCGGGCCTTTCAGCTTGTACATCATTTTGTCTTCGAAGAAGACGACTGGATTCTCGTCGCGGATTGCCGATTTCAGGAGGCCCTTCGCGTCATAGGGCGTCGACGGCAGAACAACTTTCAGTCCAGGCACGTGACTGAACCAGGCATGCAGCGACTGCGAGTGCTGCGCGGCGGAGCGCCGGGTTGCGCCCAGCGTGGTGCGCATCACCATGGGGACTCTCCAGTGGCCGCCGGACATGTAGTGAGCCTTGGCAGCCTGGTTCACCATCTGATCCATGGTCAGAGTGATGAAATCCCCGAACATTATATCGACCACCGGCCGCAGGCCGGTCATGGCTGCGCCGACGGCGACGCCGGTAAAGCCTGCTTCTGAGATCGGAGTGTCCACGACGCGCTTGGCACCGAATTCTTCCAGCAGGCCGGAGAGGACTTTGAATGGCGTGCCGGCCTCGGCCACATCTTCCCCGATGATGCAGACGCGCGAGTCGCGGCGCATTTCCTCCGCCAGGGCCTCGCGCACGGCCTGGGCAAATGTGAGTTCGCGTTCAGGCATAGACGTGCTTCTCCACTTCATCGACGTTGGGATAAGGCGCGGCGATGGCGAACTTCACAGCGGACTCCATGGTGACGCGAACTTCAGCCGTGATTCGATCAAGGGCGGCGGAGTCAGCATAGCCGCGATCGATCAACCACTTCGCCAGGACGACAATGGGATCGCGATTGGTCTTCCATTGATGCTCTTCCTGCTTGGAACGGTAGTATTCGCGATTGATATCGCCGACGTGATGTCCGCTGTAGCGGTAGGTATCGCATTGCAGGAACGCAGGCCCGCCGCCGGAACGAGCACGCTTTACCAGCCGCGCCGCGACTTCATTCACCGCGCGCACGTCCTGACCATCAACGCTTGCGGCCTCGATACCGAAGGCAGTAGCACGGCCGAGGATGGTACCGGCCGTGGTCTCCTGGTAATGCGTGTACTCGTTGTACATATTATTTTCGCAAGCGTAGATCACCGGCAGCGTCCACAACTGCGCCAGGTTCATCACTTCGTAAAGCGATCCCTGCCCGAGAGCGCCTTCGCCGAAAAAGCAGACGGCAACGCGATCGTTGCCGAGAGTCTTAGCGGCAAAAGCTGCTCCCGTGGCAATGCCCACGCTGCCGCCGACGATAGCGTTCGCGCCGAGATTGCCGGTCGCAGGATCGGCGATGTGCATCGATCCACCTTTGCCTCGACAATAGCCCGCTTCTTTTCCCAACAATTCGGCGAACATGCGGTCGGGCGATGCACCCTTGGCCAGGCAATGTCCATGGCCGCGGTGCGTGCTGGTGATGTAGTCGTCGATTCGCAGCGCCTCGCAGATCCCCACGGCAACGGCTTCTTCGCCGCTATACAAATGGGCGAGCCCAGGCATGAGAGCGCGCGTATAAACCTCATTCACCTGCTCTTCAAACAACCGTATGCTCGCCATCTGGCGGTAGGCGCGGAGCCATTTTTCTTTTTCCGTCGCAGTTTCGTGGCTAAGATTGTTCTTGGAGGTAGCAGTCGTCATATTTTCTTACCTCCTTGAGTGACCGGCGTCGATACTCCCGACATGGCGGCCAGCACATCGAACATGCAGGCGAAGTCGTACTTTGTCCAACCCATGCCGCGAGCTGCCGTCAGAATCTCATTACTCACCGCGGTGCTGGGAAGGGGGACGTCGAGCTGACGGCCTAATTCCATGGCGAGCACCATATCCTTCTGCATCATGTTGACGTCGAACCAGGCTTCTTCCGGCTGCTCGAGGACGAACGGTCCGCGATACTGAATCATGGGCGATGCCACCGCGCTGTGAGTCAGCACCTCGACCGCCGTTTCGCGCGCGATGCCACTTTTCTCGGCCAGCAGCACGCCTTCGGAGAACGCCAGCATCTGGACGGCCAGACTAAGGTTCACCGCAATCTTCATGGAAAGCGCCAGGCCGTTGTCGCCAACGTAAGTGACTTTGGGACCAATGTCGAGCAGCAGGGCTTTTATTTTTTCAAAGGTTTCGCGGCGGCCGCCAACCATCACCGACAACTTTCCTTCCTGTAAGGTAATCACGCTGCCGGAGACCGGCGAGTCGACCATGTCCGCGCCTTTTTCCCGAACCTTCGCGGCCAAGGCACGGCTGACCGTTGGACTGACCGTGCTCATGTCGATAAAAATCTTTCCCGCGGCGAGGCCCGCCAACATTCCGTCGGGTCCTTCGCTGATAGCAGCGATGGCGGCCGCATTGGTCACCATGGCGAAAGAGAAATCGGACGCGCTGGCAACCGCCCGCGGCGAGTCAGCCCACTGCATCCCCTTTTCAACCAGCCACTGCGCCTTGGCGCGCGTGCGGTTGTAACCGGTCACCGTATGACCCTTGCTGAGCAGACGATTCACCATCTGGCTGCCCATCACTCCTAAACCGATGAATCCAAGTTTCGCCATCCGTCCCGAACCTCCGTGCTCAATCCCAACTGTATTCGAACCTGCTGCGCGCTTTAGCAACTGACTTTTGAAACTACGGGCGCTTGCTTTCTCCGTGGCGAACCGGGATGCCGGCCGGCGCCTTTGAATCTTCGCGTACTTGTTCGAGGTGGGAGCGCATCGCGCTCCGGGCCATCTCAGGATCGTGGCGCTCGATCGCCTCAAGAATGCGCTTGTGATGTATTTGTCCGCGCTGCGGTCCGCCTTCCACGTTGAAAATCCTCATGCGCTGTTCACGCAGTAATCCAACGATGGAATCGATCAAGGAAAGAATCAGAGGATTCGCCGCCGCTTCCGCCAGCGCGAGATGAAAGTCCAGGTCGGCTTCGATGTAGGCCTCGGGATCCCTCTGCGCGCCATCCATTACGGTGACCGCTTCGCGCAGCGCCACAATCTCCGGCTCCTGAATACGCGCTGCGGCCAGCGCAGCAATCCCCGGCTCTAGAATCAAACGCAGCTCCGCCAAATGCGGCGAGCCTTCCGCCTGGCCAAGCTTTACCATCAGGTCGAAGGACTGACGCGCCGCCTGCGATGTCCCGTCGGTGATGAAAGTTCCGCGACCCGAATAGGCTTCGACCAGGCCCTTTTCGCGCAGTGTCTTCACCGCTTCGCGAACCGCAGTACGGCTGACGCCGAGCTGCTGCGCCAACTCTCTTTCGGCCGGCAGCTGATCGCCCGGCTTCAAGTTACCCTTCAATACGGATTCTTCGATTTGCTGAACAATCTGCTCGTACAGCCTTGAGGTCCGGACAACTTTGTACACTGGATTTTCTCCTGCATGATCCAGTCTGGGAGCACTGGCGATGGTCCGGCTACTATACCGCAGGTCCAGCGCCGACGCAGGCGTATTTACTGTCGTAGAGAGAGGGAAGTTCACTTTTGGTCCAAGGTATGGTGGTATGACCACGACAGAATACCGCGCTGTGGCTTGGAATGCAAACCATTTTCTTCCAGAACTTTTGTGCAGCTTTTACTGAAGTCAGCCAGACACTAGGACGCGCCCGCACCTTAATCGATGAGGTACGAAGAGAGCCGTCGGGGACGAATTTGCTTGACAGTGTTCACGCGCGAATGGTATGGCTGTCGGACCAGCAATACGGAGGCTTCAATGAAATTCCGATGCACCGCCTTGTCCGCGGGTCAGGTCGCAACTGCAGCCATCCTTTTTTTCTTCATGGTTTGCACCATGTCCTTGCCGGGGCTTGCTCAGTCAACCGCGGGCCGCGTGCTCGGTACCATCTCCGACCCAAGCGGTGCCGCGGTCGCGGGCGCCAACGTCGTTGTCACTGATGTGGAGCGTGGCACTTCGCGATCCCTGACCACTGATCCAACTGGAGAGTACGTCGCCGCCGACCTTGCGCCAGGGACTTACAAAATTCACGTCGAAGCCAAGGGCTTCAAATCCGTGGAGCGGCCAAACGTGGTCATTGAGGTCGCCTCGGACGTGCGGGCGGATTTCGCGCTGCAGACCGGAAATGTTTCTGAAGTAATTACAGTTACCGAAGACGTTGCTTTGCTCAACACGACCTCGGCAACGCTGGGTGGCACATTGAGTAACAAAGAGATCAACGACCTTCCGTTGAACGGCCGCAACTATGAAAACTTGCTGCAGCTCCGGCCGGGGGTGATGCGTTATCCCGGCGGCGGATTCTCCACCACCAGCGCCAACGGCCTGCGCGCCGAAGACAACGCTTATTTTATCGAGGGCTTGTTCAATAGCGAGCCCTACTCTGGACAGGCAATCGTTAATGGGTCAGGAATCGCCGGCGATTCCGCGACCATTCTACCCATCGACTCGATTCAGGAATTCAACCTGCAGCAGAACCCGCCAGCGGAATACGGATGGAAGCCGGGAGCGGTGGTCAACGTGGGCCTGAAGTCCGGCACCAACAGTTTGCACGGAACAGCTTTTGGCTTTGGCCGAGATGGAGCCCTGGACGGGCGTAATTACTTTAACGATGCCCCAAACGCAAAATTGACCCGCACGCTCGAACAGTTCGGCGGCAGTTTGGGCGGCGCGATCATAAAAGACAAGGCATTTTTCTTTGGCGCATACGAAGGCCAGCGCTACAACGTCGGTAACTCGTTCGGTGGGGTCACCAGTCCGTCGATGGTGCATATGGCTCCGAACGGTACCTGCTCGTTCGGCTTTGCGGGCGACTGCGCCGACAGCATACCGGATGCGATTAACGACCTGCAGCTGGCGCCGTCGCCAACCATTGTCAGTCCCGCGAGTCTGCTAATCTCCGGATGCACGGTTGCGGGCGCTTCCGTAACCTGCAACGGCACAGGATTTCCCACCAACAACACCCAGAGCATCAATATCACCAACGGATTTAATAACAACGTGCACGTCGACAATTTCGTCGGCAAAGGCGACTACAAACTAAACGACCGAAATAGTATTAGCGGAACATACTTTTTTGGCAACAACTCCGGGACCGTCGAAGATTTTCCCGAACTGCAACAGAAGTGGCTCTCCAATATTCATACTCGTGCGCAAGTCGTAGGCGGCAGCTGGATCTGGGCTCCCAACGCCCGCTTGGTGAACGAGGCACGCGCCGGCTACAACCGCTTGTACCAGCCCACCCTGCCCGGCGATCTGAATACTCCCGCCTCGGCCTACGGTCTGAACACAGGTGTAACCGGTCCTTTGGCCGGCGGCCTGCCGCGCATCGGCTTCGGCGGATACTTTTTCCCCGGACTCGGTGGTTTCAAATGGCCGAAGTTCCAGGGACCCGATTCGATCACGCAGTTTGTGGACCACATCTCCTACACCGCAGGCAAACACGCCATAAAATTTGGCGGCGAGATCCATTACAACAAAGTGACGAACGCGGCCTATGGCAACGCACGAGGCAGCATCACGTTCCTGGGTACCGTTGTCAGCCCCGGCCCCCCTCCCGCCGGTTCCCCTCCCCCCTCGAGCCCGCTCGAAGATTTCTTTGGAGGCGCACCATTCAAGTCGTCGGTAGAAGTGGGAAATCCAACACTGCAGTTGCACAACTGGGCATACTCGGGATTTTTCCAGGACGACTGGCGTGCCACCCGGAATCTGACTCTCAACTTCGGCGTTCGCTACGAGTTCAGCAGTGTGCCTCAGGAAGCGCACAATCTGCTGGGCAATTTCGATCCGAACGTAGGTATGGTGCAGGTGGGGCATCAGATCAGCAGCCTCTATAACCCCGATCATACGAACTTTGGACCCCGCATGGGCTTTGCATGGGACATCGGCGGTAACGGCCGGACCGTGCTGCGCGGCGGCGGTGGTCTGATCTACGAGACCGTGAACTGGCAGTCGTTCGTCGCGTTCAACAATGCTTTCGGTCCGGGCAGCGTTCCAACGGGAGCTCCCATCGACGCCGCGGGAGATACATCCGGTGGCACGATTACAACGAGTAATGTCACAGTAAAGAACTTCTTGAATTACCCGACCACTTGGGACGCAGCCAACGGACCGCTTTACGGCGGGAGCACAGTCAATTGCTCCCCGATCCTGCCAAGCGGTAATCCCGGTAGCCCGTGCCCGATTATGACTGTCGATCGTGGCTTGACGACGCCCTACGTTTGGAACTGGACACTGAACGTGCAGCATGCCTTCACGCAGAACCTGTCGATTGAAGCCGCCTATGTGGGCAATCATGGGTCGAATCTGACCGGGATTCGGGATATCAACCAGCCGCCGGTGGGCTCGGGCTGGACGCCGGCGGGGGTTGGGGCTGGAACTCTTGCTGCTTGCCTCGCCAGTGCTCCCGCTTATAACAATTGTGCCGTCGACAGCGGGAATGAGGTTGCTGCGGAACCCTTCAACTCGAAGTTCCCCTATTTAGCCAACATCTTTCAGATGGGAAACGTCTACAAATCCAATTACGACGGATTGCAGGTCACGTTGAACGCGCGCAACTATCACGGCCTTAGCATGGTGGCCGGCTACACTTATTCGCATGCGCTCGATGATGTGGGCGCGAACTGGGACTTCGGCTACGGCTCCGGCTTGCCGCAGAATGCCCACAATCCCGCCGCCGAGTATGCCAATAGCGACTTCGACATCCGGCACCGGCTGACCGTGTCGCTCACTTATGCGATTCCTGGACGGAAGGGCTTCGGACAGATGAGGGAAGGTTGGGAGATCAACTCCATCATCACGCTGGAAAGTCCGCAGTACTGGGGACCGATGGACGAGGGTACGGACGCAGCCGGGGTTGGCCCGTTGCCGGTAAGCCCGCCGGCCAATACCCCGATCCGTTGGAGCTTCTACGGCAAGACCTCGGACTTCAAATCTCAGAAGGGAGTTGGGATTCCATACTTCCCCGGCGCAACAAATCAGTCGTGCGCTACGCAGGCGATGGCGGTGGACGGAGGAGTGGCTGGAGCCTCGACCGCCTCCCTCAACCTCTTCGGCTGCTACGCCAACGGCAGTTCCGTGATGATTCCTCCGCCGCTCGGCCAGTTCGGAAACATGGGCCGCAATATATTCCAGGACACCGGCTTCAGGAATTTCGACTTCTCTCTGGCCAAGAATTTCCACTTTGGAGAAACGATGCGGCTGCAGGCCCGCGCCGAGTTCTTCAACATTTTCAACCATCCGAACTTCGCCAATCCTTACGGCGGCCAGAATGGATTCGGCTTGAATGATCCGTCGGTTCGTCCTTTCGGTTGCGGTTGCGCCACGCCGGATATTGCGGCCGCCAACCCCGCGGTCGGCTCCGGCGGACCGCGTTCCGTTCAATTGGGCTTGAAGTTCACTTTCTAAATTTGATCTCAAAAGGAAGGCCGGACGCAGTTCTGTCCGGCCTTTTTTCGTAACAGATCGCATAGAGGCGAGCATAAAAGGCTAAACCTATGAAAATGAGAAGTCAGATTTATTCCGCAGCCCTTGTATTGGGATTTTCCGCACTCCTTTCGGCTTCTGCCTTCGCTCAACAGAATGAACCGCGTCGCGAGCGCACCATCGACGAGATCAGGGTCGAAGCCATCCACCGCGCCGAGGTGGGACAGTATCCACTAATTGGGCTCGATCCCGCCGATGTGAAAGAGGCCTTCGAGAGCATACACACCGCCGACAAAGACGAGTGGGCTGCAGCATTCATGCACGTCGCCGATCGCTATTTCAATGAAGCAAAGTCACTGGAGAAATCCGATCCCACCAAGGCGAATGCGGATTACATCCGCGCCTGGCGGCTTTATTCGTTCGGCCGCTGGCCCATTCCCGCATCCCCGGGCAAGCAGCGCTCCTATGGAAAAGCCATTGAGGCATTTCTGGCGCACGCGCGCTTCATGGACCCGCCACTCGAGGTGGTGCATATTCCGTTCGAAGGAAAAGAAGTCACCGCTTACCTGCGACTGCCGAAGGATGCGAAAGGTCCGGTGCCGCTGGTGATAGCGGTCAACGGCCTCGACAGCCGCAAGGAAGATCTGGCCGAAAGTTTTGGCGCGATTCTTCCCTTCGGAGTCGGCTACCTCGCCGTGGATGGTCCGGGCACCGGGCAAAATCCGGTCCAGGTAAGTGAAACGGCGGATCGCGTCTTATCGAAAGTGATCGACTACGCGCAATCGCGGCCCGAGATCGACAAGAAACGCATCGCCATGCACGGCGTGAGTTGGGGTGCGTACTGGGCCACCAAGATGGCGATTGTGGAGCGCACGCGCCTGCGCGGCTGCAGCGCGCAGTCTCCGCCGGTCGACAAATTCTTCCAGAAGGATTTCATAGTCAACTCGCTGCTAGGAAATCGCGAATACCTTTTCGATCAGATACCGGCGCTCATGAGCATTATGGAAGGCGTGCACTCACTCGACGAGATGGAAGAGTTTATGCCCAAGCTGTCGCTGGTGCGCGAGGGACTGCTCGGCAAGCCGATGGCGCCGATGCTCGTCATCGCGGGCGTCCTCGATACGCAGGTCCCTATCGACGATGAATATCTTCTCCTGAGCAAAGGGGACGTCCCGAAAGATGCGTGGATAAATCCTCGCGGAGGCCATTTGGGCCGCCAGGTCGGAGTGTGGCCGGACCCTCTGATCTTCAAGCAAGTCATTATTCCCTGGCTGGTGAAGACTCTGGAGGCTCCGGCAAACTAGGCCGCGTGTTCGGGCCGCCGGGCTGTCGCCGCTTCGACTTCGCTCGGGGCGGCTCTCGCGGGGGACGCTTGCTGGCTTGAGATTCCATTCCGCGCAAGCGACGGTCCAGACGTTTATCATGTTGCGTAGTTTGCCCGCCAACGGCCTATGCATGAAAAAGTCGCTCTGGTTACTGGGGCCAACGGTGGCCGCGGAACGCGACGTCACGAAAGCGCTGCTGGATGTGGGTTTCACGGTCGTCGGACTGTCACCTCGAATCCAGCAGTTCGCGACTTCGGCCATCCGAACTTCACTGCTCTGACCGCTGCGCTCACCAACCTGGACGCCGGAAAAGATGTGACCGGAGGGCGATCCCAGTCTACGGTGCTGGTCTGCAGCGAACCGAGGTCACCCTTTCGTAACCATTCTTATTGCACAATATTTGTTGCACTTTAACATTTGTGAAATATCTTGCGAGTAACATATTTGCAGGAGATTCCCCCATGGGTTCAGCGCGGGTTTCGAAATCGCTGCCGTTGCAGGTGGCTGCGGTCTGCTTCCGCAGGCAGGGAGGGGCAGTGGAATTCCTGCTGGTGAACACCAACGGCGGGAATAAATGGACCTTCCCCAAGGGCTCGACCGACGCGCGCCTCTCGCACAGCCAGGCCGCCGAACGGGAGGCCGCGGAAGAAGCAGGCGTGGTGGGAACCATCGAACCTCGCCATTTTCATCTCTACATCCATTCCAAAGGCGTGTTCTGGCAACCGGGCGGCGTGCAGGAGTTTGTGGTCAAAGCATTTCTGATGGAAGTCCACCAAGTGCGGCGTGCAGATGAACCGATGCGCCATCCTACGTGGTTCAGTCCGGACGAGGCCAAGCGGCGGTTGGCAAAGGGACGCGAAGTGAAGTACGCGCGTGAAATGGAAGTGGTAATTGATCGCGCGCTTGAGCGCCTTCACTTCCACGGCGAATTGTGGGGGAAATATCCGGAAGGCCGCAGCGCCCGTGCCGCCGCACACTCCTGAGCATCTCGCCTCACTTTGGCACTCCGTTTTGTGAGACGATGAATCCAGCCCATGATTCAGCTTTCTGGCGCCGGAAAACGTTTCGGCCACAAACTTCTTTTTGAAAATACCGACTGGCTGATTACGCCCCGCGATCGCGTCGGACTGGTAGGCGCAAACGGCACCGGCAAATCCACGCTGATGAAGGTCCTCGCCGGCTTGGACACCCTCGACTACGGCTCTCTCATTGTCGCCAAGGGAACGACGGCCGGATATCTGCCGCAGGATGGTCTCTCGCTTTCCGGGCGCAGCGTGTTCGCGGAATGCATGGCCGTCTTCACGGAGCTGCACGCGATGGAGCGAGAACTGGAGAGTCTTACTCATCGCATCTCTGAGCTCGATCATACCGGAGCGGAATACGCCGAAGTTGCCGACCGGTATCACAGTCTGGAACACGAGTTCCGCACCCGCGACGGCTACTCCATTGAAGCCGAGGTGGGACGCGTTCTGATGGGATTGGGTTTTCGCAAAGAAGACTGGGAGCGGCAGACGGACGAATTCTCCGGCGGCTGGCAGATGCGTCTGGCCCTGGCCAAATTGCTGCTGCAGAAGCCCAACCTGCTGTTGCTGGACGAGCCTACGAACCACCTTGACCTCGAAGCGCGCAACTGGCTGGAAGAATATCTGCACAACTATCCGCACGCGTTTGTTCTCATCTCGCACGACCGTTATTTTCTCGACGTAACGGTCAACAAGATAGCGGAAATCTGGAATAAGCGGTTCTGGTTCTACACAGGGAATTACGACAAGTTCTTAACGCAGAAAACGCAGCGCAACGAGCAGTTGCAGGCCGCCTACCGCAACCAGCGCGACCGCATCGAGCAACTGGAGGTGTTCATCAACCGTTTTCGCTACCAGGCCACGAAGGCGAAGCAGGTGCAGAGTCGCATTAAGGAACTGGAGAAAATCGAGAGGATCGAGGTCCCGCCGGAAGAAAAGACGATTCACTTTTCATTCCCGCAGCCGAAACCGAGCGGGCGTATTGTGGCCGAGTTCGAGGATGTCGCCAAGGTCTATCCGGTGAAAAATTCCGCAGCAGCAAAGGGGGGTGAAAAAGAAGTGTTCCGTGGCGTCAATTTCATGATCGAGAAGGGCGACCGCATTGCGCTGGTCGGGGTGAATGGCGCGGGCAAGTCCACGCTGATCAAGTTACTGGCGGGCGCGGAACCCCCGACGGACGGAGAATTCCGCCTCGGTCACAATGTCCAGGCGGATTACTTTGCGCAGGATCAATACAAAGAGCTCGATCCGGAGGCGCGAATGATTGACGATCTCGGCGCGGCGTCCCCACGCTCAACCCAAACGGAGCTTCGCAGCTTGCTGGGATGTTTTCTGTTTTCCGAAGACGATGTATTCAAAAAGATCGGAGTGCTGTCGGGCGGCGAGCGGGGACGGTACGCTCTGCTGCGTCTGCTGCTGCATCCGGCAAACTTTCTGTTGCTCGATGAGCCTACTAATCACCTTGACTTGCGCGCTAAAGACGTCCTCTTGGATGCTCTTATGGATTACACCGGCACAGTGGTGTTCGTATCGCACGACCGCTACTTCATCGACAAGCTGGCGACGCGAGTCTTCGAAATCGGTGATGGAAAAGTCGAAGTCTATCCCGGTAATTATGAAGACTATCTCTGGCGCAAACAGGGTGGAAACATAAAGCAGGATGAGGCTATCCGTCAGCAATTGAAAGAAGAGGTCGAATCTGCGCGCGAGACCCCTTCAAACGCCAATCAGCCGACGGCCGATAACGCAACAGCTCCCAAGGCTAAGCGTTTGAATCCGATCAAGCGCAAGAAGATAGAAGATCGCATCCGCGAACTGGAAGGGGAGATCAGTCGCGCGGAGACATTAATCGCGCGCTGTGAGACTTCTCTGCAAGATTTCGTGAGCGCCGATGAGAGCCAGCGCCAGTCCCAGGAACTCGACCAGCAAAAGGCGGCGCACGCTGCCTTCCTCAAGGAGTGGGAAGATTTGAGCGAATCGCTGCAAGCGGCAAATTGACGACCTCCCCTAACGCCGCAATCGTACACTCTCTTCCGTAATCTCGGAGAATCACTTACCTCTGTGCGATAGTCAGATTGGCCAAAGGGACAGGAACCAGCCGGAGGCCCAAGATCCCAGACCACCCCGTACGGTCGGCGCCGCCTGAGCCTGCCCTGAGCTTGGCGATGGGACGCGCCGCGTCGGGACTAAGGAAGGTCGCATGCTCCAATCATCCGAGAATTCTCAAGGCGTGAGGTCCACCTCGCCAGCCTCCAACCCTAACTCTTACAACCCCGTCAAAACCACCACCGCGCCTATTGAGCAAGCCACGATCGGACGGTCCCTGGTTATTAAGGGCGAAGTCAGCGGTGCGGAAGCGCTTTACATCGACGGCCGCATCGAAGGCAAAATCACCCTGACTGACCATCGCGTCACCATCGGTCGCAACGGCACCGTGCAAGCCGATATCACTGCCCGCGAAGTTGTGGTGATGGGCAAAGTGACCGGCAACATCGAGTGCACCGACCGCGTCGACATTCGCAGTGAGGGCGTGGTGAACGGCAACGTTTCCACGATCCGCATCAGCGTGGAAGATGGCGCCGTACTGAAGGGCGGCATTCAGGTGAAGAGCGCAGAAAATAATCGGCATACGCAGCCTCAGGCGAAAGCGGTCGAAGCGCCCAAGCCAGCGGCGGAGCCGCCGAAAGCCTTGACGGCAATCGCCGGCGCCTGATTGTTTAACGGCGCTACGCAAGCATCAAAAAGGGTCGCGCCGATGCGCGCCCTTTTTCTTTGTGTTCGCCGGCTCGTGCCTTGACACGGCTCGTAAGCATTGAACTCTTACTTTTGTTCCTTCTTTTGTTCCTGCGGCTTTAAATCGAGCGCTGCCGAGTTCATGCAATACCGCAATCCTGTGGGCGCAGGACCGTCTTCAAACACATGCCCGAGGTGGGCACCACAGCGAGCGCAACGGGCCTCGGTGCGGACCATGCCATAAGTGCGGTCTTTGTGCTCTTCGACTTTGCTTTGATCTGCGGGTTTGAAAAAACTTGGCCATCCCGTGCCTGAATCGAACTTTGTCGAGGAGTCGAACAACGGCTCTCCGCAGCAGACGCAGTGATAGG
>Ga0210393_10001138_pt1 | contig 22833 bp, 22 predicted proteins | sample IncBWC27OmetaG_FD_160068 | JGI IMG/M metagenome (GOLD analysis project Ga0210393, IMG submission 160068) | Forest soil microbial communities from Barre Woods Harvard Forest LTER site, Petersham, Massachusetts, United States - Inc-BW-C-27-O ... | reverse complement strand
GGACCTGCTTCATGCCCGCGACATTCTGCGCCACCTGCGCGACACCGAGTGAGAGCGTGCCGCGCATTCATCGCGCGCACGGATCTGGTAAGTTGTAGTTACGGGTTGTGAATGAGCGGTTCCGATCAAATCTGGGCTGAGGCGCTGCGCACGCTCGAGCGCGGACAGCCCTTCGCGCTGGCGACTGTCGTCAATGTCCGCGGTTCAACGCCGCGCGAAGTCGGCGCCAAGATGATCGTGCGCGAGGACGGCCAGTTCGGAACTATCGGCGGCGGCTGCGGTGAAGCCGAGGTCTTTCGAAAAGCTCGTGTATTACTTGAAGAAAAGAACGACAGCAGCGCGCGCCTCGCTGAAGTCGATCTGACCGGCGATTTCGACCAGCGCGAAATCGGTACATGCGGCGGCATCATGGACGTCTTCGTCGATCTGTGGTCCCCCGCCCGCGACCTGCCCATTGCGCGGCGGCTGGCCGCCGCGGCCGAGCGCAGTGCTCCCGGCGCATTGCTGACGATCGTCGATGCGGGCTCGCGCGTCGAGATGCCAGCCGGGTCGCGCACGTTTATCGATCCCAGCGAAACGGGCGCGCTAGGCGCGGCGCCGATCGATCTGCCCGCAGGGGCAGTCGCGCAGATTGTCGCGCGAACGGCCGACGCGATTCCAACCTTGCTCGAGGCCGACAGTGGCGGCCGCCTTCAACCTGTCACGCGTCTCGAACCTAACGGCTCGGTGCGCCTGTTCGTCGATCCGATCGTCGGCGCCCAGCGGCTGATAATTGTCGGCGCCGGACATATCGCGGTGCCGTTGTGCGCGCTCGGCGCAATGCTCGGGTTTCACGTCACGGTGATCGACGACCGCGCGTCGTTCGCGAATCGCGAGCGCTTTCCCGAAGCAGATGAAATAGTCGTCAAGCCATTCACGGCTGCGATCGACTCGCTCGCGCTCGACGGCCACTGCTACCTCGTGAGTGTAACGCGCGGTCATTCGTTCGATGAGGAAGTTGTGCGCGCTGCGCTGATGCAGCCCTGCGGATTCGTCGGCATGATTGGCTCGCGCCGCCGCGTTAAGGCCACCCTCGAGCGGCTCGGCGAGAGCGGCGTCCCAGCGGAGCGGCTCGCCGACGTTCACGCACCGCTCGGCGTCGCCATTGGCGGTGAGACGCCGGAGGAGATCGCAGTCTCGATCATCGCCGAGATCATTCGCGAGCGTCGCACCAACGAGCGTGACGATTTCACGCTGGGCGTCCGGTTCGGCATGCTCAAGCGCTCGAAGTAGCGCACGCAGATGAAGCCGCATCTAGAAGGAGTCATTCTGGCTGCCGGCGAGTCGCGGCGGATGGGCTTTCCCAAGCCGCTGCTCGATATCGGCGGGCGGACCTTTATCGAGCACATATCAGAGACGATGCTCGCAGTGGTGCCGCGGCTCGTGATTGTGATTGGGGCGCATCGCGAGCGCGTGCGCGCGGCGATTCCGCATGACGCGCGTATCGCGATCGTCGAGAATCCGAACTACGCGCACGGACAACTGTCGTCCCTGCAGGCCGGACTCGATGCTCTTCAACCGGACACAGCCGGCGCGCTCGTGCATCTCGGCGACCATCCGCTCGTTCGCGTGGAAACATTTCGAGCGATCGTCGACTCGTACAATCGAACTGGCAAGCCGATCGTGATCGCACGCAACGACGGCCACCGTGGTCATCCGCTGATCTTCGACCGCGCAATATTCGGCGAGCTCCGGGCCGCGCCGGAAGAGGAGGGCGCCCGGTACGTGGTGAACGCCGACGCCTCGCGCGTCGCCTACGTCGACCTGCAAGATCCCGGAATCAATCTCGATCTGGACACGCCTGCCGACCTCGCGCGCGTGGGCCTGCGCCTACCTTCCAAGGCATGAAACGAACGTATCCGGCTCAAGGATGGGCTGTTGATGCGGGAGCCGATTGAAATATAGCCGTCATCTGTTTCATAGCCTCGGTTTTTTGCGCGTTGTTCCAGTCGTTTTTGATCTGATCTTTTTGGTTGTCCGAAAGCATCCACGACAATGGCCCCGGTTCTGGAACTTCGAATATCACGTGCTCGATCAAATCGGGATATTCGTTCTGAAGCAGTCCGATCTCAGCTTGGTTGCGTGCCAGTTGGCTCGCGGTCCGAACACTCAGCAGGGCAGATGCCGGCGCGGAGAGCTGGTTCACCTGCGGTAGATTTTCCGGCTTATCGAATGGAGCGGACCAAATCTCCAGGATCACGATCTTCTTAAAACGCTTGCGACGCGCCTGATCATTGAGGATCGCCTGCAGCCAGTTGACCGCCGACCAGACTCCGAAGTTATCGTAGTAGCCGCCATCGCACAGATACGTCTTGTCGCTGGGCGCCTCCGGGCATTGCCGGCCGTCCCTGCAGAACCCGGTCGCGACCGGAGTGACATAGGGGAAACTGGCGGAAAGCCGCGCCGCGGTAGCTGCCGCGATGTCGGCGTTCCCGTACTGTCCTTCGCCGTCGCCGATTTGAATCACATTTTCCGGCGTCGATGTGTCGGGCTTTGCGACGTGCTTGGGGATTTCGGCAGTGCCTATCAGCACCGGGTATCCCGTATAGACGTTGGTCGCGTTGAATACGACCGCGGGCAATTTGCCTTGACGCAACGCGTTGCGCCAATCCGAAAATTTCTCGTCGATGGCCGGCTCATTCGGATTGAGCGACGTAGGCGCGCCGCGCCACACCTGCTCGAGCGCCCAACCACGATCGATTTTGCTGTATCGAATCGGAAGACCGTAGGTGAGAAAACGAAATGTATCGGGCCCAATCAAACCCCACAGCGCCGCTGACAGGCTGGGCACCTCCGCCTCGCCAACAATGTCGTCGGGATCAAGTGCGGAGTTGGGCCGATAGCGATGGTCGAGATAGAACATTGCGCCGACCGATCCGCCGGATACCGAGCTGATTAAACCGATCGAGTTTGTGAACGATTGAGGGAATTCTTTTTCGAGGCCGGTAAGAACCTTCGCCGTCCACGCCGATGCCTCAATACCGCCGCCGCTCGCACACACGATCGTGAGAATCTGGTCCGTATCCTTGCCGCTGCCAGCAGGAAAGAGTGCGTCGATCACTTCCGCGGGGCTTAGCGGTGCGCCCGCCGGAGCGGTCGGCTCAATCAATTGGTAGAAATTGCCGAGACTGGAATTGCAGTAGATAAAGACCACCACAAGGACCAGGGTCGGGACATGAAGACCCATCGCCGTGATCGGGCCGTCAAAGAAGAACGCGAGGCCCGCGAGAATGATGCCGAGAAGAAGCCAGCCGAGTTCGAGGTAAGAGTACGCCGTCATCCAGGGTGTCCATGCGTTGTCTCTCAACGCGAACAGTCCCACCACGATCACGAAGGCATAGAACAGAGCAACCATCAAAGCCAATGCGGTCATAACAAGGTGCTGCGCGTACAAAATCTCTCTGCCGTCGAAATAACCAACGCTTAGGCCCTTCCATTTGACAAGAATGCGCACCAACGGAGAGATCCATTCTCTCCACGCTACAATTCCGCGAAGGCATTTCGGGACTACCGAGACGGGCAACAGCAAATCAACGTTGTCATCAACGTCGATGGGCAGCGCCATGTAGTAGAGGACGGTGGTGATCCAGAGGAAGACCACGCCTGCGAGAATCGCGAGAATCAGACCGAGTAATACGTAGAGCGGGTTAGTCCTGGAAGCGAGCATCCCGATAGCAGGCGCGAGAATCGGCAAGCCGAAAATAGTGAGACGGTTCCATCGATCGCGGCGTCGCTCCTGAGCGGTCGCTTGTCGCGGCGCAATTGTGACTCCGAAGCGCCTCGGCCCGAGATCGAGAACGATAAAAATCATGACCATCCCGGTCCAGGATGAAATCAGGCAAAGCAGGAATATGATGAAAACCTGGCTCCATCCGTCGACGAAGAGCAGGTTGTCGGTCAGAGCTGCAAACGTAGTGGGCCATCCGAGGCCGCAGCACAATGGCACCAGTACGAGTCCCGCAAAAAAGAGAATTTGGAACCTGAGATGCTTTAGCTCAAGGAAGTAAGTGTGCTGACTGGCACGAACTACGTAGTCGCGAAAACTAGCCATCGGCGACCCCTTTCGGAGGGTGATTAGCCGCGAAACACTCATAATGGAAGCGGCGATAGGTAAGTAGAGACATACGGGGCTGGAACCGTCGCTAGTCCGCGCCCGCGGAGTCGTCCGGATATTTTCAAGGCACGACGGGCGAAAATCGTCGAAAAGATCTATATCATCGTGATAGGTATGTGCCGCGTTCCGTCGCCGGATGGCAGCAACCCCCGGGCACAAGTTAGGCGAAAATGCCTGTAACCGAAGCCGCGATGATGCGTATTAATAAACAGTTATGTTGGGCCTCTCGGCGCGCAGCAGGGCAGGGTCGAGATTGAGCGTCAAGCCCGACGAGGAACTGATAACCGAAGTCCTCGGCGGGGATACCGACGCGTTCACCGAACTTGCGGCGCGGCATCGGCCCCGAGTGGAGCGTTTGTGTCGGCGATTTTTTTCAGACGAAGAGATGGCGCGCGATATCGCGCAGGAGAGTTTCATCCGCGCGTACACGGCGCTCGCGACCTATCGGGCGGAGATGCCGTTTGGCGGATGGCTCCGCGCGATCGTCGTGAACCTCTGTTACGACGAGTTGCGGCGTCGGCGCCGGCGTCCCGAGGAGTTAGTCGGGGATTTCAGCGCGCCGGAAGTGCAGTGGATGCAGACCACCAACGTCGCGTCGCCGGAGGATCTCGTGGGTGAGGCCGAAGAGCGGCGCGAAGCGTACGACCTGGCGCATCGCCTGCTCGACACGCTGAAGCCCGAGGATCGGATGGTGATGGTGCTCAAGGAAAGTGAAGATTTAAGCGTCAGCGAAATCGCCGAGACGCTTGGATGGAGTGAAGCAAAGGTAAAAATTCGCGCATTTCGCGCGCGGCAAGCGCTTCGCAAGCAGGCGGAGCGGATGCTGGCGGCGGGCGCAGCAGGTAAACGGTCATGAATTGTTTCGAAGCACGACAGGAATTTCCGGCAATGTGGCGCAAGACCTTGACGGCCGAACGGCGCGGCGAACTGCTCGCGCACCTCAAGGGATGCGAGAAGTGCGATCATGCGTTTCGGGTCTTCGCACTGACAGCGCCCGTATTGCACGGCGAGATTGAACGGTATCCGGCTCGCGAAGCGCGCCCGGCGCGGCGCGAATTCTCGCTGGCCGATCGTCCCCGGCGATTTGCCTCCGCACCGCGCGAGGTGTCCCGGGCGAGTCGATGGATCCCGATGGCGGCCGCTGCCGCGATATTTGTATTCGCGACCAGTGCGGCGTATCTTTCGGCGCGGGTGCCGAACGAATCCATTGGCGACGCGCTATCAGTTCCCGAGACGAGCATGACTTCTGAAAACACGGGCGATCCATTGGCGCCGGAGATGCCGCTGACTGAGAGCGATCTTGCCAGCTAAGTCGAATATCTGGTTCGGCCTGGTATTGGGTTTCTCGTGCCTTCTGATTGGTTTCGCGCTTAGCACGCTCGCATACCGCTACCGCTATCTCCGGGTGCCTGGCGGCGGGCTGATAGAACGAATGAATCGTGACCTCAGTCTGACGCCGGCGCAGCGCGATCGCGTCGGCGACATCTTGCGCGACACTCGCTTCAAAGTGATGCAGGCGCGGCGCGATTTCGATCATCAGCGCCATATCCTCTTCTGGCAAGGCCTTGGCCAGATTCGCGGCGTGTTGACTCCCGATCAGCAGAAGATTTTCGATCAAGAGTTCACGCAACCGCATCACGAGCACGGCGACGACGCATTCGGCGATCACGGGCCGCCCGACGAAGGCGCGCCGCCGCCCGCAGCGCCGCAGCCTCCTTCGCCCGCAGCGAACTAGAACGCGAGGGCGTCGTCCGCGAGGCGTCGCAAAAGTTCCGCCAGCGTCGCTGTATCTTTCGCGCTCCAGCCCGCAAGCATCCTGGACAAGAGACGATCGCGCGCCTTGTCGATAGCCTTGGTCATCGCTCGCCCCTTGTTGGTAATCACCGCCTCGCTCACACGCCGGTCGGCCTGCGCCGTGCGGCGTTTGACGAGTCCAAGAGTTTCGAGTTTTGCGACTTGGCGGCTGATCGTCGTGTAGTCGCGGCCGGCACGATCCGCCAGCTCGCCCACGCCAATCGGACCGAAGCGGCCGACGCCGACCAGTAACGGGAACAGCGCGCGATCGAGCGAAATGCCAGCCTCTTCGATCATGCGGGCGTCGCGTAGCGGCCGGTTCATGAGGCCAACGAGATCAACGACTGCGCCGTAGATTTTCCGGGCATCTTCGACAATATGTGTATTATGCACTTTTTTCCTTGACGCCATTCGAGCCTCGATGATATGTGTATAATACACACAATGCCGAGGTTGCCATGGCCGAAACATTCGACACCGATGTCCTGATATGCGGCGCAGGGGCCGCCGGGCTGACGCTCGCTATCGAGCTTGCGCGCCGTCAAGTGGCGTTCCGCATCATCGAGCAGCTGGACAGTCCTTTCCGGGGATCGCGCGGCAAGGGTATCCAGCCGCGCAGTCAGGAGATTTTCGAGGATCTGGGCATCCTCGATCGCGTCGTCGCGGCCGGCGGCGTCTATCCGCTGCAACGCGAGTATCGTGATGACGGCAGTTTCAAGGATTCGGTCGCGGTCGAGGTGACAGATGCGACTGCGGCCGAGCCTTATCATATCCCGCTTCTCGTTCCTCAATTCCTGACGGAGCGCGTGATGCGCGAGCGCCTGGCGGAACTCGGCCATCGCGTCGAATACGGATGCGCGCTGAAGAGCTTTAGCCAGGACGCTGCGGGCGTGACGGCGGTTGTGGCGAATGCCCGCGGCGAGAATTCCGTTCGCGTGCGTTATCTGGTCGGCACCGACGGCGGCAGCAGTTTCGTTCGGCATGCACTCGAGATCGGTTTTCCCGGAAAAACGCTCGGCGTCCGTGCATGCGTCGCCGACGTCATGCTGGAAGGATTGGGCCGCGACGCCTGGCACCGGTTCAACGAAGGCTCAATGGAAAAACAGATCTCGCTCTGCCCCTTGGCAGGCACGCCTTTATTCCAATTGCAGGCGCCGATTCCGCTGGAAGGCGACGTCGATCTTTCGGCCGCAGGCCTCACCGCCATGATTGCAAATCGTACCGGCCGCACCGAAATCATCATCCGCTCGGTGTCCTGGGCTTCGGCCTACAATATGAATGCGCGTCTTGCCGATCATTACCGGAGCGCCCGCATCTTCATCGCGGGCGACGCCGCGCACATTCATCCGCCGACCGGCGGCCAAGGTCTCAACACCAGCTTGCAGGACTCCTACAATCTCGGCTGGAAACTGGTCGCCGTGCTGAACGGCGGGCAGGCGGCGCTGTTGGACACCTACGAAGAAGAGCGCCGTCCCATTGCAGCGGAGGTGCTCGGCTTGTCGACCCGACTTCTCGGGAGCCAGAAGGACGGCGACCGGCGACGCGGACGCGAGGTGCATCAGCTCGATATCGGCTATCCTCAATCGTCGCTCGCATTCGAGAAGCCCTGGCGCGAGCACGGGGTTCTCGCCGGGGATCGCGCTCCCGACGCGCCGGCGATGGGCGCGGGCGGCCGGCCTGTGCGCCTGTTCAACCTGTTCAAGGGACCTCACTGGACCTTGCTCGGTTATGAGGTCGAAGGTCGCGAAGCATTCCCGCCCCGCGCCGGTCTGCACATCCATACTGTGGGAGCGAAGGGCGATATCGTCGACGACGCCGGTCATATCCAAAACGGCTACGGTCTCGCGGCCGGTGATTGGGTGCTGGTGCGGCCGGACGGCTATATCGGCGCGATCGTGTCATCGGCCGAAGCGCCAGCGCTGAGTTCGTATCTGGACAGCGTGGGCCTTAATACATCCCCTGGCGACGTGCGACTGGCCTAACTTTGCGGCAAATGGCCTAGCGTCGCGTGATCAGCGCCGCCCGCTTGGCGCATTTAGATACCGGGACACGATGGCCGAGAGCATCAGTAGGCGGCGCGTGACTGCAAGTTCACTCCTCGTTAACGTCAAATTTGACAGGACCTTGGCGCTCAGCCAGAATCTGTCCAGCCACGCCAGAGCTAACTAACCGGTGCGATTTGCCAACGTGGCCAATTGCACCTCATGGAGGGGGACCATGGCAGTTACCAGTCGGCGCTTAAGCCAAAAGCGCCCTTCGTGCAGCGCGGTCCCAATATATTTTCGGGCGGTTCGTCGGAATTCCGCGCCTATTGTTGCTGTTGCATTGGGTGTACACAAGCGTACATTACATATAGTATAGTTTCGTAACGTTTCGGGGGCAATTCCGCCAATGCGCCGATAGGCGCTGTTACGGGGAGGGACTCATGGCAGGTTCAAAACGTCGCTTTTCGCTCGCGGCAGGTTTGTTGCCGCTCCTGTTTTTGACGATGTCGGGATTTGCGCGGGCAGCGATCCTCACCGTCAGCAACCTCAACGACACCGGCGCCGGCAGCTTACGCGCCGAGATGACGGCACACGCCTCCGGTGACACCATCAACTTCAGCGTCAGCGGTACGATAGCGATCAACAGTGAGCTTCCGGCAGTGGCGGACACTTTGACGATCGATGGCACCGGACAGACCATCATTATCAGCGGCAATAGCGCATATCAAATTATGAGTACGCAAATGCCCGGCACGCTCACCCTGAAATTTCTGACCTTCGAGGACGGCTCGCCGGCCTTTAGTGGCGGCGCCTTCAAAAATCTCGGCACGGCGACTATCGAGAACGACCTGTTCACCAAGAACCACTCGACAATTAACGGCGGCGCCGTCGCCAACATGGGCACGCTGACCGTCATCAACAGCACCTTCCAGGGCAACACCGCAGCCGGTGAAGGCGGCGCCATCTACACCTTCGAAGGGGATACCTTCGTTACCAACGTCACGTTCAGCGGCAACACAGCGGCAGCTGCTGACGGCGGCGCCCTCTTCAACAAAGCCGGGATCGTCGACCTCAAAGGATCGATTTTGGCAACCAGCACCGGGGGCAACTGCGAAGGTACTGTTGCGGTTACTGACGAGGGTCATAACATCTCCGACGACGGCACCTGCCCCACGACCAGCGGCACGAGCGTAGATAACAGCACGATGCTGAATCTCGATCCTGCAGGATTGGCGGACAACGGCGGCCCGACGGACACCATCGCGCTGGAACCGAACAGCCAGGCAGTCGAGTTCATCCCGGTTGCGGATTGCACAGACCAGTCGACACCAACCCCCATTGCGCTGACCGACGACCAACGCGGTGAACCGAGGCCTGATCCCGGCAATCCTAACTTCTGCAGCGCCGGTGCATTCGAACTGCAGACGGCAGAAGACTTTACGCTGAAGTCCGAAAGACTTCAGATCGCCCGCTCAAGCGCCGCGAATTCGGATGAGGTCAATCTGGGTATAACCTTCACCACCGTTCCCAACCCCACCTGCGACGCTGCCGACAATGTGCTCGTCAACGGTCTAACGGTGGAGCTGTTTGCCGGCACCTGCGGCGCTACGACGGGCTCCGGATTGGATGTGGATCTGGATCCGTTCGTGGTGAATACCGTCAATCATCAGAGCTACGGAACTTTCTTTGGATCGACGCCACCGGAGACGGTGTCGGCCAGAATGGTAGCGATGCCCATACCCGCAGGGACTTGCGGCGAGTGGACGCTGACTCTCGAGGTCGCGGGCCTCGACACCCCTGCGCTCGGCCTGGGCGGCACCAATCCCTTCGCGCTGGAGCTGATGGATTCAGATCTTCACAGCTTCGGATGCTTCGATATCAACAACGCGATCGTGGGCAATCAGATCGATCCGCCCGCGAAGACAGTGCGACGCGAGGTGCGGCGCTAGACCGCATCCAGCAAAACGGGGAGTTTGAGCCGGCTGTGTTGGCGGACCCCCCTCCCGCAGTCGGCAACGGGCTGGCGTCACTGGACGCTGGCCCGTTTCTTTATCAGAGAGAAACCCGTGAGACGTGGAGTTTGGCGCTGAAGCGATACTACACAGGGCGGCGTTTCAAGTTTGTTGAAACGCCGCCCTGATTTACGGAGAGATCAGGCGAGGTCGTAGCGATCGAGGTTCATCACCTTGGTCCATGCTGCCACGAAATCTTTCACGAAGGCCTCTTTCGAGTCCTCACATGCATAGACTTCCGAGACGGCTCGAAGCTGGGAGTTCGAACCGAAGACCAGGTCGACACGGCTGCCGGTCCACTTGACCTCGTTGGTCGCGCGGTCGCGTCCCTCGAATAAGCCGTCAGATGCAGGCGCCCACACCGTCTTCATGCTGAGCAGGTTGACGAAGAAATCATTGGTCAACGTCTCGGGCTGCTTGGTGAATACACCGTGCTTAGAGTGGCCGACGTTCGCATTCAGGACGCGCAAGCCGCCAATCAGTACGGTAATCTCAGGCGCGGTCAGAGTCAGCAGTTGCGACCGATCCACCAGCAGCTCCTCAGGCCTTCTGAGATGTTTGCCGTTTCCGAGATAGTTGCGGAATGCGTCCGCGGTCGGTTCAAGCACCGCAAATGATTCGACGTCGGTTTGCTCCTGCGACGCGTCGGTCCGGCCCGGCGTGAACGGAACCGTCACGTTGTGCCCGGCCTTCTTCGCCGCTGCCTCGACCGCGGCGCAGCCGCCGAGAACGATCAGGTCAGCGAGCGAGATCTTCTTATCGCCGGAGCTATTGAAGTCCTTCTGGATCTGCTCGAGCTTCGGAAGAACCTTTGCCAGTTCGGCCGGCTGATTGACCGCCCAGTCCTTCTGCGGCGCGAGGCGAATGCGGGCGCCGTTCGCGCCACCGCGCTTGTCAGTTCCGCGGAACGTCGACGCCGACGCCCATGCAGTCGAAACCAGCTGGGAGATGGACAGTCCCGATGCGAGGATCTTGGCTTTCAGAGCGGTGATGTCCTGCTCCTCGACCAATTTGTGATTCACTTCGGGCAGCGGGTCCTGCCACAGCATCTGTTCTTTGGGAACCAGCGGGCCAAGGTATCGCGGGCGAGGCCCCATGTCGCGATGCGTCAGCTTGTACCATGCCTTGGCGAACGCGTCGGCCAACTGATCCGGATGCTCGTGGAAGCGCTTCGTAATTTTCCCATAGGCCGGATCCATCCGGAGCGCGAGGTCCGACGTGAGCATGGTCGGGGCGTGTCGCTTCTTCGGATCGTGGGCATCAGGCACGGTGCTCGCTGCAGCCGGGTCCTTGGGCTTCCACTGGAACGCACCGGCAGGGCTCTTGGTCAGCTCCCACTCAAAACCGTACAGGTTGTCGAGGAAATTGTTGTCCCACTTGATCGGGTTGGTGGTCCAAGCGCCTTCGAGCCCGCTGCTGATAGTGTGGGCGCCATTGCCGGAGCCGAAGCTGTTTTTCCAGCCGAGGCCTTGCTCTTCGAGTGCAGCGCCTTCGGGTTCGGGACCGACATACTGTCCGGGATCGGCAGCGCCGTGGGTTTTGCCGAACGTATGCCCGCCGACGATCAGCGCAACTGTCTCTTCATCGTTCATTGCCATGCGCGCAAACGTCTCTCGAATATCCCTGGCCGAAGCGACCGGATCCGGCTTGCCATTCGGCCCTTCCGGATTCACGTAGATCAGGCCCATCTGAACGGCGCCGAGAGGCTTCTCGAGATCGCGATCGCCGCTGTAGCGCTGGTCTTCCAGCCACTTGCCCTCAGGTCCCCAGTAAATGGAATCGTCGGGCTCCCACACGTCAGCGCGCCCGCCGGCGAAACCGAAGGTCTTGAACCCCATCGACTCCAACGCGACGTTGCCGGTGAGAATCATAAGATCGGCCCACGAGATTTTGCGGCCGTACTTCTGCTTGATCGGCCACAGCAACCGGCGTGCCTTGTCGAGGCTGACGTTGTCTGGCCAGCTGTTGAGCGGCGCAAAGCGTTGCGCACCGTCGCCCGCACCGCCACGGCCGTCGCCGATACGGTAGGTGCCCGCGCTATGCCACGCCATCCGGATGAAGAACGGCCCGTAGTGGCCATAGTCGGCCGGCCACCAAGCTTGCGAGTCCGTCATCACCGCATGGAGGTCCTTGATTACAGCATTGAGGTCGAGGCTCTTGAATTCCTTGGCGTAGTTGAAAGCCTTGCCCATCGGATTGGGCAGCGGCGAGTTCTGGTGGAGAGCATGAAGGTTGAGCTGGTTCGGCCACCAGTCTCGGTTCACTCTGGCCAGAACGGTTTGATGTTGGCGTCCGTTACTTTTGTCGCCCGACACCGGGCAGGTGTCTCCCGTTTGTTCGTTTGCCATATTTTATTTTTCTCCTTCCGCAGTCGATCCTTCTTTTAAAGACTGTCTATTATCCGTTTCGTCCTTCAGCCGCTTGGTTGGTTGTCCCGCGACGGTTGCTTCCCTTCGATGCGTCTTGCCCGAGGCGTCCGCGCGCGTGCTGGCTGTTTGGTCCGGCACTCCTTGCAAATGGCATTGATTTGCACCGAGCAACCCAGCAGCGCGAACTCCCCGAGAGTGTTTTTCCCTTTGATAAGCCGGTCCGCCTCCGGCATCTCGATATCACGGATTTGTTTGCACTGCACGCACACTACGTGATGATGAGGTTGTGTGTGGCCATCGTAGCGCGCGCTCTCATGCAGGGGCGTTACCTTGCGAGCCTCGCCGACATCGCAGAACTGCTCGAGGATGCGATGAACGGTAGCGAGCGAGATGTGGGAAAGTTCTTTGCGCACGGTGGCGCAGATGTGCTCGGCGCTGGGATGCTCCTTCGAGGCCAGCAGCGCCCGGATGACGGCGAGCCGCTGAGGCGTGACGGCCAAGCCGCGCGCATGGCAGCGCTGCACGAACTCGTCCAGGCGGCGAGCCGAATAGGTTACTCGCCACTGTGCGTCTAACAACCGGAGTTCATGCATAAATCACCAGAGCACCCATGTCCGGGATCACGCCGTCAGCAGCAGAGATAGAAAGGAACAGAGGCGCCGACAGCAGGTGATCCGAGAACCAATTCTAGATGACAACGATTACTATATGTGAATCGCGATTGTCAATCGTCTTTCGCGTCATTCAGAGCGAAGCGAAGAATCCCGGCTTCTTCCTGCCTCTCTTACGCAGATCTGTGATTTAGAAATTCAGCGAGGTGGAAGTCGGCAACGACAAGACTTGCAGTCGCGCCGGATCAACCGCGACGTGTTGATCCGGCGCAAGCATTAAGATGCAGTTCGCGAACTAGAACGGTGCATGCGTCAGGAAAGGCACGAATTGCAGATTCGCGGTGCCGATTAACTCAATCTCGGCAGCAGTAGGTCCGCTGGCGCTGCCCCACCAATCATTCTGCGCGTCCACGTCATAGTCGGTCAACACCGCATCCTCACCATTGCCGAAGATGCTGTTATTGCCGACGCTGCCGAGCGCGCCACCGCCCAAGTCGATGTTACTTGTCGTGGTCAGCCCGCCGGGCAGTTCATCGAATTCAATTCCGCTTCCAGGACTGCCGGTGAGGGTGGAATTTTCAACCTTGACTTCGAGGTCATCGAGCGGAGCTGAGTTCTGCAAAATCAGATTGGAATAGGTATTGCCTTCGATCAGGCTCCGCTCGACGTCAAGCTTGATGCTCGGAGCCGCATAGAGATTGAAAATTCCAATTCCCTGGGCGACGCAGTTCGCAAGCTTGCTGTTGTTCACGTTGATCGAGAGCCGGCTGTTAAGCCCGCCGTTGTACGCTTCCAGGCAAGTACCGTTGTTTCCGACTTCGACCACAGGTGTGAAACCAACGCCGGTCGAATCCTCAATGACTGAATTGTTGACAGTCGCGTTGATGGTTCCGTTGGCGCCAAGAAAGTTGAACTGAAGAATATCCGACGGACTGCCGGAGAACGCGCTGTTCGTTATCACTACATTCGCGGTGGCGCTTCCCGTCTGCATTTCGGCCACTTCAAATCCGTTGCTGGACGGGCCCCCGAGATTTTCGGTGTTGCGATAGATGTGGTGATTCACATTGACGTTCTGTACTGACGCTCCACCGAGGTTAATCAGAAAGCCTTCCGCATCAGCGCCTTCAGCGATCGTGCCGTTGCCAAGATTGTCTTCATAATTGTAGTTCGCGTTCAAAGTCAGGGTCGAATTGTCCGAGGTCTGCGTTCCGATCGCTTCGACAGTATTGAAAAATGAATCGCCGAAGACACCTTGCTGCAGAAATTCGAACACGTTCCCGTCAAGCTCAGCCGTTACCTTGGTATTGCCTTTCAGCTGCACGTCGATACCGTCGCCACAGGTCGCATTGTGAATATAGTTATTGATCGCGCTGACTTTGCCGGCGCCGGTCAGGTTGGCGTACTCGAATTCAATCGCTGCCCATCCACCAGTGATGCCGGGAATGGGTATGGTCGTGGTGCCGACCACAACGCTGAACGGAAAAATATCAAAACCCTCCGTACACGATTGATTAGTGCCGGTTATCTGGTTGCCGAATACACTCGCGCCGGTGACCTCGGTGCCGAGGACGCCATTGGTCCACGAATTCTGAATGACAAGATTCGATACCACCGCATTGTTTGCGAGCACGACCGCATTGCCACCGTTCCGGGAAGCGCTGCTGTTAGTGATGCGGGGGGCAGGGTCGTTGGCTCCGGCAAAGAGCGAGAACGGATCCGCGCCCACAAGGCTTTGTCCCGTCTTCAGCGTGATGCCACCATCCAACGGTGGCGTGCTGGCAGGCGCCGGCAGCACGATGATCTGATCGCCGGGTTTGGATGCATTCTGTACCGCACCAAGAGAGTTGAACGGGTGAACAATCGATCCATTTCCATTAGCAGGGGCCGATGCTTTGACAAACCATACCGCGGCGTCGGCGGCGGAGCTTGAAAAGATCGAACACATTGCCAGCATTGGCAGACAAAATCCGATCGCGCGAACGAACGCTCTTGGTCCCGGCATATTTTCTTCCTCCCAGAAGAAATTCCAATTCAACCGGGCACGGTTGCAGAGGATCTTTCAAGCTCCGCCAGGCGTGCTAAAAGACAGTGCGTGCCTTGTTGGTGAATTAGTAAGGGACCCTTACCAAATCGGGAGATCGGTCGTCAAGCGATCGCTTGCGGCTTTCGGTATCCTTTAAGAGTCGCCATTCGCTCGCTGCGTACCCGCACGAAAGCCTCGTGGAAAACCTCAAAGCCTTGGAGGATCTGTTCGCGCTCGTTCCCTTCAATCAAGTTTTCGAGCGCTGTAGCCAGTAGCCTTTCGAAATCCTTGATCGCTTTTCGTCCCGAGGTGCTGATAGCCACCATCGCGCTGCGCTGATCGACTTCGTCAGGAGAACGCCTGACCAGTCCTCGCGCTTCCAGCGTTCCAAGCAACTCAGCGACTGTCGGCTTCTTCAAAAGGTAAACTGAAGCGATGTCGGCAGCTTTTCGCGAACCGAAATTCAATAAGAAGAGAAGCATCCGGTATTGCGGCAGACTCAACTTGGCGGGCAGCGCGGCCTGCTCGAATTCACGGTAAGTACTTACCAGGCACCGCACCCCTTTGATCACTCTTTCATCCATGTTGTCTCCCTGACCGCGCTAAATCGGAAACTCCAGATTCTTCGACCAGAGCGTACCGACTGCGACACGCAGACGCGACCCGGCAGACGGCTTGACTGCGGCGGCAATAAAGTGGCACTCATAGTGTCAATACTTTATGACTCCCACTCAGTCATCAGGAGTAGGCGATGCCGCTTGAGACTTCACCGCCCGCAGAAATCTATCGCGTCTATGGGATGAGCCAATCTTACTTCACGCGCAAGCTCACCGGTTATCTCGACTACAAGGCCATCCCGTATCGCTTGCGCCGCTTTGCCGTCGCCAATCGCGTAGCACGCGACGCCGGGTGGCCCGGTGGGATTCCGGTGGTGAAGACGCCCGGCGGCGAATTCATGTGGGACACGACCGCGATCATTCATCATCTCGAGTCACGCTTTCCTGAACCACGCGTGATCCCGGCTGAACCGGTCCTGCGCTTCATCGACTACGTCCTCGAAGATGCCATCGACGAATGGTTCTACCGCCCCGCCGTCGGCTCACGGTGGTTCTACGAGGAAAACCATCGGGTCGGTGGATGGGAACTGGCGCGTGACGCCACGCATGAGATCAAAGTTCCATGCGACCAGGCCTACGCCGCGGTTAAGGCCCACGTCACCGCGACCTGCGAGCCGTTTGGCGTGACGGCCGCGAACATCGATTCGTGGATCGCCGAGATTCTACGCCCATGGTTCCGCGTGACAGGCGCGCATCTAACGTCGCATCCGTATTTCCTGGGCGCGCGTCCTTCGCTCGCGGACTTCGCATTCTTCGGCAGCAACGCCGCGCACTTCATCAACGATCCGCTGTGCCGCCGATGGGTCGATGCGGACGCTCCGCCAATTGTCGCGCACACCCACCGCATCATGGAACCCGAGGACCAGCAGTTCGGTGAATGGATCGCGCCGGGCGAAGCGCCCGCGACGTTAATCGCGATTCTTGCGGAACTCGGCCGGTTCTACCTGCCCTGGGTCAGCCGCGCTGCCGTAGATGGGAAAGCAGCGCTCGCATTCGCCAGCGGACAGCGCGTCGAAATCGCAGTCACGCCGTTCCTGGCCGACGCTCGCGCGACTATCCTCGCGCGCTTCGTGGAATTGCGCAGCACGGCGCTCGACGCGATTCTCGAGCGCGCGGGAATTCTTTCCTACTTCGCCAACTGCGTCGATCATGCCGGCTCGATCCCGAGCTACGAGCAGCCGCCGCGTCCCGCGTTGAACCGCCCCTTCGCACCGCCGTGGGAAATGGAGAAAGTCCAGTGAACGGGCAATCGAAATCTGTCGATCCCGGCGACGCAATCGCGTGGCGAGTGGTGGCGCTCATTGGCGTGTTGAACCTGTTCCGCGGCAGCATCCACACGTTCCTGCCCGACGGCGGCGCGGGAGTGATCGCGGGCTTCGACCTCAGCCACTCGCGCCAAACCATCGTGTTTCTGTTCGCCGTGATGGGTATTGAGCAGCTCTCACTCGGAGTCGTCGACCTGATCGTCGCGTTTCGCGCGCGCTGGCTCGCGCTACCGATGCTTTGGTTCCACACGCTGGAGCAGACCGCGGCGGGAATCGTTTTCGCGTTCTACAAACCCGCGCCCGGACGTCCGCCCGGCATAATCGGCTTGCCGCTGATGGTTGTTCTGCTGTGGCTGGCACTTGGATGGATTTACTGGCGGCGAGCGAGCGGCGCGCACGAAAGAGCGAACGCGCTTCAAGCGCGCTGATACGGGCAACGGGCATGCGGGGTGGTGCAGGTGCTGGACGGGATCGATCGGCAGCAAGCGAAGCCGTTGTGGCCGTCGCTGCTCGAAGGGCCGATCTATATCGACCATCCGCTGTCGTTTCCGGACCACCCTGACGACGATTACGTCTATTGGGCCAACTAATTCTGAAGGAGGTACGCTTTTGAAAATCCTGAGAACGCCAGATGCGCGATTCACCAATCTGCCCGGGTTCGCATTCGATCCGCATTACTGCGAAGTCACTGACGCCGACCGGACGCGCATTCGAATTCACTATCTGGACGAAGGCGCCGCGAGCGCCGCACCAGTGCTGCTGATGCATGGCGAGCCGTCGTGGTCATTTCTCTATCGCAAGATTGTCGCGAGCCTCGCCGCGCGCGGCCATCGCGTCGTTGCACCGGATCTTGTGGGGTTCGGCCGTTCTGATAAACCGAGCGAACAGTCCGACTACACCTTCGAGCGCCATGTGCGATGGATGAGCGATTGGCTCGCGGCGACGCGCCTCACGAACATCACGCTCTTTTGCCAGGACTGGGGCGGCCTGATTGGGTTGCGGCTGGTGGCCGCGTTTCCGGAAAAATTCGCGCGCGTCGTGGTCGCGAATACCGGGCTGCCGACTGGCGAGGGATTCAGCGCGGCGTTCCAGCAATGGTTGGAATTCAGCCAGAGCATTCCGGTCCTGCCAGTCGGGCAGATCGTGAGCATGGGAAGCCGCCGCGGACTGAGCGAGGCGGAGATGGCGGCCTACGACGCGCCGTTTCCCGATGAATCGTTCAAGGCCGGTGCGCGCCGCTTTCCTGCACTGGTCCCGATCACTCCGCAGCACGGCTCGGTGGCGGAGAACAAGGCCGCGTGGCTTGTTCTGGAGAAGTTCACGAAGCCGTTCCTGACCGCGTTCAGCGATTCGGATCCGGTGACGAAAGGCGGCGAATTGATTTTTCAGAATCGCGTTCCCGGGACCAAGGGCCAGAAGCACGTGACAATTGTGGATGCCGGACATTTTCTACAAGAAGACAAGCCGGACGAGGTAACCGACGTTATCGACGCGTTTATCGCATCAACCAAATAGAGGAAGGAAAAAATGAAAGTTGAAAATGCAGTCTATCCAACCGCAGAAGGAATCCAGGCACTCGGGCAGGATTCGTCAACAAAGATCGCGATGCTGAACCTGCTGAAGTTCCGCGAGAAGGCGATTTACAGGGACGGGCGCGCCGAGAACATCTCAGGCCGCGAAGCCTATATGCGCTACGCAGGCGCGATGACGAAAATTGTGGAGCGCGAGGGTGGCAGGATTTTGTTCACCGGCAGAATCGCGGGCCTCGTGATCGGAGAGGTGAGCGACATTTGGGACGCCGCTGCGATCATGGAATATCCGTCACGCGCCGCTTTCCAGAGAATCGTCACGCTGCCGGAAGTGGCGGAGATCGGCGTGCATCGCGAGGCCGGACTCGAAGGCCAGCTGCTGATCATGACGGAGAGCGCACAGATATAGAGGGTCGGTTCCGCATGATCTCTCACCAACCCGCAAAAGTAATGTTCGACGGGCGCAAAGTTCGGCGCCATCGCAATCGGCAGCGGATCGTTGCCGCGATGCTTGAGCTGGTGCGCGCGGGCGCGATCTCGCCGAGTGCGGAGGAAGTCGCGCAGCGGGCCGGCGTCGGTTTGCGCACCGTGTTCCGGCATTTTGACGATATGGACAGCCTGTATCGCGAGATGGCCGAGACGATGAGGCGGGAGTTGCAGCCGATAGTGGCAGCTCCGTTTGCGTCGGAGAATTGGAAGGGAAGGCTTGACGAGATGCTGGAACGTCGCGCGCGTCTGTTCGAGCGTGCGATGCCGTTCAAGAATGCCGCCGACGTACATCGTCATCGCTCGGCCTTTCTTCGCAAGGATTACGAGACGATGAGAAGCGAAGAGCGAGCTGCGCTGGCATCTGCGTTGCCGCCGGAACTGAAGAACGACAAGAAATTTTTTGCGGCGCTCGATCACGCGCTGAGCTTTTCGACCTGGCAGCATTTGCGCCGCGATCAGAAACTGGCGCCAGCGCAAGCACGGCAGACGATCCACTTCGCGATGCGCGCGCTGATTGGTGCAGTCGGAAAATAGTGCCGCGCGCCAGTGCGCTCCGTTCTAATCAGCCTACCAGTGGTCGAAGTGAACCGCCTCGTTGGTCAGCGCGTTGGGGTTTGGGTTCGAGGCAAGCAAGTGCGAGGTCGATGAGGACGCCGGGTTCGCTAGGTCATTGGACGCTTGGGTCGCGCCCGGAATCGGCGGCGGAACTACCTGAGCGCCTGAACCGGCGGCGGACATTGGCTCCTCACTCTCGCCCTGTTCTGCAAGAAGCTCCCGCAGCAAGTTGGAGGCGCCATAGACGTGAGGTCCGCCTTGGGGTTTGCTTTGGTACATCTCGATTGTCGCGGTGCGGACGTTCGAGCCGAAGGCGTCGGTGTTCGCCACGTTCGGCCCTTCCTTCTGCGCCACGACGAAGTAGTTGTAACCATCCTGCAGAGTTACTTCGGCGCACCTTCTGAGCAGAAAGTCGTCGACCGTCGCCGGCGTGGTTAAGCTGTTGCCGCGGAAAGTAACCTGCGCGGTATTGGCGGCCAGCACCTTGTCCGAGTAGCCGCCTGAAACACCGTCGGGCTGATAGGCCGTGGCGCAACCCGCAATCAAGCAGGCGGCTGACAGGGTAATCAAACTGACAGGCATTCGCATCGTAGGTCCCTCCTTAGTGAGCGGTATCAACATACCATCAGCTCCGATGCGAAACAAATAGTTCTGTTTATCTACAGTTAGGCTACGACGGTTTAACTATTCGGGTGCCGCGAAGAATTTCGCGCGCGGTGAGCGTGGCGTCGAGTCGGGGGTTGGGCGGAGCCCGCGGTTAGAGGGCGCCCATCTGCTTGAGGGTCTTTTCGGCTTCGGACGCGACGGTGGGATTTTTGGCGCTGTCGGCGAGTGCAATCCTCAGATATTTCAGCGCGTCGTCGCGACTGCCGTTCTGCGCGAGCAGTTCTCCGATTCTCAGTGCGGCGAAAGTATTCTTGGGATCGATTTCGTAGGCCTTGCGATAATAGACCAGTGCGTCGTCGGTCTTCGGCGGAGAAAACGACATGTACGCCTCGCCGATATTCAGGTAAGCGCTGACCTGGTTGGGCTGATATTTGATGAGCTTCTGATAAACCTTGACGACGTTGTCGAAGTCGGAGCGCGAGTTGTAGTAGAGGCCGAGATAGACGTAGGCGTCGTCAAGAGTCGGATCGATTTCGGTGGCCTGCCAGAGCAGCTTTACAGCGGCGTCGCTGTCGCTCATCTTGATTGCGGCATCGACGAGCGCGCGGGCCTTGGCCGCATTGGCATCCTGGGCGCGCGCCGAAAAGGGGAAGGACGCGAGCGCGAGCATCAGGGCGACGGCGAGAGTCAGTGGTTTCAGCGCGGTTCGTTCTCGCATAACTTCAGGTCGTGCACAGGTTCAACCTTTAAATGGTGGCATGAAAGGCGCGCGCTGCAAAGTATCACCTTCGCGGCGTGCGGCGGGTTCGAGATGAGCAAGAAAATTCCGCGAGTCCGATGAACGCGCATCGCTTCATAGCCAACGGGCTCACGCTGAACTGCCTCGACTACGGCGGCGAGGGCAAGCCGCCGATTTTGTTTCTGCATGGCGGTTCCGCGCACGCGCATTGGTGGGACTTCGTCGCGCCCGCGTTTGTCGGCGACTTTCACGTGCTGGCGCTGGATCAGCGTGGGCATGGCGAGAGCGACTGGGCGGATGAATGGGCGTACGGCTCGCGGCACTACGTGTCGGACCTCGACCAGGTAATCGACCACTGGGGATTCGGCGCACCGATCCTGGTTGGGCATTCGATGGGCGCGCATAACGTGCTCGCGTACGCGGCGGAGCATAGCGAAAAGTTGCGTGCGATGGTGGCGCTCGATCCGCCGCCCGACTATACGGAGCGGGCGGTCGAGTTCCTGCAATCGATCGCGGCGAAACCTGCGCGCCGGTTCGAGTCACTCGTCGAAGCGGCGCGGAATTTCAAGGTCCTGCCGCGCGAGACGCTGGCGAGGAAGGAAATCCTCGAGCACGTCGCGCGCCACAGCTTCAAGCGACACGACGAGGGCGCATGGATTCACAAGCTCGATCGCCGCACTATGATTCGTGAGCCGTCGCGGGTGTGGAAGTCGTTGCATCGGATCGCATGCCCGGCTCTGATCGTAAAGATCACAAAGAGTCCGCTGTTGGATCGCGAAGTGGCGAAGAAAATGGTCGCGCGATTGCCGAACGGGCGGCTGGCCGAGGTCGATGACTCGTATCATCACGTCATGCTGGACAATCCGGCCGGGCTGATTGAAGTGATCCAGAATTTTGTCCGCGATTTGAAATGAACGAACCGCACAGTCATCTGCTCGACGGTTCTCCGCGTCTGCACTACCTGGAGTGGAATCCGCGCGGAACTAACACGATCATTCTAATGCACGGCAACACCGCGAATGCGTGGTGGTGGGAACCGGTGGCGCGCGTGATTGCGCCGGACTACCGGCTGCTCGCGCTCGACCAACGCGGGCATGGCGACAGCGAATGGGTGCGGCCGCGCGCATACTCGCCGACCGACTACGCCGGCGACATCGCGCGGTTCGTCTCGCACGTCGCGCCGAAGGCCGACAAGCCCGTGGTCGTCGGCCACAGCATGGGCGGGCTGAATGTGCTGGCGTTCGCGCGCAATCATCCGGAAAGTGCGCGCGGCGCGATGGCGATCGACGTCGCCGTCACGTCCAGCCGCGGACGGGATCGATATCTGCGGCGGCTGAAATCAATCCCGGTGGTGAACTATCCCGATCTCGCGACGGCGAAGGCGCGCTTTCGCTTGATGCCGAAGGAGGGCGGAATCGCGGAGGACGTCCTCCAAGAAATCGCGGAGAAAAGCCTGGCGCGAACCGAGGAAGGCCGCTGGACGCTCAAATTTGATCGCGAAAGCTTTCTCGGCGGTGACGGGCTGGCGGTGCTCGAGACGATCAAGGAAATTGCGATTCCCACGATGCTGGTTCGCGCCGAGCACAGCCGTATCATGACGGCAGAGGGCGCAGAGCAGGCGCGGGCGTCGAATCGGAATGCGCGACTGGTGACAATTCCCAACGCGCATCATCACGTGATCCTCGAGAAGCCGGAAGCGGTTGCGCGCGTGATCGAAGAGTTTGTTGCGAGCCTGTAAGTCGATTCGCTAAAGTTGGAGTTCCATTGCGCGGTGCGCGATGCCGGCCTCGTCGAAAACGCCACCCACCGGACTGAATCCCTCCTTCAGATAGAAGCCTTCGGCCGTGAGTTGTGCGTGCAGAATCGCTTTGCGGAATCCGCGCGCGCGTGCCTGATCGATCAGGAAGCGCAGGATCTGCGCGCCGACTCCTGTGTTGCGATGGTCCAGCAGCACAGCCATGCGCCCGATTTTCACTTCGCCCGCACCATGCTCGACCATCCTGCCGCATCCGACGGCGACTCCGTCGAGAATGGCGAGTGCGTGAAATGCGTGCGCGTCGTCCGCGTCCATTTCGATTTCTTCCGG
>Ga0210393_10001137_pt1 | contig 22847 bp, 17 predicted proteins | sample IncBWC27OmetaG_FD_160068 | JGI IMG/M metagenome (GOLD analysis project Ga0210393, IMG submission 160068) | Forest soil microbial communities from Barre Woods Harvard Forest LTER site, Petersham, Massachusetts, United States - Inc-BW-C-27-O ... | reverse complement strand
CATGGTCCGGTATTTTCGATCGCGGGATTTGGTGCTGCTCTAGTAGCAGTGCTGTGGGCGTATGAGGGCTGGCATGTTCTGTCGTTTATTGCCGGGGAGATGAAAAGGCCCAAGCTGGATTTGCCGCGGAGTCTTTTTTACGGCGGCGCCATCGTTATGCTGATCTATCTGGCGGCCACCCTCGGCTACTACCACGTGCTGTCTGCAACAGAGATTCGCGGAAGCAACGCGGTGGCCGCTCTCGCAGTCGGGAAACTTCTTGGTCCGATCGGTGCAAATGTCATTTCTATTTTGATCGTGGTTTCGATTCTTGGCTCCATGAATGGATTAATACTCAGCGGACCTCGTGTCTCGTTTGCGATGGCACGCGAGGGAATATTTCCTGCCGTTTTCGGCCGATTGAGCGCTCGCTACCGCACGCCCACGGTGGCTTTGGTAGTTCAAGGCGTTTGGGCAGCTATGCTGGCCGTTTCCGGCAGCTACCAGCAGCTTTTCACAGACGTCATCTTTACTGCATGGATTTTTTACGGGCTGGCAGTTGCGGGCGTTCTAGTGCTCCGGCGTTCTCAACCGCAGATGACGCGTTCCTTTTCCGTTCCCGGCTATCCGTGGCTTTCGCTGCTCTTCTGCGTTGCGGCCGCAGGCGTGATTCTTGGCACCTTGATAGCGCGACCAATAGGAGCATTGATCGGCATCGGGTTGGTGGGCACCGGTATCCCAGTCTATTTGTTTTGTATCAAGGTGCAATCGGTGACTGCGGCGGAATGACCGGCTTGCACGCAATTACGAATAAAGAGGCGCATCCGAATGATTGGATCACTTTGCTTTGGAGCGATTCATCTTTCACATCGGGCATTGAGAGATGCGCACGGGTTGCTTCAGTTCTCGACTGCACGGAGGTCGTAAAGAATAAGAAATGACCAGGAAATTCGCTTTCATCGCCGCCGCGCTTCCCCTTTCTTGTTTATTGTTCATGGTCGCGGACTCAAACCAGGGCTCGCATAAAATCAATCTACCGACGAGCAAAACCCTGACCGTTCCCGTTCCCGGTTTCATCGGCCGAACTAACAGTTACCCGGCGACCATCTCTCTAAGTCCCGACGGCAGGTACGCCGCCATTCTCAACGAGGGATATGGCACTCAGCAAAGCCAGGTGCGGCAGTCAATCGCGATTCTTGACCTCAGCAACAATCAGTTGCTCGACTTCCCAGACGACCGCCTGCGTGGCGACGAAAAATCGACTCTGCAAAGCTACTTTATGGGGCTCGCATTTTCCAGCGATGGCAAACATCTATATGCGTCGATGTCATCGATTACCGAGAACGGCATCGCGGTCTACGGCTTCGCAGAAGGACAAGTTATACCCGAACGTTTCATCGGCATTCCTCCGCAGCGGCTTGCGGAGGGAAAGAAAGTGACTTTCGACCTGGGCAAGAGTCCGGCGGGAACTGCGCCACCTTATCCGGCTGGGCTCGCAGTACTGACGTCGGCCCAAGGCGACCGTCTGCTGGTAGCGAACAATCTCTCTGACAACGTCGTCCTGCTCGACGCAGCTTCCGGCCGGATTCTGCAGTCATTCGATGTCAGCATCAGTAAATACGTCCCTGCGGCGTACCCGTATACCGTTATCGCAAACCGAGCCGGAACCAAAGCATGGGTCAGTCTGTGGAACGCATCTGCGGTGGCCGAATTGGATCTGACAAAAAATAGAGTCAGGCGCCGGATTGAACTTTGGCGCCTTTCTGATCCAGTCGCGTCTGGTACTCATCCCACGGCCATGCTTCTGAATCGCAGCGAGGACATACTCTACGTCGCCATGGCGAATGCATCGACAACCGAGACTGACGGTATCGCCGCCGTGGAGTTGAAGAAGAAGGGTCTCCCGCTACGCACCTACCGCGTGAGTAGCGAGAATGCGCCCGGCGCCGCTTCGGTTGCGATCGCTCTTTCCCCCGATGAAAAGCATCTTTATGCAGCGGTTGCATCGCTGAATGCTGTCGCGGTATTCGAAACCAAGCCGAACGCGCAACCGTCGGAATCGAATGGCATGGAGACGCCCATCGGCTTCATTCCCACCGAGTGGTATCCCAGTGCGCTTGCCAGTGCAGGAAGTGATCTGCTTATCGCCAGTGCCAAAGGCGAAAGCAGCGGGCCAAATAATATGCAAGCTGCGGTGCAGACGGGACTGCATCCCAATTTGCATCCCTACATTGCGACGCTGATCGGAGGGTCGATTCAGCGGCTCAGCAGGGAAGAGATTGACAGAAACTTGCCACGCTATACACGCCAGGTTGAAGAAAATAACTTGCTGCACGCTGATACTGACCAGATTCAGTTTGCGGGCGGTAAGAATCCTATCCGGCATGTAATCTACATTCTGAAAGAAAATCGCACCTACGACCAGATCTTCGGCGATCTGGGGGCGGGCAATGGCGACCCTTCGCTGACGATGTACGGATCTGACGTTACCCCCAACGAACACAAATTGGCCTTGCAGTTCGGTGTGCTGGACAACTTCTATGACAGCGGGGACGTCTCCGCCAATGGACATCTGTGGTCCGATGCCTCCGCCACCTCCGACTACATAGAGAAGATTTGGCCCATTATTTATCGCCACAGTGAGCGTCCCGAGGATTACGGCAACACTCTCGATCAGGGCCTGCCTCTCATGGACGACCCGGGAACTGGTTTTCTCTGGGACAATCTCGCCAAACATAACTTCACCTACCGCATCTACGGAGAAATGCTCGACCTCACTTGGTGCGGAGACGAAAAAGTGAGCTCGCCGGCGGAGGGCACGCCATCACCTGCTTCCAGCGCATGTCCATCGACTGAAATCAAGCGGGGAGAGCCGTTGCCAGCGAATCTAGGGAATCCTCGCGGCGGGCCAAGTCCATGGCCGTGGGCAGTTCCCCGGCTGAAAAACGCCCGGCCAACCAAGGAGGCGCAACGCAATCACATTGATCCCCTCTATCCGGATTTCGCGATTGACTATCCCGACCAGCTTCGTGCCGACGAATTCCTCCGCGAATTTGACGAGTTTGTAGAAGCTCGCGGTACTGAGAAAGGACTGCCGCAATTCATTCAACTCTACCTGCCCAACGACCACACTGGCGGAACGCGAGTGGGCCGGCCTTCCCCGAGGGCCTCGGTTGCAGATAACGACCTTGCGGTCGGACGCGCGGTGGAAGCTGTATCGCATAGCCCGTACTGGGATGATACAGCCATCTTCGTGGTGGAAGACGATGCGCAGGACGGACCCGATCATGTCGATGCGCATCGCTCGATCGCATTGGTGATCAGCAAGTATTCGCCGCGTTCGGAGACGCCGTTTGTGGACCATCATTTCTACACTACGGCAGGAATGGTCCACACGATGGAGTATCTCCTTGGGCTTCCCCCAATGAATCTGTTCGACACTCACGCACCTCTCATCGCGCTGTTCGCTGGGCCCGGAACGCAGCCGCCCTATCAAGCCGACGATAAGAACCTGCGCAGCGGCCTTCTCTACCAGATGAACGAAAAGAAAAATCCAGGCGCGAAGGAATCATCGCTGATGGATTTTTCGCGCCCTGATGCAGCAGATGCAAGGAAGTTGAATGCGATTCTCTGGCACGATGCCAAAGGCCGATAGCGATGCCAAACTTTTCTCTCTTTTACCGACCCATAACATGACGCCAGTTGAGACGGTTGCTTAGCGGTTGGCGGCTCGGATTACTTCCCGTTGCCGACATTCGGCCCGGATCCTCGTTGCGGTCTTCACGGGGGACCCGATCCATATTCGCATTCTTACACCGGAAGACTTTTCGTATTGACAGCCGTCTAAGGTAGATTGAGCGGCGGGCGAGGTGTGCTCAAACTCCGGAGGGCAAGAGATGTTCTACCGCGTGGATTATGCACTGGCAGTGCTGTTTGCTGGCTTCATCGCGGGAGTTTCGTTCAGTCGACGCACCGCAGCTATTCTGCCTTCTCGACTGGCCCGCGGATACTATGTGGCCGTCGCAATCCTGTTGGTGGTCCGAACAGCGGTCTTTGCATGCACCTTGCTTACGACTGACCTAGGCTTCTGCGGAATTGCGGTCGGGCTCACCGGAGACGTCACAGGATTTCTGTTCGGCGCTCTATTTGGACTAGCGGCGCGACGCACGGACGCCCGCAAATTTCTGGTCGATCCGTCTGTTCTGGCCGCACTTTGCATGGCAATTGCATTTACGTTTTCGATGGCCGCTATCGGCAAAGCCTTCTCTCTGGCTCCCATGACAGAGTTCTTCACGCAATCGGGCTACTCGATCACCTTTCTCAAATTCATCGTGATTGCCGAGATCTTTGGCGCCGTGGGGTTACTGCTTCCGTGGGCTTTCTTGCCATCATTGATTGGACTCACGACGGACATGTTCGGGGCAGTAGTGACGCACGTCCACAATCGTGATCCGTTGAATGACAGTACCGGGGCGATTGGCCTGCTGATCCGCCTCGTGGCCGTCGGCGTTCTCTGGGCATTACGTCCTCGTCCTGGAAAGTCAGAGCGCACAGTACGTAACTCGCTGTTGGGCGTCGGAGCGATCGCGATAGCTTGTCTATTGTTCGCTGTCGCTGGCAGTGTAGCGGTGCGTCATTGAGTCCGCCGTTCCCACAATCGCTTCACTCAGTTCACCAACCAGGCGGTTACAGTCAAACCCCCGAGCACAGGTCAATGAGCGTAACGGCGATACCCCGCCACAGTCGCTAGGCCTGCTAACATTGCCGCATGTTCAATTTTGGGAAACCCAAAACAGTTGGCGACTGGATAGTTCACATTGCTGGGGCTATCGTCGCGATATTCCTTGTCTGGTGGATGCTTCGGGTCTACATACTGTGAATGCACTCAAAAACGCTCTGCAATCGTCAATGAGTGCCATCGCGATATTTTGACGGTTAGGCTCCAGCTATTGGTTTCGGGCTCGGTGTCCAGGTTTGGGAGAACGCCTGCCTGGATGAGAATGAATTAGGCGAAACAAGCACGTCACTACCCAAGCGATTGACAGAGGGTTTATGCTGTTTTCAATCCGCGAAAGGTGCGTATGTCGATCGATAGGTTTCATCGAATGTTTTTTCCCAACCTGGTGTGGTCCCTTCTCGTGGCATTGATTGTTACGACGATTGCGGCTGTGTGGCTATCTCAATTCTCGCGCGGAAGCCAACTGTTTCTCCCATTTGGGGCACATCCTGCCGGGTCACTTTGCGATGTAGCCTTCAACGCCAGTTGGATCTTCATTCTCGTCAACACGAAGTGGCTCTGGAAGACAGAATGACGGCCCCTCAACTGACCTCATGATGCGCGAAGGCAGGGAGCGGAGTTCGTCACTAGCTTGAAAGCGACGCGCAGCGCCGATCGTAATTAAACAGTACCCGACATTGCCGCCAGCGACGTCGTGCCGTGGAGATTCCGCGCACGTCCGACTTAGTGACCAACCCATGCGAGGCCGTCGGGTCCCTGCCCGGCTTCGATGCGGCCCACAACTTCGAGCGAATGCAAATCGATTACGGCGACGTAGCCGTCAGGCGAGCAGGCCACGTAGACGCGCGATCCGTCGGGTTGCATGAGAATTCCGGCAGCGCCATCTCCCACCTTGATAAGCTTGACTGCTTTTCGGGTGGTCCGGTCGAAAACGGCGACATCCGGCTTGCTAAGGCTCGAAATAAACACCACCTTGCCATCTGGAGTAAACTTCAACCGGTTCGCTCCCTTGACCTTGGCGGCCAGAGTGTCGACGACCTTCTTGCTCGCAACATCAATGATAGAGACCGTTCCGTCGTCGGCGTTGGCGACCCAGATTTCCTTGCCATCGGGAGATACATCAAATCCTTCCGACCCGCGACCGACGGGAACGACGGTCTCTTTCCAGTCTCCGCTTGTTGGCCCCGTAGCCGCACCACCGCCGATCTTTTCAATGATGCTGACGCTCGCCGAACTGACGTTCGTGGTGACAATCTGGTTGAGGTCGGGGAACACGTAGATCATGTGGGTGCGATTTTGTCCGATGCCCATGATCCAATCGACCCTCTTGGTTACAGGATCGTAGCTGCCGATCGCCTTGGAAGCCTCAGCCGTAAACCACACTCTGCCGCCCATGAACGCCAGTCCGTGCGGGCCGCGCAGAGCGCCGAGATCGATGGCTGGCAACACTTTCTTCGCAGCGAGATCAACCACGGTGAGCGTGTTGTATGCGCCGCCGCCGTAATTAGAGATGTACGCAGTGGTTCCGTCGGACGAGGCAATCACTTCGTGCGGATCAGGCCCCACGGGCAATTTGGCAGTTACTTTCAGGTTGGCAGGGTTGACGATAAGAAGTGTGTTTTCCTCATTGTCAAGGATTAGCAGAGCACTGTCTGGAGCAGTTTGCGCATCGAGACCGCGGGCTCCCAGCGATAAGACGACGAGAATGGATAGCAGTTTGATCTTCATCTCAGTGAACCCGCCAATGTCGGATCAATCTTCAGTGCTGTCAGGCGAGAAACTGCGGTTCGCAGAGCCAGCTTATCGATTACCAAGTTGTACGCGCTTCCGAAAAGTTGACAATGGATGTCGCGAAAGCGCCAAACTGGGACAGCACTCCCAGAGCTAGTTCGTTTCCCTTCGTTGTCGTTACCCAGGCCCGCTGCGGCTCTCCAACATCCGTAGACCTCAAGCTCCAAATGATGTCCTCATCAGGCCGTCGACCATTTTGGGAACAAATAAAGTGACGCAGATGAAAACGCGCCCATTGGTAATCCCTTCGGCCAGGAAAATGTGCCTCAGCAGTTCGAGCACCGCATGATGACCGCCAGGGGCGAAACGGTTTGGTTGAGAAGCTTAATCCGGATGGTGGCTGGACAAGCTCAAACCAACGAACTGGTGGGAGTGATGGTGGATATCAGCGAGCGCAAGAGGCAATCGAAGCAGCAACCCGGGTCAAAAATGAATTCCTGGACAACATAAGTCACGAGCTTCGCACACCGATGAATGGAGTCCTGGGCATGGCAGAGTTGTTGTTGGATACGGACCTTACTGCGGAGCAGCGCGAGGACCTGAACATGCTCAAAATGTCGGCCGACTCACTGCTCGCCATCATCAACGACATTCTGGAGTATTCCAAAATCGGGGCCGGCAAACTGGACATGGAACCAATCGAATTCAAACTGGTGACATTGTGCACGCTGTTACCCAGACCTTCGTCGCTGCGGCCTGTCAGAAAGATCTTAAACTTCACAGCGAAATCGCGCGGGAGACACCCGATGCCCTCATCGGCGACCCGCTTCGGCTGCGGCAGATTCTCGTCAACATGGTTGGGAACGCCATTAAGTTTACTGCACACGCGAAGTGGCCGTCGGGGTCACTGTCGAACCATCCACCGTTGAACAAAATGTCAAATTGCGCTTCGCGGTACGCGATACTGGGATCGGGATTCCACTAGAAAAGCAGAAATTGATTTTCGAGGCATTTTCGCAAGCCGACAACTCAAGCACGCGGAAGTTCGGAGGCACTGGCCTCGGCTTAACTATCTGCTCGCGTCTAGTGGAGTTAATGGGCGGAACAATTTGGGCGGACAGCAATTTGGGCGTAGGCAGCCAGTTTCAATTCACTGTCCAACTTGCCTGCAAACAATCCCTCTCCAGGGCAACTTCAGCACCGTGACACGGTGCGGCGTGGCACATTGATCCCCTTCGTAGCCACGGGGAACATGTTGACGACAATATTATTTAACATGGGAAAGCGCATCCTGCTCACGCTTTTGGAGGTAATCGCAAGCATTACGAATGCAATTAGTGCATAATGTACGGCACTGTTTTGGCGAAACATCAAGCCGTTGTCGCCGAAAAGAGGGGGTTTTGAATGCCGCAACATGAAGTTGCCTGCCGCGCTGTGGCGGGTCGCGCTAATGTGGTTCCTTTCACTCTGATGGCTGTATTTTTGTTTCTTGCTACCGTGCCTCAGCCGGCACAGTCCCAAACCTACAAGGTCATCTACAACTTCACGGGGGTAGGCAACGATGGGGCGAATCCCTATGGAGGGCCAGTCCTCCTAAAGGGAAATCTGTATGGCACGACGTATCTCGGTGGGAGCGACGGTAACGGAACTGTCTATCGGCTTTCACCCAGTGGCTCCGCCTGGAAGCACGGTACGTTATACAGCTTCAACGGCCCACCAGACGGGGCTGGCCCAGGCTTTGGGTCTTTGGCCATCGACCACGACGGCGCTCTGTTCGGAACTACTGAGGGAGGGGGATACTTTGGCTCCGACTTTGAAATCTGCTCCTGCAAGGGGAAGGAAGTTCAGGTCCATCAGTTTGGCCGCGGAACCGACGGGGCTCAACCCCTTGGTGGGGTAGTGCTGGATTCGGCGGGCAATTTCTATGGAACGGCCAACTTGGGCGGTACCCTTGGGGATGGCACAGTCTTTGAGGAAAAGAAGTCCGGGAACAAATGGACTGAGATCACGCTCTACAACTTCACCGGCGGGGAAGATGGCATCAATCCAGAGGCGGGCGTAACGCTCGATGCTGACGGCAACCTCTATGGTACGACGTCAACCGGCGGCGCCGATGGAGACGGCGTGGTCTACAAGCTTTCGCGCCACGGTTCCGGCTGGAAACAAACCGTCCTGCACACTTTCCATGGTAAGAATGATGGCGCAAATCCAGTGGGAGGCGTGGTCCTGGACGAAGCCGGCAATCTTTACGGTGGTACTTTCGACGGCGGAGTCAACGGCGGCGGCGTGGTGTACAAACTGTCGCCTTCTGCTAAAGGCTGGAAGTTTACCACGCTCTACAGCTTGACCGGCGGTTATGGGGGACCCTACAACAAGCTCACGCTCGCCAATGGAAACATTTACGGCTTTACCGAAGCTGAAGGCAAGAATGGCTTCGGCTCGGTATTCAAGCTGGTTCCGGGAAAGAGCGGCTGGACCTTTACCGACCTTTATGACTTCGTCGGCGGCAGCGAGGGCGCGCAGCCCTATGGCAGCGTTGCCGTGGATAAAGATGGAAATGTTTTTGGCACAACGAACACAGGCGGAAGCCAGAACCAGGGCGTCGTGTTTGAGATCACGCCCTGAACCGTCGACAGCGTGGGTGACATTGAGGTTGTAGACATGCTCTTTCTGGCGGAGCAGGCTTACCGTGCCGAAGTTTATAAGGCGGCCACAGGCGGACTCAATCATGCGAAACCTCAATCTTGCTCTCTTACTTGCCGTGGCCGCCGTTTTCGTTATGCCTCCACATGCCGATGCCGGTCAATTTAAGCCTGCGGTCTACTACAAACTAGGCTTTCGGCAACGTCCTTATGAAGTCATCGCCGCCGATTTCAACAATGATGGGAAACTAGACCTAGCTGTGGCGAACTGGCTTAGTGGAACCGTCAGCATTCTGTTGGGCAATGGTGACGGCACATTTCAGCAGCCCTTGACGTTTTCTAATCCCGGTCCGGAGCAGATAGCGGTCGGAGATTTCAATGAGGATGGGAACCTAGACCTAGCAGTGCTCGAATTTGGTGGCACCGGACACAGTGTGCTGGCACTTTACTTCGGCGAAGGCAATGGCAAGTTTCGGAAGGGTCCGACCTACACATTGGGTATACAGGGGTCATATCTTGCTGTGGCCGACTTCAATGGGGACGGGCACCTCGACGTGGCGGAGACAAACGGCGGAGAAGGAAAAAATCCTAACGTGATGGTGTTCTTCGGAACCGGAAAAGGTACGTTTGGGAAACCGATGACCTACCCAGTGCCGGGGTTACCGGCCGGCATCGCTGCCGGTGACCTAAACGGGGACCATCACCCGGATATTGCAATTGCGAACGGAGGATTTGTAAGTATCCTGCTTAACACGGGCAACGGGCATTTTTCCAAACAGATTCGTTATTCCGCTGCCGGTGGGGAAACGCTCGATATCGTCACTGCCGACCTACGGAACGATGGTAGACAGGACTTGGTCGTAGCCAATCTCTCCCGAGGCATGGTAGTCCTGCTTAACAATGGCAACGGCACTTTCGGTAAACCAACCGTTTACGTTGCCACCTGTCACAACTGCGAAGGTCCGGAAGCTTGCGTGGCCGCCGACTTCAACCTTGACGGAAATCTGGATGTGGCCTGCGCCACCAACCTCGGAGACTCCTACTTCTTCTACGGCGATGGCACCGGTAAGTTCGGCCCTGCCATTCCCATCAACGACACCATCAACTTTAACGGCGGCTTCTCCATAGCGGCAGCGGACTTCAACAATGATGGTGCCCCCGACCTCGCCATTCCCATCGAACTCAAGAACCATGTCGCCATCATGCTCAACACGCAGTGAACAATCACAAAAACTACTGTAGTCGCTAGGGGTGCGATTACTGTGGCGGGCGGATACGTCGGATGGGCGGGAAGGTCACCATCCCGCGATATGGGTCGGGATGAAGCTTGGAAGCCAGTCGCCCGAGGCTGCCAAACCCCGCCAGCAGCACGGATTTCCCGTCACAGGACAGAGCAAAATGTTGCGCATTGACACATTGCCTTCCCGGAGCGACAATCCGTGCTTCGTCGGATGTACGAACCTATGGCCAATTTAATTCTGGATCAATTTAAGTTTGGATCAGCGCGAAGTCCGAAGGTGAGAGGTATGAGGCAACTTGGTTTATCGAAAACGATTGGCATTGTGTCTGCGCTTTGGGCTGCGATGGCGATTGTTTCGCCTGCTCAGACCTTGAAGACCCTGGCAAGTTTCGACGGGACTGACGGCGTTACCCCTTACGCTGGTCTGGCGCAAGCCACCGACGGGAGCTTCTGGGGGACAACCTATAATGGCGGGACAAGCTCAAACTGCGCCTCAGGCTGCGGCACAGTCTTCAAGATCACTCCGAAGGGCAAGTTGATCACGCTTCACAGCTTTTGTTCCCAGACAAACTGCACTGACGGCTCCCAGCCTTACGCCGGGCTAGTGCAAGCCACGGACGGGAATTTTTACGGAACAACACAACAAGGCGGCAACACTGCCTGCAGTGGAGGTTGTGGCACAGTCTTCAGAATCACACGCGGGGGTAGGCTGACCACGCTGCACAGCTTCGATGGCACCGACGGTTACAGCCCCAACGCCGGCTTGCTGCAAGCCACCGACGGGAACTTCTACGGGACAACGACCCAGCGCGGGACCATCACCAGCGGTACGGTCTTCAAGATTACCCCCGGAGGCAAGCTGACCACACTTTACAACTTTTGCTCTAAGACGAACTGCACTGACGGCGCCGACCCTTGGGGAGGGCTGGTGCAAGGCACCGACGGAAACTTCTACGGGACCACGGCCGAGGGCGGCGTTTACATCTGCAGGACACAAGGCCGAAACAAGATCGGTTGTGGCACGGTCTTCAAAATCACCGCCAAGGGTAAGCTGACCACGCTTTACAACTTTTGTTCCCACACGAACTGCACCGATGGCTCCGATACTTTGGCTGGGTTGGTGCAAGCCGCCGACGGCAACTTCTATGGAACAACGGCCGAGGGTGGGGCCAATACAAGCGGCACAATCTTCAAAATCACCCCGAAGGGTAAACTGGCGACGCTTTACAGCTTTTGCTCCCAGACAAACTGTACTGACGGCGCTACTCCTTACACTGGATTGATGCAAGCTACCGACGGGAACTTCTATGGGACAACCAGGTTTGGCGGGGACAATAAGAGTGGCGCGGTCTTCAAGATCAACCCAGAGGGCAAGCTGACGATCCTTCACAGCTTTTGCTCCGAGACAAACTGCACTGACGGCGACTTTCCTCAAGCGGTCCCCGTGCAAGCCACCAACGGCAAGTTCTACGGGACGACGTCCGGGGGTGGGGTCGACATGAGCGGCACGGTCTTCAGCTTGTCTGTAGGACTCGGCCCGTTCGTGGAAACACGTCCCACGTACGGCGAGGTGGGGACCACGGTCATTATTTTGGGGACGAACCTGACTGGTGCTACCAGCGTTACCTTTGACGGCACGCCAGCGGAATTCAAAGTCATATCAAGTTCCGAAGTCACGGCTGAGGTTCCAAACGGCGCGACCACGGGCAAGATTAAGGTAAAAACGCCTGGAGGGACAGTTGCGAGCAACTTGGTCTTCCGGGTGGCGAAGTGACGTGTTGATCGGTTCCTAATTGACGAATACAGCCGCCCGATTTCAAGGCGGCTTTTTTGTGCCGCAACTCGACAACCGCTCGCGGCTTCCTTTGGTAGGCACTTGACGACTTTCTGCGGCTGATCACTTTGGCGCGACGAGAGGGCCGTTCGTGATAAGTTTCGCATCCACTATGCCGATCTCGACCCGGCGGTTGGCAGCACGCGCCTGTTCGCTGTCGCCCGGAACGCGCGGGTCGGATTTGCCAAATCCCTTGGTGCTCAAGATTGTCGGGGGAATTCCGGTCTGCACCAGGAAGTCTCGAACAGCTTCGGCGCGTCGCTGTGAGAGCTGCAAATTGTACGTCTGCGTGCCGATGTCGTCCGTATATCCGTAGACAGCAATCGTGTATCCCTTAAGCGTCATCAGGATCCCGGCGATACGATTAAGGATGTCGCGATATTCCGGTTTAACGTTTGCCTTATCAAAGTCGAAGCGAATCGACTTGCTGTCCAGCGTCATCACCAAGCCCATGGCGGTGCGACGCGTTTCGGCGATTTGCCCGAGAGCCTCTTGCAGTTGGGTAAGTTCCGCCTCTCGCTCTTGCCGATATTGCTCAGCCTGCTGTGTGGCTCGATCGGCCTTTTGTTGCTCGGCCGCGGCTTGCTGCCGAGCAAGTTGCGCCTGCGCTTCCGAGTTCGATTGATCCTGCTTCGCCAAGTCGCGCTGTTGAGCGGCTGCCTGCGCGTTCGCAGCCGCTTGCGAAGCCTGCTGAGCCAATGTCTGCGATTGCTCCTGTGCGCGCACGACCAACTGGCTTAACCCTTCCGTCTGCTGGCTGAGTCGTGCCACCTCGCGCTCCAAGCGACGGACCGAGATTAGATAAACGGACCCAAGAACCAAGCTGAGCGCGATTGCGATCACTCCCAGAGCAAGCGCTAACCTACCCCGAGACTTGGCAGATGCATCCCCAAGTCCACGCTCGTCCGGATTCATCACCTCGCGTGAAAAGTCCACCATTTGGCAATCTTAGCGTGGGATTCTAGATTGAGGCAAAACGAGTGCCATGGCCTGAGGGTAGGTGGTTACAATCGCTCAATATTGCTTTAATTCAGGAGTCTGCGACAATGCCGAAAGGGCAAGTACAGGATGTGTGTTTGCATGAAGCGACGCTCGCCGGAAGTCACTTCAGGCCAGCAGTCCTGCACGATTATTGCCGAACGGTGAACATTGCAAGAACTAGCCAGACCGTGCCGGTTTCCCCGAAAAATTCAGATTGAAATCCGGCTAATTGTCGGTCCATAATGCGTGCCTAGGATTTGCGCTACCTGGTTGCAAGCGAGGTCTTTTGTCCGCATGATGTTTGTCTCAATCTCCTTCTTTCTTTTTTCGCTTTACCGGAGGACAGAACATGAAGCTATTAAGGACCGGTATTCTGCTGGTTGTTCTAGTCGCGTGCTCGGTGGCGGCTTTCTCACAAACCTGGCATGCCCTGCGCAATCAACCCAGCTTCGGCGCCAGCATTCCGCTCCTGCTCACCGACGGCACGGTTCTGGTACAGGATGGTAATACCGGGAGCAATTGGTGGCGCCTGACCCCTGATCAAAATGGCAGCTACCTTAACGGCACCTGGACGCAGATGGCTTCGCTGCCTTCAGGATACGGTCCTTCTGCGTTCGGCTCTGCGGTATTGCCAGACGGCCGCGTGATCGTCGAAGGCGGAGAGTACAATTTTGGCCAACTGGAGTGGACCAACCTGGGCGCGATCTACGATCCGCTCACCAATGTTTGGACGAATGTAGATCCTCCCCCCGGCTGGACCATTATCGGTGATGCGGAGAGTGTGGTCCTCCCCGACGGCACGTTTATGCTGGCCAACTGCTGCGCCTTTCCCTTCACCGCTGCACTACTAGATGAAAAGAATCTGACCTGGACGTTTACCGGGTCAAACAAGCAAGACTTGTACGATGAAGAGGGCTGGACCCTGCTCCCCGATGGCACGGTTTTGACGGTAGACACGGAAAACGCGCTTCATCCCAAGCATGCCGAAAAATATGTGCCTAAATCAGGGGAATGGATCAGTGCAGGAAGCACGATCGTTCTGCTGAGCGATCCATCCACCGCTGAGATCGGACCAGCCGTTCTGCGTCCCGATGGGACCGTCTTTGCCACCGGAGCCAATTCCAACAAGACTAAAGCGGGCCACACCTCGATCTATCATTCTCCCGCCGACCTCATGAAGCCGGGACATTGGGTGCCCGGTCCGGATATCCCGGACGAAAATGATATGGGCGATGCCCCAGCAGCCTTGTTGCCCGATGGCAATGTGCTCTGCGATACCAACCATGGCATCAACAACCCGCCCACGACCTTCTACGAATTCGACGGAACCAAATTCACCAAAGTGCCCGGACCGCCTAGAGCCAGCCAAGATGCGACCGAGCAAGGAAGCATGCTGGTTTTGCCGACGGGACAGATCTTTTTCACCGACGGCTCATCGGACGTTGAGATCTACACATCGACGGGCAAGCCCGATCCATCCTGGGCGCCAGCTATCAGCGCGTATCCGCACACGGTTACTCGCGGCGACAGCTACGTTATTTCGGGCACGCAGTTCAACGGTCTTTCGCAGGGAGCCATGTACGGCGATGACGCCCAAATGGCTACCAACTATCCGCTGATCCGAATTACCAACGGCGCATCGCACCACGTCTTCTATGCCCGAACCCACAACCACAGCACGATGGGCGTGGCGACCGGCAATGCCAAGGTTTCTACTCACTTCGACGTGCCGAGCGATATGGAAACCGGCGCCAGCAAGCTTGTAGTTGTTGCGAACGGAATTGCTTCCAAGCCGGTCGCCATTACCGTTCAGTAGGGTTGCGAGTAAAGCCCAAACTTGAAAGGAGAACTATCGTGGCCAGCCCAGTCGAATATTGCAGTCTGCGATCAATGATACGGCGCGGGGCAGGAACTGCCGGCTTTCTGTCGATTTTGTCGCTGATGGCACTCGCGACAAGTTCGGAAGCCCAGACTTTCAAAACCCTTTTCTCATTGGACAGCGCTTCCGGTACATATTCCGTGGCCGGATTGGCAATCGGCCCCGACGGAAATCTCTACGGTACTGCGCAGCAAGGCGGTGCTCACAATTTAGGAACGGTCTTCAAAACGGATTCCGCCGGGAAGTTTACGGTCCTGTACAGCTTCACGGGAACTGATGGAGCATATCCGAGTGCGGGATTGACTTTTGATTCTGATGGCAACGTGTATGGCACAACCATGTTGGGTGGCAGTGCGAATCGAGGAACCGTGTTCAAGGTAGGCGCCAAGTCGGAGATCTATAGCTTTGGCAGCAAACACGGGGATGGCGCATATCCTATCGCCGGTGTAGTGGTTGACGGGGCAGGCAACGTTTATGGGACGACACAGCAAGGAGGCGCGCACGGCTTCGGCACGATATTTAAGCTGAGCGCTGCGGGCAAGGAAACAATTCTATATAGCTTCAAAGGCGTGCCCGACGGAGAGTATCCCTGTGCAGGACTGACTTTGGATTCGAAGGGTGACCTCTATGGCACCACGCAGCTCGGTGGTCCCATTTCTCAAAATGATGGCACAGTTTTCGAACTTACCTCCGCCGGCAAGGAAACCGTGCTGTACAGCTTCACCGACGCCAACGGAGACGGTGCGTATCCGATTGGGGGCGTGGTGCGCGATGACGCAGGGAATCTTTATGGCACGACCAGCGACGGCGGCCAGTTTGGCATTGGCATCGTATTTGAGGTGGATAAAACCGGGAAGGAAACGGTTCTCTACCCATTTGGACAAAACAGCGGGGACGGATTGTATCCCTTCGCAGGGCTGGTCCGCGACGCGAAAGGCAATCTTTATGGCACCACTGAATTTGCCGCCAACGGCCCGGGCGCCGTATTTGAAGTGACTCCCTCTGGTGATGAAACCCTATTGCACACCTTTGCCGGGAGCGACGGCGCCGATCCATTAGCTGCGCTGGTCCAGGATACAAAGGGTAATCTTTACGGAACCACGACTGAAGGCGGCGCCCACAATAAGGGGGTTGTTTTCCAGTTAGTTCCTTGAAGGTTGGAAGGTTTTAGTCGCTTTAGGTTTACAAGCCATATCGTCCGCGGGTGTGATCATCGGGTGAAAATCGTGGTCGAAGATTGGGCGGCGTTCTGATGACCTGGCCGGTGTCCGCGTTCATTACGGCCATGAACCTTGCTGCGGCAGCCGTGATTCGCCAGGATAGCCCGGACAAGTATTCGGTTGCCGAAACTGTGAAAACCTTGCCCCGCGCCAAGACCTTGGCGCTCGATCCGAAAACGCATCAATTGTTTCTCTCTACTGCCCCTCAGGGCAGTTTGAAGTGCTGGTGGTGGGAAAGTAAATGAGAACCTGCCGCCGATTGGCCGTGGTCGTGGTTTTTCTCGGCTGTGCCGCCTGTACGCACTCCCACTCGCAGATGCCGGCACCGGTAAACAAGCCGGTTGCCCTGCAAGCTCAGGTGGAGACGCCATTCCGTTTCGTCGCCTATGGGGATTCGCGATTTCATGATCCCAAAGACACGGAACCCGCAAACCCCGTTGCGCGCCAGGCGCTGGTGCAAGCCATCGCCGAGGTCAAACCGGCGTTTATCACTTTTACTGGAGACATCGTTTACAACGGGTACGACGTCAATGACTGGAAAGTCTGGGATAGCGAGACCAGCGTTTGGCGTGAGAAAAAGATTTCCATCTACCCGGCGCTGGGCAATCACGATCTCCATGGCAACGAAAACGTCGCCCTGTCGAATTATTTCCAGCGTTTTCCTGACCTTAAGAACAGCCGCTACTACTCGGTTCGCGCAGCGAACAGCTTGATGCTGGTACTCGACAGTTCGCTCGACGAAACTTCCGGGCCCCAAGGACAATGGCTCACGCAAGCGCTGGATACTCTGCCGGGAGATGTTGATTTCGTATTCATCGTGCTGCACCATCCTCCATACACAAGTTCTTCTGACGAAAAAAAGTATGGCGGAGGTCACTCGTCGCGTAAGCACGAGGAAGAGTTAGCGGCAATGTTGGAAACCCGCCAGCAACACATGAATGCGCGTTTCGTGGTTTTTTCCGGACATGTACACAATTACGAACGCCATGAGCACGGCGGAGTCACTTATTTTGTATCAGGTGGAGCGGGAGCTCACGCCTATCCCATTGAACGGGCCCCCAGCGACCCGTTCCAGAGCAAAGAAATCAATTACCACTACCTGCTCGTTGAGGTGGATCACCACCATCTGAAGGTCACCATGAACCGACTCGACCTGAGCAGCGGGAAGCCCGTCTGGACTCAACCGGATTCCGTTGAGATCACCCAATCGGTTCCGGCCGCCGCTCAAGCTGCGGGCGCCCCTTGATGCAAGCTGTGGTCGCTTTCAGAATCGGTGTCGTCAGGTTTTAAAGCCGCCTCCGAACGTTGTCAAGAAGTTGACTTCGCAGAAAATCTCCCCCCCAAGAAGATCCGAAGCGTTTGTAGACTGCGTGCGGGTTTTGCTAACGATCTACTTGCTACCCACCGAAGAACAGGGACGAGTTTTCGTACCCTCCATCTACGTAGTGCGGGCCTCCACAAATCGCTAAAGATTCTGATAGCCGCGCTCTCGTCCGCAGTGGCCTACTGAATTCACCCGATCTTCGGGAATTCTAGTCGGAGACAAAATCATGGTCGAGAGGACTTGTGCAGCGTGCGATTGCAAATTGGATGAGGGTGCCATCAAGGTCAAAATCGGTGGCAAAACGGTCGAAGTGTGCTGCGATGAGTGCGCCCAGAAGTTGAAGGAAGCGAGTTCTTCGTCAAGGAGAGGCTAGCTATGAGAGTGACTACACTACTTACAAGTGTTCATCCGCGTCGTCGTCGGTTCGCTCATGCCGTCGATGTTCAAAGGACAAACGCTCTAATCGCAGGCTTGTGCCTGAGTGTGGCGTTGTTGGGACATGCGTACGGAAAGGAAAACATAATGACTTCGAAACAAGGATTGAGTGCGTCGGCGGCATCTGACAACAAATCGTTGCCCGTACGGCGCAGTGTACAGATCGCCTCAGGCCGTATCAGCTATATCGAGCAAGGCTCTGGACCGGTTGCTTTATTCGTTCACGGGGTTTTGCTGAACAGCTATTTGTGGCGTCACCAGCTAGCGGATTTGTCGGATATCAGACACTCAATTGCTGTGGACTTGCTGGCTCACGGCGACACCGAAATCGCGCCGAATCAGGACGTGTCGGTCACCGCCAATGCGAAGATGCTCAAGGAATTTCTCGATGCTTTGAACATCGATCAGGTGGACCTTGTTGGCAATGACAGCGGCGGAGGTATTTCACAGATTTTCGCAGCGCTGTATCCGGAACGGGTGCGAAGCCTCACCCTTACCGACTGCGACACTCACGATAATTGGCCGCCCGAGGCCTTCAAGCCATTTCTCGCAATGGCCGCTGGCGGAGGCTTGCGCGGAACTCTAGATGCGATGTTGGTGGACAAGAGTGTCTATCGATCGCCCCAGGCTTTGGGACCAGCCTACGAGCACCCGGAACAGCTCAGCGATGACAGTATCGAAACGTATTTGCGTCCGTTCGTTAGGAACCCGCAGCGCACCCACGACCTGGAACGCTTCCTCGCCGCCTTCGACAACAAACACACTCTTGCCATTGAGCCACAGCTAAGAGCGCTGAAAGCGCCGACCTTGATTGTCTGGGGCACGGACGACGTGTATTTCCCGGTGAAGTGGTCTCACTGGCTCGCCGAAACTATTCCAGGTACTCGACGCCGCGTAGAATTCAAAGATGCCAGAATCTTTTTCCCGGAAGAGCGTTGGCAGGAATTCGACAAGGAGCTGCGTGAACATTGGCTGCTGGTGGAAGAACAAGTATCGAAGAAAGAACTCGCAGCCGCACCTTAAGTTTTCTCCCAAAACCTTGCTGCACAGGATACCCCAAGGACCGCGGACGGAGTCCGCGGTCGCCTGATTCGAAATCGAAGAGAGAGCCAGAGGCAATGAAACGAAGAGATTTTCTGCACGGTTCCCTAGCGGCAACCGGCGCCGCGCTTCTATCGCGAACCGCGGTCTTTGCAAAACCGGCAAACTCAAGACCAATCGACGCCAAAGCTTTTCACGCGTCGCGCCGATTTGCTGATTTGCCCCTCAGCCGTGTCGCCTACGTGGAACGCGGTGATGGCCCAGCCGCTTTATTTATCCACGGATATCCCCTCAACGGCTTCCAGTGGCGCGGAGCGCTCCAAAGGCTTCAGGCGTACCGGCGTTGTATCGCCCCCGACGTCATGGGCATGGGCTACACGCAAACCCCGGAGGGACAAAAGATTTCTCCTGAAACACAGGCGACCATGTTGGCCACCCTGTTGGACTCGCTTCACATTAATGCTGTGGATGTGGTAGCCAACGACAGCGGCGGGCTGGTTGCTCAGTTGTTTCTTGCAAAGTATCCCAGTCGAGTCAGGACTCTACTCCTGACCAATTGCGACGTCGACGAAAACAGCCCTCCGCCACAGTTTCTCCCGTTTATTGAACAGGCGAAGAAAGGTACTTTTGTGGACGAGTTCATCGTTCCCCAATTGAAAGATAAACAACTCGCCCGTTCGCCCCAAGGAATGGGCGGCCTCGCCTTCACAAATCCCGAAGATCTCACGGACGAAACCATCGAGACCTACTTCCGCCCGCTTGTTGAAACTCCGCTCAAGAAATTCCAGGTGAACGAGTACGCTGTTTCCATGGGAACAAACTCCCTGGTCGCCATACGCGAGAACCTTCATCAATGGAGAGGGCCAGCCCGCATGGTCTGGGGGTTAAAAGACGTGCTCTTCGGCGTGAAGTGGGCCGAGTGGCTTGACCGCAATCTCCCAGGCTCGCGCGGCATCAGAAGAGTGGAAGGCGCGAATCTCTTCTTCCCCGAAGAAATGCCCGACCTGATTGCGGAAGAGGCCGCGAAGTTGTGGAACGACAAATCGCTTGCCACGCGAGGGATTCTCCGATGACATCGAACCAGAGAGTCACGGTTTTTGGCGCGTACGGTCATACAGGACGCTTTGTCGTTTCCGAGTTACAACAACGTGGATGGACACCGGTCCTCTCCGGGCGTGACCCCGGTAAACTGCAGTCTCTTGGAAAAATGCATCCGCGACTGGACTTGAGACCTGCGCACGTTGACGACCCACCATCTCTCGATCGCGCGCTTGCCGGATCAACAGCAGTTATCAATTGTGCGGGACCCTTCGCCAGGACCTCCGCGCCCGTGATCGAAGCTGCGCTGCGCGCGCGGATTCCTTATTTGGACATCGCCGCCGAGATAGAGGCCATCGCGGATACCTTCGAGCAATATGCAAATCGAGCGCGCGAGGCAGGCATTGTGATTGTGCCCGCGATGGCCTTCTACGGCGGACTCGGTGACCTGCTCGCGACCGCAGCCATGGGAGATTGGACAGCCGCAGATGAAATTTGCATCGCATATGCCCTGAGTAGCTGGAAGCCGACGCTTGGAACGAGAGCTACGTCCCAGGTTTCGCGGCAGCGGAGGAGCGGGCGGCGACTTGTCTTCTCCAACCATCGAATGCAGTTCCGTACCGATGACGCTCCGGTCGTCAATTGGACTTTCCCGCGTCCCACAGGAACGCAGGTCGTCGTCGGAGAATTCACCACGGCGGACAGCGTTACGATTCCGCGTCACTTAAGCACGCCCGAGATTCGCACCTACATGACGCTCGCACCACTGAAAGACTTGGACGATCCTGACCTATCGCCGCCGCCCGCGGCCGACGAGACCGGGCGTTCGGCGCAAACTTTCCTCGTTGAGGTAGTGGCGCGCGTGGGAAACGAGGAACGCCGCGCAGTAGCGACAGGGCGAGACATCTACGCATTTACTGCGCCTCTCGTAGTGGAAGCGACCCAACGCGTCGTCAGTATGCGGGGTAAGACGGCAGGCGCATTCGCCGCCGGGGAAATCTTTGACGCGCGGGATTTCTTGCAAGCGCTTTGTCCTGCGCATCTTTCGATTGCGATTCAATAATGCTACGCGGATCCCAGTGATGCGGCTCGCCGGAACACATAAGCCGGTGCCAAACGGGCGTGATACCTTAGAGCTGGCCCTTCGCTTCCACCGAAGGAAAACCGCTCATCCGTTTCGGTACACAGTATGGCGTTCAGGAATGAAACCAAACCAGTCCCCGAGTTTGTAGTTGACTCATTGCTAACGTCTCCAGTCGTTACCATTCGGGACACATACTGCAGGGGTACGTGCCGCCACCAGAGCGCCGAAGAGTGCACGACTACCACGCAATTGGTGTTTCCGTACCGCGGCGTATACGTTCGGCACGTTGGACTTAACCAAGCTGTAGCCGAAGCGAACCAGGTCCTGTTTTTCAATGCTTTTGAAGGCTACCGCATCGGTCATCCCGTGCCGGGTGGTGACGCCAGTCTCACCCTCGTTATCAGTGATGCGATGCTGCGTGAGTTAGCTCCGACTGCGCTAATGCGCGATGGCGCGAACACTTTGTTTCGCCCGCCCCGGCTGCGGATTGATGCACGGACACAAGCGCTAGTGGCGCTGCTACGGCACAGTCTGCGCCAGAAAATTGCAGAGCCGCTGGAGGCAGAGAGCTTGTCCTTGACCCTCGTACGAAGGGCTCTGGGCCCGCGCACCACTCATACTCCAGGATCTACTTTCGGACGGCAGAGGTTGGTGGACCGAGTAAAGCTTGTGCTGGCGAGCGATCTGGCGCGACGTTGGACGTTGGCCGAAATTGCTGCTGAGGTGCGCGGTTCTCCCGTGTATCTCACGCAGGTTTTCCAACAGGTAGAAGGGCTGCCCCTATATCGCTATCAGTTGCGCCTGCGGCTTGCCCGTGCGCTGGACCTTCTCGCCCTCTATGACGACCTGACGGATCTGAGTCAGGAGCTGGGCTTTTCCAGTCACAGCCATTTCAGCGCCGCATTCCGCGAAGCTTATGGTCGCTCTCCTTCGGAATTCAGGCAGTCCGCGTTGAGTCGCTGACACCATCTGCTGCAAATCTCGCAAAGACGGATTACTGGAGCCCCTTGACCAAATAGAGTTCGGAAAGCAGGCGAGTATAGCTGTAAACGTAGGCTCGACCGTCAGAGCTGAAATAAATGTGAGAGATGTCATGAAGTCCCGCCACATCTGGGGGAGCTATCTCTCTGAAAAACTGCCTCTGTCCAGTCAGAACATTCAACCGATAGACCTTGGCCGGCGCTTGATTCCACTGATACACGTACATCCAGTGCGGATCTGAGGTCCACGTGAAGCTTTCGCCCGCCTGCAAGCCTGGAATCGGGTGCGGCTGTCCACCTTCTACGGGATATAGCCAGCCTCCGCCACCAGCAAGACCGTTGCCGGCAATCAATTTGCCGTCCGATGAAAGCAGGCAGAAAGTAACTCCTTCCGGCGTCACGAGACGTGGTTTGCCACCGTCTATGTCCTGAGCGAAACACTGAACGGCATGCCCGGGCCGGTTTGCGGAAAAAACGATTTGCTTGCTATCCGGCATCCAGCTTGGTCCGTGCCAATACTGCTGAATGTCGCTTGAGTCCATTTGCCTAGCCGTGCCTGCTCCCGTCGGCAACAACAGAAGATGCGCATCGGAAACAATCGTGGTCGCCCATTTTCCATCCGGAGATAAATGACCCGCCATTCCTTGGCCAAGTGGGATGGGTGGCGATCCGCCCATGTCCCGCACGGCGACGGTATAGGT
>Ga0210393_10001135_pt1 | contig 22857 bp, 23 predicted proteins | sample IncBWC27OmetaG_FD_160068 | JGI IMG/M metagenome (GOLD analysis project Ga0210393, IMG submission 160068) | Forest soil microbial communities from Barre Woods Harvard Forest LTER site, Petersham, Massachusetts, United States - Inc-BW-C-27-O ... | reverse complement strand
GCGCCTGGGACGACACGTTTCACTTCTACGCCGAGACGTTTCGCAATCAGTGCATTTCCCTGTCCGCTCCTGGTCTGCCGATTCTCGGAGCCGGCCCAACGGGTCGAGCGGCGCACTTGCGCGCCAAGCAGGAGGTCATTGAGCGCGCCGCGCGCGCTGTCGGCAACCGACTGGCGATTCAATCGAGTGATCTTTATGCTGGCCACGCTGCGGTCGAAGCGCCCGACAATACCGAGTTCATCAACAGCTACAGTGGGCGGATCATCACCGGCTTTGAAATGCGCAGCGGCTCGCAAGACGCAATTGCGAGCAAGGTAATGGGTGCGGAGGGGGATCCTCCGCTGGCCTTGCGAAGATCCATCGATAAGGGGATGGCACGCAACAGCGGCGGCCGGCACGTGAACTATCTGGAGATCTACGCAGCGGACGTAGCACCGGCCGCTATGCAACCAGTGCTGCAACAAGCTGCGCAATTGTTCGCCGCCAGCAGGCACTGATCCTTAGCCTGCGGCGAGCACGGGGAGTTGATCTTTCAGCGGCCGGACATTTGGATGCTGTGTTGGAGCGCTCCGCCGCACGCCGGCTATGAATCATAGTCGGTCGTGCTACCCGACCTGGATGCGGGGAGCGATCTGGCGCGCGGCGACCTCGCTTCCTAGTCAACCCGAGGCCGCGGCGGGTCGCCAGAGGTACCAATCACGCGGTCTGCGTTAATCAGGCACTAGCCGAGCAAGTGGTGATAATCCTATTTTCGACATCTATCCGGAAGCGCCTCAGTTAAGCGAGATAGTCCGCGTGATTGCCTTTTCCATGACACATCCGGAGTTGTTTGAGCCGAGCGGCGGAGCAGCCTGGTAGTTTTGACAAAAAGACTGCGGTGGGCTGACGCCCGGTGACCGAGACCAGGTAGCAACGGCGACCGCCTGCGGGGATGGTTCGGTCCTTTGGGAATTGCCTTCGCGAGAATGTGCAATACTTTACCTCAGTGAAAACCCCTCAAGCGACGAAGTTTCGTAAGTTGTCTAGAATCAGTGCTGAATTTAGCATCCACCGATCTTCGAGGTTTGGCGCCTAACCTGCTGACTATCTTCGACGGTGGTGTGCGCCTGTGGGCATCACCAACCAGGAGTGGACTAAAATGAAGAAACTTGGATTTGCAATACTTTTGGGCATTGCACTTCTGGCTCCGCTTGCTAAGGCTGACCCGGGAAACCAGAACGGTTGCGTCCCCAGTGACGATCAGCCGAAAAAGTGTGATTCGGCACCGGTTCCGGAGCCTGGAATCGCGATCCTTGTCGGTGCAGGACTTTTGGCGCTGGGTGGCTATGCATTTGCGCGTCGCAAGCACAAGGTGAATTAAAACCGCCAGAATCCGCGCAGCGCGGACCCGCGCCTCGCCGGATTACTCGGGCCATTTCGGTGTTTTATTTTTCGCGACCTGCCTGACCGTTCGTTACGAGTCGCTTCACTTCGCGTTAAGTAACCGCAACGAAGTCTTCCCTTGGCAATGCAGCCTGCGCCCAAACCTAGGTCGGCGCTCACTCGTGAGACTGTGAAATCGCTGCGGCTCGCGACGTTGCATCCGACCAGATACCAAATTACGGGACACGCGCTTCGGGGCTTTGAACCGCCGACTCCCTCAGCCGGCGGTCTGAACCGTAGCAGTGGAAGGCCGTGCGCGACTAGCGGAGTCGAAGGGTGCCTGGCGGATGAGGAGCAGTGTCCTACCGCTTGGTGACATCAATCGTGTTGTCGTCGGAAATCCGGTCCACCAGTTTGTTGTAGGGATCGATGCCCGCGCGCGTTGGCATTTCGTCCACCACGATCTCAAACGTCTGCTGCTCTTGTGTGAATTTTTCTTTCTTCAGCGACAACGGTTTTTCCTCGTCCTTCTTGCCGCTGAACACCCCCACATCTATGTAGTCGTTCAACGACATAGGGCTTTCGTTACCATTCCCATCCGCTTTCACTTTGCGCGCCTGCAACGTCAGCGTCACCTGGTACTTGTGGTCGGCCGTCGGCGTCACTACCGCGCTCAGTGCCTTGTTGTCGTACAGAACGATGGATTCGAATCCATCGGTGATCAAATACTGCAGCTCGGGCGGCGTTTGTTCGCGCAGCGCTGCGACGAACTCGCGCGTGTCCGGATAAGGCTCGGACTGAGAGTTCCCGGCATTGGCGTATCGGTATTTCATCAAGAAATTGTGCAGAGCCAGGTTGACCTTGTCCTCCCCGATGTAATCAGCAAGCGTGTACATCACCAGGCCGCCTTTGTAGTACCAGACGTACGGCTCGCGTTGCACGAGCACGAGCGGTGGTTCGTGCCGCACTTCGCCGCCGCGTCCACGCAGATAGGAATCCACCTCGTGCCGCAGGAAGCGGTGCATCTGATCCTTGCCGTACTTCTTTTCCATGACCATCAGCGCTGAATACTCCGCCAGAGTTTCGGCCATCATGTTCGAACCCTGTACGTTGCCGCCGATCAACTGATGCCCCCACCACTGGTGACCCAGCTCGTGCGCCGTCACGAAATACGTAAAATCAATGTCTTTTTTCTTCTGCAAGCGGCTGATGAATCCAATTCCTTCGGAGTACGGAATGGTGTTGGGAAACGACTGCGCGAAGTCGCGGTAGCGCGGAAATTCCATAATTCGATACTGCGCGAACTGATAGGGGCTGTAGTTTGCCTGGTAATAATCCAGCCCGCCCTTGGACGCTTCCAGCATGTCGGCCACATCGAATTCGTGGCCCGGGGTGTAATACACCTCCAGATTCGTTCCTTTATACTGCTCGCGCCGCACGTCGTATCGCGCCGAAAGATATGCGTAGAAATTCGCGATATGTGTTGGCGCCATGTCGTATTCGAAATAGTGCCGGCCGTCCTGTTCCCACGTGCGCTTCAGATAGCCGGGAGCGATCGCGATCTGAGCCGAGGTGGTACTCACCACGGTGTGATACGTGATCCAATCCGAATCCTTGGAGAACAGGTTGTAGCGCGATTGTGTCGCGTCGCCGCGTGGAGCCATTTCTTCCAGCGGCCCGAGTTTTTCTTCCCGGCGACGCCGCGGATCGTCCAATTCCATGTTCTGGTTGTAGCCGACGCGCGGGAAATAATCGGAGTCGAAGAAAGTGCCGTTGTAAGCAAATTCCGGAGGCTCGTTCCCGTCCTTAAATCCGTGCGTCGTGTGGCCTACGTGGAACGTCATCAGCGTGCTCTCGCCGGGCGCGAGCGGCTGTTCCAGGGCATAAATGCAATAAATATCTCGCGCGCCACAGCTTACCTGATGAAATGGCTTGTCGAATTTCACGTCCGATACCGACTTCCTCTGGTTGGTGATGTGAATTTCCGAAACGGGGCTGGCGTTCTTGTTTTGCAACGTGAACGTGCCCGTACCGGAGAAAAACCGGCGCGCTGGTTCGATATCCACCTGCGCATCCACGGCCGTGACCTTCGGTTGCGGCAGATTCTCGTACTTCTTGTAATTGCGCTCGTAATCGGCCTGAATTCCGCGACGTTGCTTGGCGGTCAAATATTCGTTCAGTACGTGGGCGTTGTAGTAGTACCAAGCGCCGCTTCCAATCGCGACGAGTAAAAACACGATCGCGGCTGGCGTAAGCCTCGAAAAGCGCGCGCTTGCCAGACGCAGGCGCGCGCGCCAGCCATCATCCGACCCGCGCCGCGTCAGCGCGATAGAGATCACGCCCAGAAATGCGGCGATCGCCAGCCAATACGTGATGGCCCAAAAAAGCGCCGGCACGAAGTGCCCATAGCCGTTCAAGTCGCTGTAGGTGTAGGGCGGTATGAAGCCGAACAGGTAGAGCGTGTTCTCCCAGCCGAAATTGAAAAGAATTGGGTTGATTACGAATACGCCAAGCGCAATGGCGTGCCCCACGAATTTGTTGCTGACTACGGTTTGCACGAACAGAGCCAGCAGCGCGAAAGTCATCACCTGCGGAAAGGTCACGATGTACAGTTCCTTAAAGTACTGCAGGAACTCGTATCGGTAGTAACCGGCCAAAGTCTGCATGAACACGCCGCAGAACATCGTTAAGGTTAGCAGGATTAACTCGACTACGGCGATCGCCGCCAGCTTCGACAGCCAGTCGACCATCTCCGGCATGGGCAGGGAATCATGAATGCCGTCCGCGTGCACGTCTCGCTCGCGCCACACTAATTCCGCAGCGTACAATGTTGCCACGATATAGAAGAAAAGAAGCGCGCTGCCCTCGACCGCCTGCACCATCAAGTAGGTGACCGGCCACACGTTTTGTTCCGCCACGCGTCCCGCGAAGTAGCCGTTATTAATGGCAAAAGCGATCAACAATCCTGTGATCGCCCAGAAAGAGATTTCATGCAGGATGGTGCTGATCCGCATGCGCGAAAGTGACCAGAACTGCGCCCACGTCGTCGCTGGCCCGAAAAACTGGTGAACTTTCGGAAGTTGCGCGGCCACCAGCGAAGGCTTCGGTCGGGCCTCGAACTCGTCCTGCTGCTTTGCTTTGGCGGCGCGGCGTCCTTGTGCGCGAGCGGTGAGCGCTTCCACGGACATCGGGAACAGCACCCACACCGCCGCAAGCGAGATGAACCCAACCGAAAGCCACAAGAGGCGGTTATAGAGAAACACTCCGGCCGCCACGTGCGGAGACCACCAAAGCAACAACAAGTTTTTCTCCGCCACCGTCCAGTAGCGCGTGATGTCGTCGAACAACAGCAGTCCAATGGGGTCAAAGATTCCGGACCAAAATCGTTCGAGTGAACGCGTGGCGCTGAACACCGTTATCCCGATTATATAAAGCATGAACAGAGCCACACCCTGCAGGTACACCACAAAAATTTTGCGCGAAAGCGCCGCCACCGCAAAAAAAAGCGAGCCCAGAAAAAAGATTTGCACCACCACGATCGAAAGGAACGGCTGCAGATACCACCACAGATGATTCGGCCCAATTCGCAAATGATCCGCCCAAGGAGCGAAGGTGCCGAGGAAAGTCCCAAATATCAGGCCGGAAAACGCAGCAACCGTGGTTACGAACGAGCCCGCCCAACGTCCGCCCAGGTAGGCAAACTTCGATATCGGTTTCGTGAAAAGGATTTGATACGTGTCCCGCTGGAAGTCGCGCAGGATGGACGTGCCAAATATTGCGGCGATGACGATCAATCCGAAAAGAGTCGCGTACCAATAACACGTCGCGATTGCGAACGGTCCGTTCAGCAACACCTTTCCGTTATTGAATCCGATCGGTCCAAAATTTTCCGAGGCTACGGACAGGAAGCTGAAGGTGAACCACATGAAAAAGTAAACGTACGTGGATAGGCTCTTGCTGCGAAACTTCAGCTCAAATTTAAAAAATTCCCAAAACAAGTTCATGGCCCTGTCTCGCCCATGCTAATTTTGCGACTGCCGCGAAAGATTCAGGAAGTAAACGTCCTCAAGCTCGGAATCCGCGGCATGGAAGCCTTCCCCGGGATTCGAGTCGGCGTACACGCGAATCTCGTGCTGGCCACCTACCAGGTGCGTGGAAATCACGCTCATCTGCGATTCGAGCGCGCGCAACTCGTCATCACTGGCGAGCACTTTGCTCCAGATTTTTCCTTTCAGCAACTCGAGAGCTCGCGTCGGCGCACCTTCCAGAAGCACTTCGCCCGAAGCGATGATCGCCATCTTGGAGCAGAGCTCGCGCACGTCATCCACGATGTGCGTGGAGAGGATCACCGTCACGTCACGTCCGATCGAGCTGAGCAAATTCAGAAAGCGGTTCCGCTCGGTGGGGTCCAAGCCCGCGGTGGGCTCGTCGACGATGATCAGCCGCGGATTCGCCAGCAGCGCCTGCGCGATCCCGTACCGCTGCTTCATGCCGCCCGAATAGGTACTGAGGGCCTTCTTGCGCACTTCCCACAGATTCGTCTGTTGCAATAACGCATCCACCATCTCCTTGCGCTCTTTTGCAGACGTGATGCCCTTCATCACCGCCAGATGATCGAGCATTTCCGCGGCCGACATCTTCGGATATACGCCGAATTCCTGCGGCAGGTACCCCAGCAGCTTGCGAACTTCGCTCTTTTGCGTCAGCACGTCCAGCCCGTCGAGATGGATCGATCCTGAATCGGGATCCTGCAGCGTAGCCACCGTTCGCATCAGTGTGCTTTTTCCGGCGCCGTTCGGTCCCAGCAGGCCAAACATGTTGTTCCCGATCGTCAGCGAGAGGTTTTTCAGGGCTTTCACTCCATTTGGGTATGTCTTAGATAGACCTGTAATGGTTAGTGCCATCGGTAGAGCCCTCCTGACCCCTGAAGCGTTCCTGTGAACCGCCGTGTCCCGCAATTTACCATACTGCGCGAAATTACCGGCCGGAAACGTCACGCCATCCGCGTGATTTCGCGCGGGAAGGGAATCCTATCGGGTTAATTACCGCCCCGACTTCCAGGATGCTCAAACTGAACAGACGAATTGTCGGAGCCACTGTCTCGACCGAGAAGGTATTTTTACTTCCGAAGATTCAGCCACAAGAACGCAGTCCAGCAATTGGACACAATCTCCGTTGCGCTGACCTACGCAGGGACGGGTGCTCTGCGATCGAATGAGATTTCTCCGCCTATCAGTGTGAGCGCCCGGTAAGTCGGGTGACCAGGACCTACGCTCCATGTGATTAACTCTTTCTCTCGTCATTTTTTGTGTTTACGATGGCAATAGGAGAAGCGTTATACGTATGAAGTGGGTAAGAAGAGCGGGATTCTTTCTGATTGCCCTCGGACTTGTGCCGTGGGGCTTGTGGACACTCTTCGACTCCACGCGCACCTGGTTTCTTGCAAGCGATGTTCCGCTAACCCTCTCGAAGGGAAGCCACTACACCACCGGGATGGTTAAAACGAATATGAGCGCGCTCTATTCTATTTATATCGATGCTGATGTCCCGAAAGGAATCGATGACTTTCAGCAGACCGAGGCCGAAAAAGAGTTAGCCTGCCAAGTCGGGGTAAACGACCCCGAGAAGGAGCCATGCCCCAACCCTGCTGTGTGGAAGTTCCACTGGACGCTAACCAGCGACGGCACTGTGCTTCAAGGAAATTCCGACGGGACCATCAGGCAAGATCGCATTAACTCCGTTACAGGCATCTCCCGCGAGATAGGTGAATTTCAAACCGTGGCGGGGCGTCGTTACAAGTTTGATCTCGACGTATTGTTCGATAATCGCGACCCAAGAGTTACAAATCCGCGTTTGCTGGTAGCGGTGTCTGACTTTCATGCCGAGTCCTCAATGTTCATTTCTGGTCTGCTCAGGTTTGTCTGCCTATCGATTGCAGCTGTTGGATCGCTTTTACTTCTTGGGTCGTTTTTATTGGACTGGTCCAAGCGAAGGTGATCACCACTGCCATCGCGCAGCTAAGGATTCCCGCGCCGTCCCAAGTCCCGATTTGCCTTACAGGAAAAGTGGATTGGGGGCGGATTTCACTTCGCCGGTAGATGCGTTTATCAGTTGACATGGTTTCGTCGTAGGGCGGCTCGATGACATGAATCACCGTCCACCCTGCGCAGCGATGGCCGGGCCAAGCAATTGTTTCAATGTTAGGACGTATTCACTGAGGGCTCGGCGGCCGGTTTCGGTGATGCGATACAGGCTTTGCGGTTTGCGTAGCACAAACTTCTTTTCCACGGCGACGTAGCCGGCTTCTTCGAGCTTCAGCAGTTGCGCGCCCAGATTTCCATCCGTGGCCTCAGTCTTTTCGCGGAGCCATGTAAACTCGGCCCTTTCGACGCCGCTGAGCAGGGAAAGCAGAGCCAGGCGCAACCTCCCATGAACGACGGGATTGAGATCGGGCAAATCAGGCATGTGGATTACTTCCGGATTGCCCGTTACACACCCAAGGCAGGTCTCGTTAAGTCCTTGGGCGCGCCCGAGGCTTGCCGGGTTCATTCTTGGTCCTGTAAAGCTTGCGGTAGATTTCGGCGTTGCGCATCACAATTTGGACGTACTCGCGCGTTTCCGTGAACGGAATCGAGTCCACAAACGCGGCCACCTCGGGGTAGTTTTGCCCGGCGGTCCAAGAGGCCAGCCGATCTTCACCCGCGTTGTACGCGGCCAACGCGGATTCAGTGGTGCCAAACTGCCTTCGCAAGTCCGCAAAATAGAGCGTGCCGAGCCGAATGTTGTAGTCAGGAGTCAAAAGCATGGCCGTGGCGTAATTCGTCTTCGCCTGGCGCGCCATTCGCACGCCGGTTTTTGGCAGCACCTGCATCAATCCCAGAGCGTTTGCGTCCGATCGTGCCTCGGGTTTCCACGCGGACTCCTGGCGAATCAAGCCGGCCACTGCCATCGGATCCACGCCAGCACTGGCGGACCAGCGCCGAATCGAAGATTCAAACGGAATGGGATAGGCCGTCAGCCAGACTTCGCGCGGCACGTCTTCGAAGCGGCGCGATTCAAGCTGTGGAAATATCTGCCGAACTATTGCGGTTGCGGCGCCGCAGTCTCCAGCGGCCACGGCCGCCTGCGCAGCTTCGAGCAACAGCCGCGGCTCACCCGTCGCGATGTAGGCGGCGCGCAATTCCAGTTCAGCGGATGCGTCGAATGCGATCGAGTGCAGCGCGTCCGCGCGCGCTTGGCGCTCCATGGCCGCCGCCGGGATCGCCGGACCGAGCGCCCGAACGGCCGGGACCGGCGGAATGAAGGAAAGTACGTCGGGATCCGCGCGGTAGCCATGACCCAGAGCGCGGAGACGGGCGGCGCCTAGCGATTCGAAGTAATTCTGGGGATAGCGCTCGACGAGCTTGTCGTAGTAGGTGCGCGCTAGGCTCGGTTCGCCACTGCGTTCCGCGAGGCGGCCCAGCCAGTAAAGCGCGTCCGGGGTGTAAACGGAACCACCGTAGCGGCGGATATGTTCCGCGACCAGCTCGGCTGCCTGAGGATCATGATTTACCACCGCGGTCCATGCAACGCGCCACTGCGCCTTATAAGCGTCCGGACTGATCGGAAAATCGTCGGCAACTTTCTTATAGAAATACGCGGCGCGATCACGATTCAGATCAACCCAGTAATAGTTGCCCGCGAGGAAAAGTGCAGCTGCGATCCACTGACTCCCGGGGGAGCGTTTTGCAGCGGTCTCAACTGCGTCCACCAGTTGGGCTTCCTGGCCGAGTGCGCTATACACGTCTGCCAGGGCTGCGAGGCGCTCGGCGTCCACGTCTGGGTCGCTGATTTGAAGCTCTGCCAGACCTGAAGGGCCGGCGCCGAACTGCGCGGCACATTCCAGCACGCGCAGTTGGGCGCGCTCGCGGTGCGCGCCCGATAGTTGCGGAAGAATTTGCTCGTATTCAGTGCGCGCTTCGCTGAAAAGCTTCGCGGCGAACAGAGCGCCGGCACGATCGAAGCGCTGCTCGATTGGCACTGGCGGAAGCTGCTCGTCCAGTTTGCTGCGCAGAAAATCGAGCTTAAGCGCGGCTTCCGAAGCTTGGGTGCTGGTGGCGTAGCGCAGATAGACGATCTGATAGTCCGCTGCAGCCTCAATTGGATCGCCGGCTTGCTCGCGCGCGCGCGCTCTGAGAAAAACGAGCGCCGGCGTACTGCTCGTCCCCGGGTAGCTTTCCAGAGCTTCGAGCGCATCGCCGGGTTGATTCACCGCGAGCGCGGAATCGCCAAGCGCTTCGAGCGCCTGCTCCGTCATCACGGAATTTGGAACATCGGTGCGGAGTTGTTTGAGTTCGGCGAGCGCTTCAGCGTCCTGAGCCAGGGCGTGATGTGCGGCGGCGGACCAATAGAGCGAGTAATCTCGCAGCAAAGGGTCGGATTTCGCGCGCTCGAGCCACTTCAGCGCCAGCGCGTAATTGCCCTTATCGAAGTCGAAATAGCCGAGAGCAAGCGAAGCGCGCATCCCCACCACGCCGGAGGATTTCCCGAGCGCGATGGCACTTAACCGTTGGTACGCCGCGCCTGGTTCCTTTTTAAGTTCGCGGCACAATTGGTTCAGGTCTTTTGCGGAAACACCTGCGGCGCCGGCGGCTTCCGCAGGCCGAGCGCGCGGCGCGGCAAAGGCGGACACAGCGCTAGCGCCAAGCGAGACGACGCACACGAAAAACGCAGTGATGGCTCGTGTTACCCGGCCGTCAGATTTCATCACGGATATTCTAGTGCCGAAGGACGGGCGAGGGGTATGGATACTCTACTACGCCCTCGCTGTTCCCTTCGGCGAGTATTTCCACCATCCAATGCTGGAAGTAGTCCACAGGATGATCGAGAATCGCGCGGAACCGCCGGTCGCATTCTTTGCGTGCTTTGTCCAGGTCGGAACGCAGGCGGTGGCAGATGTCCTTATTCTCGCGCCCTAGGCGCACATCTTTCGGGCGCAGCAACTTGATGGCGGGCATGGCGACTTTTGCGACGACCAGGCCGATAGTTCATGTAGCGGGCGGCCTTGCCGCTCCTCGCCGAGATGATATCATCAAACTTCCTACCGAAAGTTTGACTGTCCTACCTTCGCTGTCTAAGGGTTTCCCCGAGACGCTATGCAGTGTTCGCTGTATTAACAGGCCCTTTTCGTCTCCGTAGGATGCCCTACATTGGTGAGGCCTTAGTCATCGAGCCTAACCATGCGCGCGTCGCGCGAGTACTGATTGCCGATGACATCGAGGTAGCCCGCCTCACGGAACTACACGACAGTTCATTCTGAGTTCTAAGCGAGTCAATATAGTGTCTAAGCGGATTCTAGTGGCGGATGATAGCGACACCGTGCGCAGGGTCATTCGTTCCTATCTCGCCCAGCAAGACCTTGATGTCTGCGGCGAGGCAGCCGATGGCGAAGATGTCATCGAAAAAGCCCGGGAACTCAAGCCCGATTTGATTCTATTGGATGTGGCGATGCCTCGGACGAATGGCATCGTTGTCGCATCTGTACTGAAAGACATGATGCCAAACGTCCGGATAGTTCTATTCACCATGTATAGCGAAGCGATTTCCAGAGCATTTCCTGACAAGGGGCTTGCTGTTGACGCAGTGGTTGCTAAAGCGGACGGCATGAGCAGACTGGCGGACTGTGTTCAGAACTTGCTCCGTTCGTAGATGTGTATGGCGTTGTGACGATTCCAGAGGAAGTCACGCCTCCCGCGTACCCTCTCGTGACGGAGGTGTCCCCTGGCGCGCGAAATGGTGTGGGTTGAGCGCGAGCAGTTTCACGGTTGGGCCTGTTCCGTTTGTGCATGGGTCTTCAACGGGTCTGGACCGCCTGTAGGCAAGTCAATCGAAGAAATGAAACAGCGGTATGAAACGGCGCGCGACAAAGCGTTTAGGTCGCACGTTTGCGCAGACCATCCCCGTATCGCGACTGTCTAAAACTGAACAGTTTCAAAATGACCGCCCATTTATGTTCATAACCTATGAGCGACATCAAATTTGTATCCTGGGAAGAAATCTTTCTTAAAACCGTGGATGAAACAGACCCGGAAAAGTTGGCCCAGCTTGTGTCGGAAGTTGAGTTAGCCATGTTTAAGCGGGAACTAGAACTGGACGATTGTTCTCGGCCTAGCGAAGAACTGAGCACGATGTCTATAGCATCCGAAGCCTTGCGAGTCCTGAAACGCAGAATCACGAGGCCGCGAGTTCTTGAACCGTCAAAAGGCAACGGCGCGCGATTTGCGAACTTTGTTCGGCACCCCGGGGTTGCCTAGAGCGGCGCCGAGCGCGCGCAGGTGCAGCAAAATGCATACGCTTGACAAAAGAGCTTGCCCCCGCTGCAACAGCTTGGATACGTCTCGTTCGCGCAGGCATGGGAGCGTTGAACGATACCTCTTGGGAGTTATTGGCGTGCTGCCTTACCGCTGCTTGGATTGCGACGCCCGCTTTTACGTCTTCTGCCGGTTCGGTGCGGGTAGCTCGGTCACGGGCAAAGCCGCTTAGCTGGCGCGACCGAGCGACGATCTATTAAGTCAGCACGGCTTCGCGCAGATCGGCACTCCCGCAGATGTGCAATTGTGGACAGCCAGCGGTGAAGTTTTGGTGAGAACGTTGATGTCTTGCTTACCCGAAAACGCGTTGCGCGGAGCGCGACTATGACTTGTTTGAAGCTCTATCACCTGGCGGTCGTATTGGGTGGGAGATGGTGCTTGGTCATGAGAACGCTATTCCCAAATTATTAGAATAATCAAAGCGAGCATCAACCGAGGTTCGCGTGATGCATATTCTCAGCAACACTTTGATTGCTTCGATGAACAGGCCCTCAGTTCGCCCCGTAATCTCGACGGGATCGATAGCCGTAGCCCGCGCAAGCCACTTACGCCGAACGTAACCATGCCGTCAAATCCACTCAAAGCTGCCACGCTCACGGTGTACGTGGCAGCGGAGCTGCGGAACCGGGGGTGGCCGCCGGCTTACCCTTAAAATACTCCTCGTCCATCCAAACTTCGGCTCCCTCTCTTAGCTGGCCCATTTCCGCGTCCAGTTTCTGCTGTCGCAGCTTATTCTCGACCTCCGTCGCAACTTCTTTCAGCTCCGGATTTTGGTGTTTAAGAACTTTAACCACAGCGAAGGACTGGGAGATGTCCACAGGCTGAGAAACCTCGCCATCCTTTAGCTCGAACGTTGTTTTCTCCAGAGCGGGCACCATTTCGGCTCGGCGGAGAGTGCGCGGCTTCCGATCGATCAGCAAAATATTGCCGGGGTCCGCAAAGTGCTCCTCAACTTCGTCAGGATCAGTTCCAGCCAACAGGGCTTTGCGAATCGATTCCGCCTTCGCCTTTGCATCGTCAGGGGCCAACCCCAGCTTAGCGTCCTCGGCGCCCTGGGGTCTCTTTCGGATGAGGAATTCGCGGACTTGCACCGCCTCAAATTCCGACTGGTGTGTACTGAAATATTGAGTGACTTCTTGTTGGCTAACCTTGACCTCACTGGCCATCTTGTTGTATTCCGCCTCAGCCAGCGTCTCGGCACGTTGCAGTTCGAGGCGCGAACGGAGGGTAGGCGATAATTCCAGATGTTCGTCTAACGCCCGGTGGGAAAGAAGGAGCATCTTCACATACTGTTCGCCCACGGGCCGCTGACCCTGTGTGGCTACGATCACCTTGGCCTGGGTACCCAGGTTGGAAACCAGTGCGTCGAATTCGGATTGAGTTACCTGGGTGGCACCAACTTTCAGAACCACCTTTTGGGATGATTCTGGCCCGCCTGGGGTTTCAGCCTTCCCCGTACTTGCGGGAGGAGGCGATCCACCTTCGGCGGGTTTCGGAAGGGTTCCAGACTGCTGCCCGCCAGCCCCGGAGGCCAGCAAGATAATTGCCAGACATGTGCTGCACACGTACTTGTCTTTCATCGAACGTACCTTTTGCCGGGATTACATGAATGCGGAAAGCCAAATGCTAACACAATCGAGCTTTTTCGGCGTGCGTTGTGAGCGATCGCGGTGTTCAGTCTTTTCGCCTCACCGGGTGCAAGCCCGAATGAGAGGGGCGGACACCGAGGTCCGCCCCTGTCTAGCGTCATGGTCAGCGCTTCGCTATGACTAGGTTTACTGTGATTGAGTGTTTCAAGCTGCCGCTCGACGCCGTAATTGTTATCGTGTGGGTGGCGGTACCCTTCTTACCGGTTGCCACGGTGAAAGTTGAAGTCGAGGCACTGGGGCTTGTAACCGTCACCGGATTGGGGCTGAACAAGCAAGTGCCGCCCTGGGGGCACCCGGTGTCAGTGAGCGTGACGCTTCCGCTAAAAGTGTTCACAGGTGTCAAGGTCACCTTGTACGAGGCCGTCGAGCCTTCCTTTACCGTTTGCGACGACGGCGAAGCGGAGATTGAGAAATCCGGGACGACCACCACCAACGTGACTGCCGTGGTGTGGGTGAGAGTGCCGTCTGATCCCGTGACGGTCAACAGGTAGTTGCCTCCTGGGGTGCTGCTGCTCGTGGTTACGGTCAGAGTGGAAGACGGATAGCTCGGTGGACCTGACGAAGTAGGGTTCATCGCACAGGTTCCGCCGGTGGGACATCCACTTACCGTTAGGCTAACCGTGTTGTCGTAGCCATTCAACGGGGCCACTGTCACGGTATAGGCTGTGCTCGTGCCTTGGACTACAGTTTGCGAAGAGGGCGAGGCAGCAATGGAGAAGTTAGGAGTTGTCGACATCGGGGCAAGGGCATTGATCAGGTTGGCCGCGTTAGGACTGCCCCAGCCCGTCGCCAAATCGTAGCCGACTGTTGTCGGAAGGCCGTTACTGCCGCTGGTGATGTCGTGGAAATCGGTGTCGTAGCTGGAGGACACACCAATCGCGTAAATGGTCGGATCAATGAATCCAACCGGGGAATCCCCGTTGGCGGCCGCCTGTTGATTGGCCAGAGCCAGGTAGCCGGCCCACATGGGCGCCGCAAAACTGGTTCCGCCATAATTGTTTGCCGTGCAGGCCTGTTGGTCGGCGCAGACATAAAAGGTAAAATTCGAGTTTGCCGAGACGTCCGGGACGTTCCTATAAGTCGTGGACCCCTCGTTGGCCGCGGTGATCACTCCCGGGAGTTGCTGCCAGGAGGGGATCGGAACGTTGGTTCCCCAGCCGCCGCCGCCGTCAACCCACGCGGTTTCCGATGCCCAGGGTCCGGCCGGGCCAGTTGTCTCTAAGTCCGTCCCGCCGACCGCTATGACATATTGAGAATTCGGCGGCCATGGAGCCGAGCCTTCATACGCACCACCGTCGCCGGCCGCTTGAAAGAAGCTCTGGCCTTGTGCCGCCATCTTCTCGAAGTACGGGTCGTCAGTGCTGGGGTCCGGCGGGCCCCAAGTCCAAGAAGAACTCAGATTCAAAGGCAACGGCGCGTCAGAAGACATGGCGCCCAATAGGGCGGTGTCGCTGCTGTCACTCACGTACACGTACACTGTGGTTACGCCCGGGGCCATGCCGCCGGCCTGAGTAATGTCAATGGTCTGTTCCGTATCATCACAGCTGGGATAGACGCAGCTCAAGCTGCTCCCATCCGTCGAAATGCCAGTGACAGCGAAGGTTCTGGTCTGTCCAGCGTTTTGGTAGTAGGTATTCACATCGGCTATATCAAATCCGGCGTACTCCAGCAACCCGATGTTCTCGCCCGAGCCAGTCAGAGCCGTTCCCGCGTAGTAGGCCGCCCGCATGTCGCTGCCGCAAAAGGATTCTCCAGGACAGGAGCCCGTAGTGGCATTGGACGTCACATTAGGATTTCTACGCTTGTAGAGGGGGCGCGGAATCGAATAGTTGTCCAAACCCGAGATATGCCACAGTTGGAAAGGTAGGTCCACCGCAGGCTCGCGGTCTGGAGCATAGAATGTGCGGTTTTCCGTGGGGTGCTGGTAGACCCCCATGGTTATATGGAAGGCTGTCTCGACGGTCCCGACCGAGCCCTTCAGTTGCACGTCCATAGCATCGCGGGAGCCGCCAACCACCGTAAAGCCGTTCGTTGTCGCGAAACGAATTACGGCTTCATAATCCTCCTGGCTGGGACCAAACTTCGCGGTAAACTCTGGCACCGTCAGGAAGCGCCGGTAGACGGGGCTTGAAGGATCGTAGAGTTTTTGCAGGAAATTCTCCAACTCCGGCTGGTCGCGCAGCGCCAGAACAATGTCTATGCGCATGGACTGTGTTGCGGGGAGCAGCCCGACTAGCGGCGCCTGCCCGTTGAGAGTCACTTCACGAACGTGATGTGTCAACAGGGGCCGGGACTGCGCTTGGCAAACCGTTTTCACGCCCAACAGCAACGCGACGATGGTCAGCAAAAATACACCTAGTCTTCGGATCATGATTTCTCCTTTAAGCCGGAGTCTGCGACTTGGACCTCGCGCTCGCACATCGTGGCTGCTTTTCCCTGGACACAACGAATTTGCCACCAAGGCGGGCCCCAGCGGGGAGCCGCAGGCGACGAGGAATCTCATAGTGCTTGTCTTTCAGAGCGAGATTCCTCACTGCGCTCCGAATGACAGGCTGCACGAGTTTTTCGACAAACTGTTTGGCCCAGCGAGCCCGATCCCGCCATCGCGGGACCGAGCCTCGCCAAGCCGCTTTCTTGCAGGTGAACGCCTTTTTGATTTCACTTCGTTAATCAATCAGCTATTTCTCAACCTACTTCCCTACAACCCCAACCGAAAACCGGTCACACCCGAAGCCACCGCAAGCACCGGTGAGACCCCAGGTTGCGGCATAAGAGTAGCCAAAGTCGGGTGCGTTGAAGTACGAGTCATCCCACGGCTGAAGCGCGCCAAAGGCTTCGGGGGCTCCCATGGTTGGTCCGCCATCTTCGGCGTCCGACAGATAACTCAACTCTTCGCCGAAGGGCAGAGGACATCCGTCAGAGGAATTGCACTCGGGCACCACGGACAGCCAGTATGTGCCGGCATGAAGCGCACAGGTTGCTGACACCGCGGTCGTGTATTCACCGTAGAAACCGAAGGCGATCCGACCCGTGAAGGTTAGTCCGGGGGTGAAATCGATGCCGGAACAGACCGCAACGGGTGCCGTCGGGAGGCCTTGCCAGATCGACCACTGAACATCAGCTGCGAACGGACCTACTCCGAAGACGGGAGTCGAGGGGTAGTACTCAATGTTTGCGAACAGGCCCGTCACGTGCCAAGTTTTGGTGACTGTGAACGGAACATAGACTGCGGCACTGGAGGCGGTATTCCCGTTGTAGAGACCATTTGCGTTCGCCTGATTGAGGTCAATATCGCCACCGTAAAACAAGCACGGGCTGCAATACGAAGGTGGTGGTGAGGATTTTGTTTCTCTGGTGAGCGGGGCGGCCTGGGTTAAGAGCGCGAAGGGCGGTGTCAAGACTCCGGGCGAAGGTTGCACCGAAAACTGTTCTCTAATAGTGGCCGTCGGCGTTACCGTGTTTTGCGCCGCAGCCAGCCCGGCAAAGAGCAACGTCAGCGTTGCGAGCAACGCCATCGAACCAAGAACCCTTTTCAACATTTGAACCTCCTTTTTGAATTTCTACGATGGAACCGGATCAGCAAAACACGAGCACCACCACGATCGAAATCGCGCCCTGCGCAACAGAGGCATCCTCTCTCTGCCCACCTCCCTCTTTGATTCAACGGTATGAGGAGTCCCGGAAACAGCGGGTAAAGGCGCGTCCGTGCGAAATGGCGGTTGTAGAGGTCTTGCTCGTCCTGGCTGCCGACTGCGACGATCCAAGTCGAGAACGACCCATGCGCGGACGTCGCGCTTGTTACTATGGTGCGAAGAGGAATGCAATCCTACTAAAGTGGGATTACTGTGGAAAACTCCTAGAGGTCCGATAAGGAATTCGCAAGCGATCCGATATCGATTTCGATATTGACCGATTTAGTAGAAAGGACTAGGCTACGCATTCCACCTGGGGCGATGGAAAATGCAATCCGCTGGTCTGTTTCCTTCCAACCTGCTGAGGACCGTTCTCCTCGAGCGCTCGCGGTCTTATCGCTTGACCTATCGAGAAGAACAGATCGTCGATTTGATTCTGCAGGGGCTCAGCAACAGAGCCATTGCTGCGGATTGCCATATCACCGAGCAGACGGTCAAAGATCATCTAAAGCACGTGTATCGGAAGATGGGCGTGCATCAGCGAGCTGCCGCCATCGCGAAACTTCTCGAAATCTGAAACAGGGCATTGGCAGCGTTCCCGTCGAGGTTCTGGCAACAGTTTCTGTGCGAATTTCCGCTCCGGCTTGAATTTCTGCATCGGCGTAGCAGCGTCCCTCCAGCGTGGATTCTCTCTCACGCTCGCTGTCACAAAAACCTCAGGTCACGTTAATTCGAATCAGCGAGATAGGCGGCGCGGTCGGCGAAAATACCGCGCACGGTGAGGGGTTCGCGGCATGTCGGTTCGCTCATCTAACTTCCATTCTCCGGAAGACCGAGAACAGCGCGCAGATGTTCGACGGCGCGCGGTATGTGCGTGGGAGCGGTGCTCCCAAATCCGAGGATGAAGCCGTGAAAGGCGACTTTCGTGATGTAGGAAGGAGAGAGCGGCCACAGCCACAGTGATTCGCGGACAGCGCGCTGGGCGATTTCACCATCATTCAGCCCAGTCGGCAGGGTTACCGTGAGATGCATGCCGGCCATATCGCCGAGTATCTGCAAGCGTGGGCCGAAAGTGCGCTGCAAAGAATCGACGAGTAAGGTTCGGCGCTCGTCGTACACGGCTCTCATCCTGCGAATGTGGCGCGAGAAATGCCCTTCGCCGATGAAATCGGCCAGCACCGCCTGGTAAAGGTACGGAGGATTGACGTCCATGGCATAGCGCATGGCCAAGAAACGATCGACCAGGTCGAGTGGGAGAACCAGATAACCAATCCTCAGCGAAGGAAACAGCACCTTACTGAACGTCCCGATGTAAATGACGCGCGAGGCCTCGTCAAGGCCCTGCAACGACGCCACCGGCTTGGATTCGTAACGATATTCGCTGTCGTAGTCGTCTTCGATGATCCAGGCGCCCGCGATCCGGGCCCAGTCCAACAAACGAAGACGCCGCGAGGCGCTCATAGTTACGCCGAGCGGAAATTGGTGCGACGGAGTGACAAATGCGGCGCGCGCAGTGCGGCAGCGCCGAATGCCGACCGTTACGTCCAGTCCTTCCGCGTCCACCGGAACCGGAACGATGCGGCACCCAGCGGCTATGAGAACTTGCCGGGCCAGCCAGTAGCCGGGCTCCTCCATCCACACCCGACTGCCGGGGTCCAAAAGAACGCGCGTTGATAGGTCCAAAGCCTGTTGCGAGCCGCTGACGATCATTATCTGTTGCGCCTCGCAGCGCACCGCGCGCGAAGTTCGTAGATATATGGCAATCACTTCGCGCAGACGCTGGAGACCGATGGAATCGCCGTATCCCAGGTTACTGGTGGGCGGATTCCTGCAGTGCCGCGCGAGAAGATTCGCCCATACTTTGTGTGGAAACTCAGCCAAAGCCCCCTGGCTGAGATCGAACGCTCCTTCGTGACGTGCCCATGGAGGTCTCTCGAAGCGGGGAAGCATTCGTGCCGAACGCGCGAGACGGCGGCGAGCGAGATTTTCGGGAGCCCAGGATTTCCCGTTTTTTTGGGAGCGGCTCGGCTGTTCAGGCAGCGAGCCGCAGACGAAAGTACCCGCGCCGATTCGAGCCTCAAAGTATCCTTCGGCGAGGAGCTGTGCATAGGCATTCAGGAGCGGAATCCGCGAAATGCCCAATTCGGACGCCAGCGTTCGAGTGGAGGGTATTTGTTGGCCGGAGCTTAGGGAGCCAGCCACAATCATGGAGCGGAAGGCGTCATAGATTTGTCGATGCAGCGGTCGACCAGATTTGCGATGAACGGAAATGACGGGGATGAGAGTGGCGGCGACCTTCCTCACCGCGCGACTATAGTGGTCATATCAAAGTGGCGTCAAGTGGATATTGCCGTCAACCACTTTTTATAAGAAATTCAGGCGTTCCCGTTTTCAGGCCCTGGGGCACCAGTTTTCGTCACTCTTCGGAAAAGCCATAGACATCCGAAGAAAGACCAGGAGGACAATCTAATGATCAAGGTATTTCGGTTCTTGGCTATGTGCACGTTTAGTGTCGCGTTTGCTTCCATCGCATCAGCGCAGTCGTATAAGATTATTGACTTCCCGGGTGCAGCCGCCACCACCTTGAATGGAGGTCCCAACCCAGAAGGCGTAAGCGTCGGCGGTTACACTGACGCGGCGGGCGTTATACATGGCTTTGTATTGAAAGGTGGTGTGTTCACACCGTTTGACCCGCCGGGATCTGTACTGACCACGCCGAACTATATTAGCCCGCAGGGAGTGATCGTAGGCCAATTCACCGACGCGAGTGGCATGAGCCACGGCTTTGTCCTGAATGCGGGAATTTACACTACGGTTGACTTCCCAGGCGCGGCGGGATCCGGCCTCACCGGACTTAACGCTTCCGGCGAAATGTCGGGATTCTCATGTGTTGTGGCTTCGTGCGCGACAGGTGTTACCCACAGCTTTGTAGTGATCAAGGCGGGAGAATTTAACGGGTTCGATCCACCGGGCGCAGTCAGCAGCAGTGCCAGTACTGTAAGCCCATCGGGCGAGGTTGTTGGGGCCTATACAGACAACGCAGGAGTGACGCACGGATACACATTGCTGGGGGGGACTTACACCTCGTTTGATTTCCCGGGCTCCGTATTCACGTTTGGGGGAGGGGGCAACGCGGAAGGAGGCATCGTCGGCGAATACCTTGACACCACAGGTGTCGGGCACAGCTTTCTGCTCAAGAACGGCCAATTCACCTCGTTTGACCCTCCTGGATCCGCCTTTTCGGACGCATCTGGAATCAATCCTGGCGGGACCATTGTCGGCATAACCTTCGATCCCAACGGGGCTGAGCACGGGTATATCCGGACGCCGTAAGCGATGAGAGTCGGCCTCACCCGGTGACATTTTCACAATGGCCTCTCATCGATGCACTCTTCCTCATTCACGAGAGGCCATTGTGGTGTCAGGTTCGGTAATAAGTCATATCAACGTCCCTGGCGCGGCAGGCCCGGTTGCGTCAGATACCTAACGCATTTACCGGAAAAGCGAAATCGGCACGATCCTCCATGATTACGCTAATCAGGATTTGGCGCGAGTGACCGTCATTGCCTGGTCGAAAGCTCGATTGCCTTCAATATTTTGTTCGTCATGCGATTGATGAATAGGCTCAGTCCAAGAACCACAAGAATATTCGTCAAAATTGAGATGATCGCGCCGATCAATACTTCGGCGACCAAGTGCGTATCACCAATGTTGTGGGCGGTCACCATCATGCTCCAAACGAAGAGCCATAGGCAGCAAAAGCACAACGCCAAGTATGCCCACTGTCGCTTTCTGATTCGGTCAACTTCGTCTAAGGACTTGCGCAAAATATTGTCCATTTCTTCTGTCATGAATCACCCCGTTTCTTGCTGAGATGTTTTCGGATTGCACTCAGACCGTAAGCCAGACGCGATTTGACGGTTCCTAACGGTAATTCCAAGATTGCGGCTATTTCTGCCAGGGTCAGTTCTTCGTGAAAATGCAGTGCCAAGACCGCCCGACTGGCAGGGGATACTTCGTCCAAAGACAGAAGTTCTCCTAACAGTTCTGCCGGTGGTCGAGCGTTTGGTGCGGGCAAGTCATCCGGCTCCAACTCCTGTACTGTATGGTCCGACCAACGTCGTTCCCTTTTAAGGTGCCGAAAAGCTTCTCTGCTTGCGATTCTGTACACCCATGGCCGAAAAAGTTCCGGGGTATGCACGGATTTGAGCCTGCGGGATACGATTACGAAAGTTTCCTGCAACACGTCGTCGGCATGCGACGGACCGACTACCCCAGCAACAAAGCGTCGGAGCGACGGTTGAATGCCGCGAAGCAAGGATTCGAGCGCGTCACGATCATCACACTGCGCCCGCAAAACCCACTGCGCCTCTTGTCGTGAAGTCGTCACACGCTCCTTTGAATACTAAGAGACTTAGTTTGTCAAAATGGTTCGAAGTCTCATGAGTATTTGTGTAAGCGTCCGGGGTGAACCGTCTGGACGAAGTGAGGGTGGATAAGCGATGGTGATCGTGGGCACTAAATAGGTGCCCACGAGGGATAGGTGGACACTTCGGCTAAGAGACGGCGGCGTTGGGCCATCGAGATCAAGCGCAGGATCGCAAAAGAGAGTTTTGAGGGAAGCACCTCCGTAGCGCAACTGGCGCAGAAGTACGCGGTGAATGCGAACCAGATTTTCAAATGGCGGAAAGACTATCGCGAAGCGGGTCTGCAGAATAGCCATTCGATCAATCTGCTTCCCGTGACCGTTTCGAGCGAAATCGTAGTTCCCGCGGCAAACCCGCGCCATCCTCCCTGTCAGATAGCGGCAGGGACTCTGCGGATCGAACTTCCCAAAGGAAAACTGCGCATTGCGGGCAGCGTAGACTTGACGGTCTTGCGCACGGCGCTGGAGTGTTTACTGCGATGATCGGGATGCCGACAGGAACGCGCATCTGGATCGTGGCGGGAGTGACGGATCTGCGGCGCGGCTTCACGGGCTTGAGCGGGATGGTGCAAACGGCGCTTGCGGAGAATCCCTTTTCCGGTCACGTGTTCGTGTTTCGCGGCAAGCGCGGCGACTTGCTCAAAGTTCTTTGGTGGGATGGCGACGGGTTGTGCTTGTTCGCGAAAAGGCTGGAGCGCGGAAGATTCATCTGGCCGCAAGCGACGAGCGGAGGGGTGTCACTGACGCAGGCCCAGCTATCGATGTTGCTGGAAGGGATCGATTGGCGGCGTCCGGTACGCAGCTACGATCCGCAGATCGCGGTGTAAATAAAAAGATTTTCTTTTTTTCCGAGAGATTTTTAATCAAGCTGTAAAACAACTGCGCTATATTCCCGGCGATGAATCACGCGGCTGGCGTTCTTCCCGACCTCGAAGCACTCAATCCCACGGAGTTGAAAGCTCTGGTCGTAGAACAGCACAAGCAAATTCTGACCCATCAGGAGCAACTGCTTTCCCGCGATGCGCAGATCGAACATCTCCAGCTGCTGCTAACCAAACTTCGCCGGATGCAGTTCGGACGATCTTCGGAAAAGGTGGATCGCCAGATCGCGCAACTGGAACTGCAGCTGGGAGAACTGGAACAGAGTCGCGCGCTCGAAGCGGAATCGCCAAGGCTGAGCACCGCGGAGACTGCCGTGGCCCGACCGGCGCGGCGGCCGTTGCCGGCGCATCTGCGGCGGGAAGTGCAGACCTACTTGCCGCCCCAGAAAGCTTGCCCGGACTGTGGCGGGAAACTGAAACAGCTGGGGGAAGATGTCACGGAAATCCTGGAGTATGTGCCCGAGCGAGTCAAAGTGATCCGTCAGGTTCGCCCGAAGCTGGCTTGTGCCGGATGCGACCGCATCGTACAAGCCTCCGCGCCTAGCCGGCCGCTGGAGC